>WNGA01004423.1_pt1 | contig 26882 bp, 22 predicted proteins | sample 5400061 | NCBI WGS metagenome assembly WNGA01 (sample SAMN13153366, study PRJNA577476) | soil metagenome | isolation source: 100 cm soil or saprolite under grassland replicate 2 | place: USA:California | collected 2016-06-15 | reverse complement strand
CTCGTGCAGCTCCAGCAGCGGCCGGTCGCGCAGGTGCTCGGCCAGTTCCAGCACGTACGCCCGCTGGCCGGGTGCCGCCAGGACGCCGGCCCGGGCGATTCCGGACACCTGCTCGCCTACGTCGCCGAGCCGGCTGATCGAGATGATCCGACCCTCGGCATCGCTGACCACGTGGACCTTCATGTCGTTCTCCCTCAACAGATCGGCGCACCCCGGAAGTGGTACTCGGCCGGGACCGCACCCGCGTTGGTGATGTCGACGAAGTACGTGGTGGAGCCGTCGGGGTTGATCTCCACGCTCGGCGGCCCGTACCGCATCTCCACGCCGGGCGTCACCACCTGTACCCCGATGATCTCCACGCCCGGGTACCCGGGCCACCACAGCCACCACCGCTGGGTCTGCCCCGCCGCGAGTGTGTTGGTCCCCCACGTCCAACCCAGTGCCACACCCCGGAAGTGGTACTGCACGACACTCGCGCCGACGTTGGTGATCGTGACGAGGTAGGTCGTCGACCCGTCGGAGTTGCGCCGTACCCCCGGCGCAGTGCAGTCCACCTCATCGCCCGGGTTCAGCGTCTGTACCCCCAGTACCTCGAAGCCCGGGTCTCCCGGCCACCACAGCCACCACCGCTGGCTCTGGCCCGGCGCGAGGGTGTTGGTTCCCCATGTCCAGGACATACCCGCCCCCCAACCGTGCGCGGACCGGACCCGGTACCGCGAGGGCCGGACACCGGCCGCGCTCCGCCCGCCAGTATCGACCGAGGTACCGCGTCCCGCTATCCGGCATCCGACCCCCGGGCCCGGAGTCCGATCAGCCTGGCCGGCCGCGGACACGTCGCCGTAGCCGACCGTGGTCAGCACGACCATCCACAGTGGACGGAAGAATCGCTCTCATCTGCAGGTTCCTAGGGTGCGTGGTAGTGCGCGGCCGATCGGGTGGCTCGTACCCGTAGACCCTTGGTTCCGCCCGGAGTAGCGTCCATCTCGGAAAGCGCTCTCCCATAGTTGTGGTCGGCCTTCCACGCTGGCGACGGTGTCCTACCGGGCGCCGCCTGCGGAAGGCGACAGCCACTTCCGAGAAGGTAGGTCGCATTCATGGCATTGGTCCACGTCTCCGGAAGGGCGCCCGCGAAGTCTGCCGGGACAGTGTCGGGCGGGCGCAGGTTCAGCCGTTGGTTACTCGTCGGCGTTGCTGTCCTGGTGGCCGCTGCGCCTGTCGGCAGCGGGGGCATCGCCGCTGCTGCTCCGGCACACCTTCCCCCGGGCGCCGGTCGGCCCGACTTCGGGCCGAATGTGAAGATCTTCGACCCGACGACCCCGACCAGCGAGATCCAGGCAACTGTCGACGCGATTGCCAGCCAGCAGGTTGACGACGAGATGGGTACCCAGCGGTACGCGCTGCTGTTCAAGCCCGGTACGTACGGCACGCCCGAGCACCCATTGATCTTCCAGGTGGGCTACTACACCGAGGTGGCCGGCCTCGGGGTTTCGCCGACCGACGTGACCATCAACGGGCACATCGACGTCTACAACCGGTGTCTGACCCCGACCAACTGCATCGCGCTGGTCAACTTCTGGCGGTCGCTGTCGAACCTGACCATCAACGTCACCGGTCTGACCGGGTGCCGCGCGTCGGGCGACTTCTGGGCCGTCTCCCAAGCGGCGCCGATGCGGCGGGTCAACATCACCGGCGGCAACCTCACCTTGATGGACTACTGCACGGCCGGTCCGCAGTACGCGAGCGGCGGCTTCATCGCCGATTCCAGGACCGGGTTCGTCATCAACGGGTCACAGCAGCAGTTCCTGGTCCGGGACAGCAGCATCGGCGGCTGGTCCAACGCGGTGTGGAACCAGGTATTCGCCGGCGTGCAGGGCGCGCCCGCGCAGTCCTTCCCCAACCCGCCCTACACCACGCTGCCCACCACACCGGTGAGCCGGGAGCGGCCGTACCTATATGTCGACGCGTCGGGCAGCTACCGGGTGTTCGTCCCGGCCACCCGGACGGGCTCCTCCGTACCCACCTGGCAGGACGGTCCGACGCCGGGCCACTCGATCCCCCTGTCGGACTTCTTCCTGGCCAAGCCCTCCGATTCCGTCGCGACCATCAACAGCCAGTTGGCCCGCGGAAAGAACCTGATCTTTACTCCCGGTGTCTACGACATCGACCGGTCCATCGTGATCAGGCGGCCCGACACGGTCGTGCTGGGCCAGGGCATCGCAACCCTTACCGCCGTGGACGGTGCGGTGCCGCTGCGCGTCGCGGACGTCAAGGGCGTCGACATCGCCGGCCTCATGATCGACGCCGGCCCGGTCAACTCGCCAGTCCTGCTGCAGGTCGGCAGGCGACACGGCGCTCGCGGCCACGGGCGTGAGCACAACGGCTGGAGCGACCCGTCCGACCCGGCGGTCCTGCATGACGTGTTCTTCCGCATCGGCGGACCCCACGCCGGCAGGGCCACCGTCAGCCTAGAGGTCAACAGCGACAACGTCATCCTCGACGACATCTGGGCATGGCGCGCGGACCACGGCGTCCCCGGTTCGGTCGGCTGGGATATCAACACCGCCGACACCGGACTCGTCGTCAACGGTGACAACGTCACCGCCACCGGCCTGTTCGTCGAGCACTACCAGAAGTACAACGTCATCTGGACCGGCGAGAACGGCAGGACGATCTTCTTCCAGAACGAGTTACCGTACGACCCGCCGAACCAGGCCGCCTGGCAGCACGACGGTATCCCTGGCTGGGCCGCTTACAAGGTCGCGGACGGGGTCAAGACCCACCAGCTGTGGGGCGGGGGCAGCTACATCTTCACCAACGTCGACCCGACGATCCACGCGGCCCGCGGATTCGAGGTGCCGGTCACCACGGGCGTGAAGATGCGTGACCTGCTGACCGTCAACCTCAGTGCCGGAACGATCGACCACGTCATCAACGACACCGGAGCGGCGGTCACCACGGCGGCCATCGGAGTGCCGAGCTACGTGCTCAGCTATCCGTAACCGGAAGCAGCGCGGCAAGCGGCCCGACGTTTCAGCCGAATGGTGGGGTACGTGGGAAGCGCCGTCCACTAGCATCGGCACGTGCATTGGCACGTTCATCGGCATGCTCATCAACCAAGCGCAAGCGACCACAGCCTCCACCACACTTGAGGATCAGTGTGAGCACTGTCGGGCAGCGCCAGAGGCAGGAAGGGCAGCAGCCTCCGGCGAGGGTCGGCCGGTCGGGTCGTTCCCGGCTGCGACCACGCATCTGGCACAGCCTCGCTGTCATCGGCCTCGCGTTCATGTTGCCGTTGTCGGTTTCGAGCTACTTCCTGGCTGTCGAGAATGGCAGACGGATCGGGTTCTCCCAGAATGAACTGCGTGGGCTGGAGTACCTACGGCCGCTTGGTGCGCTGTTGGTTGACGTTGGCCGGCACAGGGCGCTGAGCCGCCAGGTGCTCCTGGGCGAACGTCCCGTTGCGGAGCTGAAGGATTGCGAGGCGCGCGTCGACTCCGACTTCACGGCGCTGCTGGCCGCCGATCACCGGTTGGAGCGGTACCTGCGCACCACCGCCGACTCGTTGGACAGCACCACGGCCCCGGGCGGGCTGGCCGCGAGCTGGCAGGCACTGCGCGCCGCCGAGCCCGAGCTGACCAGCAGCGACGCGGGCCACGCGGCGCTACTGGCCAAGGTCCGCACGCTGATCGGTTACGTCGGGATCACGTCCAACCTGACGCTTGAACCGCAGCTGGACATCTACCACGCCGCCGACGCGCTCGTGGTGCAGGTACCCGAGCTGACCGACCGTATCCGCCAGGTCGGGAACAGTGTGGCTGATCTGATCGGAGAGTGGGTCACCTTCGCCGACCGGACCCGCGTCGCGTCTGCGGTGGCGCTGCTCGGCCAGCATGCCGACGCCCTCCATGACGACCTGTTCACCGTGTTCCGCAACGGTGCGGACAGGCGGCATTCTGGCTCGTTCCAGGCCGAGCTCGGCCCGCTGCTGCTGTCCGCGTACACCGCCGTGACCGATCTGCGCGAAGTCACCACACAAGGCTTCGTCAATGCCTCCGACGTCGTGCTGGGTCGCTCGGCGTACCTGCGTACGGTGGATTCTGCGACTGAGGCCGTGACCGCGCTCCGGGCCGGGCTCGAACACCAGGAGAGCCGGCTGCTGCGGCTGCGCCTGGCCGACGACACGCGGAACCGGATGCTCGGCCTCGCCACCGTGCTGGCGGCCCTGGCCGGCGCCGCACTGCTCACCGTCTGGCTCTCGCGCCGAATCACCGGCGGCGTCGGCAGGGTCGCCCGGGTGGCAACCGAACTCGCCGGAGGCGACCTAACCCAGCGTGTCCCGATTCGCGGCGGTGACGAGATCGCCGCCCTGGCCCTGGCCTTCAACAGCATGGCGACGCGACTGCAGGAGACGGTCGAGGAGGACCGGCGCTCACAGCGCACACTACGCGCCGAGCGGGACTTCATCGACGCGGTCGTCGACGTGGCCGGCAGCCTCGTACTCGTCCTGGACCGGGCGGGCCGGATCGTCCGGTTCAACCGCGCGTGTGAGGTTACTACCGGCTACTCGTTCGCGGAGGTGGAGGGACTGCTGTTCGACGAGCTTTTCGCACCGCCTGGCGGGGACTACGGGATGGCGGCGCCGGTGGGGATGTCGGCGGCGGACTTCCCGACCACCTTCGAGGAGGGGCTGGTTACCCGTGGCGGCGAGCGTCGGCATGTCGCCTGGTCCAATGCCGCGCTTGTGGACGACGCCGGCGAAGTCACGCATGTGATCGCCACCGGCATCGACATGACCGAACGCCGGGCGGCCGAGATGGGCCTGCGCGAGGCGCAGGAGCGCTTCCGACTCGCGTTCGACAACGCACCCATCGGCATGTGCCTCGTCGGGCGGGACGGGCGCTTCATGCAGGTCAACCGGGCGTTGTGCGAGATGCTCGGGTACCGCGAGCGGGAACTGCTCGGACGGACGGTGGCCGACGTCACCCACCCCGACGACATCGCCATGAGCAGCAAGGCGATCGCCGACCTGACGGCCGGGCGCGCCGCCACGTTCCAGGCCGAGAAGCGCTACCTGCACGCCGACGGGCACGTCCTGTGGGCGCTGATCTCGGTCTCGGTACTGCGCGGCGCCAGCAGCGGGCCCGGCTATGCGGTGGCACAGATCCAGGACATCACCGAGCGACGCGCCACCGAGGAGCAGTTGGTTCACCAGGCCACCCACGATCCACTCACCGGCATGGCGAACCGGGCGCTGCTGATGGACCGGCTGTACGTGGAGCTGGCCCGCAGCCGGCACGAGCCGGCGACCCGCACCGCCGTCGTTTTCGTCGACCTCGACGGGTTCAAGGCGATCAACGACGGCCTCGGCCATGACATCGCGGATCAGGTGCTTATCGAGGTCGCCCACCGCCTGCGCCGCAACGTGCGGCCACTGGACACGGTCGCCCGGCTCGGCGGCGACGAGTTCGTGATCATGTGCCGGGACGTCGTATCCGGCGAGCGGGGGAACGTGGCCGAGATCGGCGAGCGGCTCGTGCTGGCCTTTTCCCAGCCCATCATGATCGGTACCACCGAGGTGGCGGTAACGGCCAGCATCGGCATCGCATACACGGCCCGAGCGCAGGCCACGGCGGAGGATCTGATCCGCGACGCGGACACCGCCATGTACCGGGCCAAGGCGCGGGGGAAAAACCGGTACGAGGTGTTCGACGAGACGCTACGCGGGCGCACGACCGACCGGATCGGCATCGAGCGGGCGCTGCGCCAGGGCCTGCGCGAGGAGCGTTTCCGGCTGTTCTTCCAGCCGGTCGTGGACGTGGAGACCGTCGCGCCGGTCGGGGTCGAGGCGCTGGTACGCCTCGACGACGCGGAACGCGGCCTGGTGACGCCCGACAGCTTCATCGAAGCGGCCGAGGACAGCGGCCTCATCGTGCCGATCGGGGCCTGGGCGATGACTGATGCCTGCCGTCAGCTCGCCGAGTGGCGGTCCCGGGGGATGGTGCCCACGGACCTGCACGTGGCGGTCAACCTGTCGGTACGCCAGGCGAGCCGGCCTGATCTGGTCGACACGGTCGTGCTGGCGCTGGTCGAGGCCGGGTTGCCGCCGCGGACGCTGGCCCTGGAGGTCACCGAGAGCGTGCTCATCGAGGCTGACCCGACGACCGTGCGGCAGTTGGGGCAGCTCCGCGATATGGGCATACGGATTGGTATCGATGACTTCGGTACCGGCTACTCGTCGTTGACCTACCTCAAACGGCTGCCGGTCAGCTTCCTTAAGATTGACCGGTCGTTCGTGACCGGCCTGGTCGACGATCCTTCAGACCGTAAGATCGTGGCCGCGGTCATCCGATTGGCCCAGGCGCTGGGTCTCGTCACGATCGCCGAAGGCGTCGAAGACCTCGCACAGCTCGCAATGCTCCGAGACTTCGGGTGCGACCAGGCCCAGGGATACCTGTTCGGCCGGCCGCGGCCTGGACCTCCCGACAACGGCACTAAAGAAGGCCAGATACCATCTGATTTGATTGGAGCAGAGGCCTTATCCTCTGTTTCCATCGTAAATATGGGCGAGACATCGTGAACGCGAACCGCGTCGATGTGACTACGCCGAACGGCCACTCCCGGCGCGCGGTGATGCGTGGTGGAGCGGTGCTCGGTCTCGGCGCAGCCGTGGCGGCATTCACCGGTTGTACCGGCGACCGGCCCGACCGGCAGGCCAGCGGCACCGAGTTACAGCCACGACGGCGTGGAGGAGTGCTCCGCGTCGGCGTGACCGGCGGGAGCGCCAAGGACACTTTGGATCCGCACCATCCGCCCACCTATCCAGACCAGGCCCGCGTGTCGAATCTGTTCGAGCCGCTGTTCCTGCGCGACGCGTCGTACGCCGTGCAGCCGGTCCTCGCCGAGTCGCTGGAGTCTCAGGACGCCAGGACATGGACGCTGCGACTGCGGCAGGGAGTGGAGTTCCACAACGGAAAGAGCCTCGACGTCGACGACGTGACCTTCACTCTGAGGCGGATCCTGGACCCCGCAACCAAGGCCAACGGGGCGGCCGCGCTGTCCATCGTCGACCTGGCGGGCCTGCGAAGGCGCGATGCGCGGACTCTGGTGATCCCGCTCAAGCAGCCGTACGCACTGTTCAAGGACGAACTGGCGCAGTACTACCTCGGCATCGTCCCGGTTGGATTCGACCTCACCCGGCCCGTAGGAACGGGTCCGTTCAGGTTCGGCTCGTTCACGCCGGGGAAGACAAGCACGTTTCATCGATTCGACCGGTACTGGCGCCCCGACCAACCGTATGTCGACGAGCTTGTCATCATCGACTTCGCCGAGGACGACACGCGGGTACAAGCCCTGCTGGACGGTCAGGTGGACGCCATCGACAACCTGCCGCAAACCAAGATCGACAGGGTCAAGGCCACCGGTGCGAACGTGCTCATCTCGGAAACCGGCGCCTGGACGCCGTTCACCATGCGCGTCGACACGCAGCCCTTCCGCGACGTCCGGGTGCGCCGCGCGATGCGACTGGTCGTCGATCGTGAGCAGATGGTCAGCCAAGCGCTCAACGGCCAGGGCCGGATCGCCAACGATCTCTACGCGCCGTTCGACATCGCCTACGCCAAGGAGCTACCGCAACGGCAGCAGGACCTGCCCCAGGCGAAGTCCCTGCTGAAACAGGCCGGCCTCGAGGGTCTGCAGGTCGAACTCGTCACGTCGAGCGGCATCGGTGCGGGAGCGGTCGACGCCGCTCGCCTGTTGGCCAAGCAGGCCCGGAGTGCCGGGGTCGACGTAAGGGTACGTGAGGTCGACGGCGGCACGTTCTATGGACAGAGCTACCTCGGCTGGCCGTTCGCCCTCGATTACTGGTTCACCCGCAGCTACCTGCCGCAGGTGTTCCAGGGCTCGCTGCCCGACTCACCCTACAATGAGTGTCACTGGAACGACGGTCCGTTCATCACGTTGGTCAACCGGGCACGCTGCGAGCTCGACGCCACGCGACGCATCCAGCTCCTGCAGGAGGCGCAGAAGATCGAGTACAACGATGGTGGGTACATCGTCTGGGGCTTCAAGAATCAGGTCGACGCGTACTCCGCCAAGGTCACCGGGTTCGTGCCAGATCGAAACCTGCCGCTGTCGTCTTTTCAGTTCCGCATCGTGTCCTTCCTTACCGAGTAGATCAGCCGCTGCACCGAGGCCCGTTGCCGCGATCCCCAGCAGCTCACCGAACGGCGGCTCGCCCAGCTCCTGGTACCGCTTCTGAAACAGCCACTCCATGCCGATCGCCCCGCGCGGGGTGGGGCCGACGAGCGCGAGCAGGACGAAGACCTTGTCCGGCACCAGGGGTTGCCGGATGACCGGGAAATCCAGCATCGCGGCGCCCCGGCTAGACGACGGGCCGCACAGGACGGGCAGCAGCACCCGATCCGCCGCACCGGCAGCGCAAACGCCGCCACAAAGCGGGAGCACTCCGGCACACCGCCCGACCTACGTCACATCTGGCCAGCGGCTGGCGTGAGCCAGCCATGAAGGGCCACGATGAAACCAGCATGAGAGACGCGAGTCGCGTCCGCGACGTCTCCTGCCCCTGATCGGACCGCGGCGCTAAACCCGCCCGGCGAAAGGGAGGTCCCATGCCCACCGTTGAGACCGTCAAGGGACCGGTCGACGTCGACAACCTCGGGCCCACGCTGATGCACGAACACGTCTTCGTCCTGTCCACCGAGCACGTGCAGAACTACGGCGACGGGAGCTGGTGGGACGAGGAGACCCGCGTCTCGGACGCCATCGCCAGGCTCAATGCCCTCCGCGCGAAGGGGATCACGACCATCGTCGATCCGACGGTGTGGGGGATCGGCCGCTACATCCCACGCATTCAGCGCATCGCCGAGCAGGTCGACCTGAACATCATCGTGGCCACCGGCCTGTACGTCTACGAGGAACTGCCACACCAGTACGCCTACCGGGGGCCCGGTCTGCTGCTGGACATCCCGGAGCCGATGGTCACCGACTTCACCCGCGACATCGTCGACGGCATCGGTACCACGGGCGTGAAGGCCGCATTCCTGAAATGCTGCGTCGAGGCGTACGGGCTGACGCCCGGGGTGGAACGCATCGCTCGGGCGGTCGCCCGTACCCATGGCGACACCGGCGCGCCCATCACGGTGCACACCTCCGGGCCGGCCCAGTCCGGGCGGCTCGCCGTCGACCTGTTCCATAAGGAGGGCGTCGACCTGACCAAGGTCGTCATCGGGCATGCCGGGGACAGCAACGACCTCGACTACCTCATGGAGCTGGCCGACACGGGTGTAACCCTCGGCATGGACCGCTTCGGGCTCGACGTCTTCAACCCGACGGCCGACCGGGTGCGCACCATCGCGTCGCTCGCGGCGCGCGGCTATGCCGACCGCATGGTGCTCGCGCACGACGCCTCGTGCTTCATCGACTACTTCGGTGCCGCTCACGACGCGGCCCATGCCGCGGCCGCGCCGAACTGGCACTACTTGTACATCAGCGATGACGTACTGCCGGCGCTGCGCGAGGCCGGCGTCACCGACGCGCAGATCGAGCAGATGCTCGTGGACAACCCACGACGCTACTTCGCCGGGAGCCGATCATGATCTCCCCGTTCGACACCGGCGGTGTCACCCGCGGACCCGACGGGATCAAGCGATACGAAGGGCTGCCGCGCAGCCTGGTACACATGCTGCGGGACACGGTCGAACGCCACCCGCAGCGGGAGGCGCTGGCCGAGACCGGAGGTGGCCCGCGGCTGACCTACGGCGAGTTGTGGGACCGGGCGACGCGGGTGGCCGGCGGGCTGCGCGAGGGGAGGATCGCCCGCGGCGACCGGGTGGCTATCCACCGCACCAACGGCGTTGACTGGGTGCTGGCGTTCTTCGGCACGGTCCTCGCCGGCGGAATCGTCGTCCCGGTGAACACCCGTTTCACCGAGAACGAGATGAACTACGTGGTGAGCGACAGTGGGGCGGCGTATGTCTTCAGGGACGGTGAGCCGCTGCCGGACGGGGAGCCGTACGTCACCGAGGACCCGGCGCCGGACGACCCGGCGGCCATCTTCTACACCAGCGGCACCACGGGCTTCCCCAAGGGCGCGATCACCACGCACGAGAACTTCCTGTCCAACTGCGAGACATGCCGGCGCATCCTGCGCCTGGCGGTCCACGGCAGTGGACTGCGCACCCTGGTCTCGGTGCCGCTGTTCCACGTGACCGGGTGCAACAGCCAGCTCCTCGTCGCGGTGTACCTCGGTGGCGCGACCGTGATCATGCCGCAGTTCGAGGTCGGCGCGTTCCTGCAGGCGATCGAGGCCGAGCGCATCGACGTGCTGACCACGGTGCCGGCCATCTACTGGCTCGCGATCAACCATCCGCGGTTCGCGGAGACGGACGTGTCCACGGTGACCACCCTGTCGTACGGCGGCGCACCGATCGCCCCCGAGCTCGTTGCCCGGATCATGAAGGCCTTTCCGGGGGCGCGGGTCGGAAACGGTTTCGGGCTCACCGAGACGTCCAGCGTCACGACGTACCTGCCGCACGAGTACGTGGTGCACGCGGACTCGGTCGGCTTCCCCGCCCCGGTCTGCGAGGTCCGCATCGACCGTATCGGTGCGGGCGACGTGGGCGAACTCCTCGTCCGCGGGCCCAACGTCGTCGCCGGCTACTGGAACAAGCCGCAGGCGACTGCCCAGACGTTCGTCGACGGCTGGCTGCACACCGGCGACCTCGCCCGTATCGACGCGGACGGACTCGTCTACATCGTCGACCGGGTAAAGGACATGATCAACCGGGGCGGCGAGAACGTGTACTGCGTCGAGGTGGAGAACACGCTTGCCGGCGCGCCGGGCGTATTCGAGGCAGCCGTGGTCGGCGTGCCGGACGAGGTGATGGGCGAGAAGGTCGGGGCGGTGCTGGTGCCGGCGCCCGGCAGCAGCATCGACGTACAGGCGGTCCAGGACTACCTTCGGGAGCGAATCGCCGACTTCAAGGTGCCGCAGTACATCGTCGTCCGGTCCGACCCGTTGCCCCGCAACCCCGGCGGCAAGCTGCTCAAGCGGCGAGTACGAGACGAGACCGACTGGGGCTCGCCAGCCCGCCCATGATCCACGCCGCACAGCAAGTCGATAGAACCCAGGAAGCGCGTCCAGGGCATCTTCGCCGACGTGGTGGCGGCATTAGGGTGGACCATCGAGACCCATTAGCGAATGACCCGGGCTAGGAACGCTCGTCCGCCTCGACGAGCTGGGCAAGGTTTGCCAGTGCCATGCGCGTACCGGTCTCGTTGTCGACGACGGGGACGCGGTCGGGAATGCCCTCGTGCACGACGAGGACATCGGTGCCGCCGTCTGCGTCGGTGAGCGTGGTGGTCATCGTCATCGTGCCGCGAAGTGCGGGGTCTGTCGTCTCAAACTCGAATACTTCGACCACCTGCTCGTTTGGCACGAGCTTCAGGAATTGGCCATGATACGTATCAGCATGTGGCGCCGACTTGCCGGTGCCATCCGGCGCGTCGTACGTAAGCGAGATGCGGAACGAGCCACCTTCGCGGGCATCGAATTCATGCACGTGGCTGCTCATGCCAGCCGGCACCCGCCAAATCGCGATCGCGTCCGCATCCAGCAGCGCTCGATAAACGGCTGCGCGCGAAGCATTGACGTGCTGAGAGACCTGCGTCGAATACATGCAGTGAACCTACCCCGACGGGCCGCCGCCTCGGCCCGGGTCCACGTCGGCCAGCAGCCGGGCATGTGCGCCGCGATCACAAGTGCTCATCGCACACCGGCGGGCTGCATCGCGTAATGGACGAGTGTTCAGGATCCTGCTGGGCGGTCTTTCCTGGGAAGCTTGCTCACGACCGCGTCGTAGGAGGCGTCGATCGCCTCCAGCAGCTCATCATCGGGGATCGCGCCACCGGATCGTCCGATGTAGGCCATGATCTTGCTCCCGACTTTCACGACGATGTCCGTTTCCCAGGGCTCGTCCTGCCACGCTCCGGGCTTGGCCAGGCAGTATGCCAACAACTGGTTCCAGCTCACAGCAGACTCCCTTCCCCTCCTCCACGGTATGCACGGCGGCACGGCGGCACGGCCGCGACCAGGACCCCGGCTATGGCAGCCCGGCATCCCTGCGAGGTGCGGCGCGGATCACCGACGAACTGCCGGCGCTGCAGCGGACCATCACGAAGGTGGTCGAGCAGAACGAGCCGGATGTGCGGCGGCTGTTCCGCGGGATCGACAGTACGCTCGCTCCGCTCCTCCTGACCGCGGCGACGGTGATCATCCTGCCGGTGGACGAGGCCTTGGCCGGCGATCGCCAGGCGGCGCTGACCCAGGCGGCTACCTGGCTGGTCCTCGGGATCCCCCTATGGACGGCGGTCTGGGTCTACCTGATGCTTCAGGTGGGACTGAACCGTCTGGGTCGCGGGCAGCTGCGGCTCGAGGCGTATCGCGGTGATCGCAGCCTCGGGCTGCGCCCGGTGGGGAAGCTGGCGTTCACCGGCTTCTGGATGCTGTTCGGCAGCGCGGGACCGCTCGTGCTCACCGGCTCGTCCGACCGCCCCGCAGTGGTGGTGAGCAGCGGCGTGCTGGTGGCCGGCCTGGGACTGTTCTTCCTGTCCCTGCGCCGGCTGAACCGCCAGATGGTCGCGGTCAAGCAGCGCGAACTCGAGCGCGCCCTCGACCTCTACCGACAGGCCTACCAACCCATCCGGGACCAACCGACGTTGGAGGTGCTCCAGCAAAAGGCGGGTCCGCTAAGCGCCGCCGAAGCGCTGGAGAAGCGGGCCGAGCGCATCCAGCAATGGCCGTTTGACGAAGCCACCTTCGCCCAGGTGGTGACCATCGCCACCAGCGTCGCCGCCGGCATCATCGGCCGCCTCATCCTGATATCCGTCGGCCTGTAAGCGACGAACGCAGAACGGGCATACGCCGAACCCGCCCGGTTCGGCACCGTGACACAGTCTCGGATGCTGTAGTCCGTCGCCGGATGGCTGGCGGGACCGGGCGCCACCCCTGTGCGCCGCTACAGCAACGTTGGTCGATCTGCGGTACTCGTGCTCTCCGTCTCATCAAGATCGGCGCGCTGGCCCGGGGTACGCGCATGTCTACGGCGCCATAGCCAGATCCCGATCGCTTGCGCCGCGAAGACTGCACCGGCGATGAAGAAGAGGACGAGCGTGAAGGGTGATGTCGCGCGCAACAACGCACCGTAGAAGAATGCATGTAAGACCGACATCGCGAACAACACGTAGTTCAGACGTTGGAGGCTCTTCCATCGCTTGGCCTTGAGCTCCCGGAGGGAACGGTCGGTGGAGATGGTGAGCAGCCCCACCACGATCACCAGCGCAACGAGCCCGGTCCAGTTCCCCCAGCCAAAGCTGTTGACCCGCGGTCTGCCCTCGTCGATGAAGAAGTAGTAGAAGTTGATTCCCATCGACCGCACCCCGAGGATCACGTGGGCAACGATGGCGACGGCCGCCCACATTCCAATGTCGCGACGCAGATAGCTGGAGACGGGACTTCGTCTCCGGAGCAGCAGGTTGAGCGATCCGATGAGCAGCGTGAGCCCCACGAATCCGAGGGCAAGGTACCCGGTCGAGATGCTGAGCTGCTCGAGGAAGTTGCGAGTGGCCTTGGTCGGACCCGGACCGCCGGGCATCGGCATGTTCATCGGCTGCCCTTGGCTATCGCCGTGGGTCATCGGTTGGCCCCCGCCGTGCGTCATCCCTTGCGTCCCTTGTGCTTGGGACTTGGGGAACGGGCCACTCGAGACGTCGCCGGCGCTGCTGCTGTTGAGGAAGGCTGGCAGGCTCATGAACAGGAAGAGGACCAAGGCGCTTACGACGGCGAGCGGCAGATGGTGAACGAGAAGCCGGCGACGCAAGTCCCCGCGTCTGGCGCCTAGCGTTCCGCGGGGCCGGCCCAAGGGTGTCGTCTTACTTGACATACTCATCCTCGACCCTTGACATAGGTTGCTGTCCTGGACGTCACGCGACCCGACCGGGACGTGGTACGCCCGCGAGCCGGGAAAGTCGGGAAAGTAGGGAGGCCGGGGGTCACGGTCGTGTGGACTCGTGGTGGGTTCCACCCGATGGCGGCATGTGGTTACCGGTCCCTGGTCCGTGACCGCCGGGACCCGGCGTGCTCTGCTGCGTTCCGTGGCCCCCGCCACCGCCGTGCCCGCCACCTCCGCCATGGCCACCGGCGACCCCCAGTGCGTTCAGCAGTGTCGTGCTGAGAAGCACTGCGGCCAGCACGATGACGATCGCTCCCAGCACCCGCCCCCAGACGGGTATCCGTCCGATCATTCGGCGGATTGCCATATGCCTGTCCTCCGCTGTCGAGTCACTCGTACATGGTCAACTCACGCCGGCGACGGCGTAGCCCTCGTCGACTCACGACATCCCACCCAGGAACCTGAGGGCCGCGAACCGGCCAGGAAGGGTGTCGGCCGCGGTCTCGCGGCCGCTGGAGCTGGCACGGACCGCCCGCCCGCAGGCCGAGAGGCGCTCCGCAACGGGCCGTCGGGCCGTCTGTCGCCGTGCGGCGCCGGCCGAGGCGTCGACGGGGGCTTTCGGCGGCCATCCGGCCGCGGGTCGTCCTCGTAGTGACCGGCATGCTCGTCAGCATTGCCCGCGACCATGAGTCCGCGGTGAGGTGACTCTAAGAAACTCATAGATAATCTCTTCGGAACTTCGAGCCTGGACCTGCTCGCGTGGCCGCCCGCCGGCGGGAAATGAACTACAGCACGAACAGTCTCCCGCCAGCGGTCGTGGCCGCCGCCGTCACCGTGCGGGATGCCTTCTTCGACGTCGACCTCGCCGGCACCCCGGTGCGGGTCTACGTCGCCTCGGCCGGCGAGGGGGCGGCGCTGCAGGTCGGCCGGTCGCTGATCGAGGTCGAGCAGGCGCTGCGCCAGCTGGTGTTGACCCTCGCCGTCATCTCCGTGGTCACCGTCGGCCTGGCGGCGGTGATCGGCCGGCTCGTCGCCGCCACCGCCGTTGCCCCGGTGCACCGGGTGGCCGAGGCCGCCGACACGGTCGCGCGCACGGGCGACCTGTCTCAGCACCTCGCCGTTCCGGGTGGCGACGACCTCGGCCACTCAAGCGACGCGTGTCCCCGCGGGAGCCTGGGTTGCGGCCGCCGGGTACCGCATCGAACGATGGCTATCTCTCGGCGCGGTACTGCGGTAAGCTACCTGGCATTCGAGGCAAAGCAACCATCACGACCGATGCTCGCCGGCGATGCGGGTGCGGTCACGTCCACGAAACATCTCCAGGGCGCCGCTCCTACTCCTCGATCGACTCCGGGGCTCCCGTACCGGGCGGGGATGAGTTCGCCTGCCGCACCGGCAGCTGCGTCGAGTGTCAGGGGTGTCCGACGCCGCTTGCTTCATCCACTGTGGACTGACCTGCTTACCGCGACGGCTATCCGCGTGGCCATCGCCGTGACCGCACCGAGAGCCGCTCTCGAAGGAGGTCTCGACAGGATGAAGGCGTTTCGTAGATCCGGTCGGCGACGGTGGCTGTTGACGGTCGGCTGCCTGGCGGCAACGCTGCCACTGTGCCTGAGCGCGAGCGCGATGCCGGCGGTGGGCCGGCCGGAGGGGCGGCAGAGCGCGCCGGTGGTCAACCCCGACTACCTGTACAACCAGCTGTACGCGATGGCGAAGGCGTTCAGCTACCGCATCTCCGGTGCCGATGGCGACCCGCACAACGCGGCAGACCCGTTCAACCTGCCGCCGACCGTCAACGGCTGGCACGAGCTGGTGGCGTACTGGACCGGCCAGCTCACCCACCGGCGGGTCAACACCCAGCTCGCCGGCTTCGCGACCGTGATGGACCACTACTTCCGCCGCGCGGGCGGGTACCGGTTCGACTCCGACGACGTGGAGGTGACGATTCCCGGTGCGTCGTGCGCGGGGCAACGGGTTTTGCTGGCGGCGCATCCGGACGAGACGCCGGTACCGACCGACATCGTCGGGCTGATCAACTCCGGCACCACTAGCGGTACCACCGGCTTCGGCGCGGCCCGCCGGCACGTCACGGACAGCAACCTGGGTAACGAGGGGGCGTACGACGGCCTGTCCGGCGTCGCGCTGACGATGGCCGAGTACCGCGCGCTGCTGGAGTGGTACCACGCCAACGGCACCTACCCGAAGCGCACGCTGAAGGTCACCCTCCTCGACGCGTCGCGAGGCAAGACGGGCAACGGCCTGTTCAGCCGCGAGGGCTCGGCGTACTACGCGGCCAACCTGATCCCGTCCGGGCCGCAGGGCCGGTACGTCCTGTTCGCCAACATGGACGCGCTCGGCCTGGACTACCCCGCGTACCACCTGGGCACCGAGTTCTTCTGGAACAACGTCACCGGCGGCGGGGTGGGCCCGTGGTTCACGTTCATCAAGGCCACGCCGACCGCGCCCAACCTGGCGTACCCGGACACCGGAGCCGGATCCCCGGGCGCGAACATCACCGCCAACGCGCCCGCCATCGGGCAGCTGCGCGCCGACCTGCGCGCAGCCGTCATCGCCGGGTTCAGCCAACAGGGGGTGAAGTACAACTTCACCGTCCCGCTGGAGAACCCGTTGCGGTACAACCAACCCGGGCAGGCACCCAACCCGTACGGCGGGGTGGTACCGACCAAGCCGGCGTACCTGCCGGGCGACCAGGACCGGTTCTCACCGGTGCGCGATGACACCGACGCCCTCGAGGACGAGCAGGCGTTCTTCAACCAGGGAGTCCCGGGGTTCACCGTGTCCGGCGTGAAGAACTCGAACGCCGACGAGAACCCGTACGCCGCGTCGGTGAGCGACGCCGTCAAGGCGACGCCGGTGGTCGGGTACGCCGGTAACCAGACCACGTTCCAGTTGGGCAACAACACCCCGCAGCCCGGCATGACGACCACCGCGGTCGCCACCGCACCGGGCGACACCACCGTGAAGGTGGCTGCCGTCACCAACCTCGCCCCGGGGCAACCGGTCTTCATCGGTACCGGCGCCGACATCGAGTACGGGCAGATCCAGTCGATCGGCACGGCCGGGCCGGACGGCACCGGCGTCACGCTGACGGCGCCGCTGGCTCGCGCCCACCCCGGCGGCGTCCCGTTCACCGTCAACGAGAACCAGCCGGTCGGTTACCTGTCCGACACCATCGAGCACTTGAACTACTTCGCCGGCGGCGCACCGCACGGCCGGCAACCGCAGCAGCCGACCGAGGGGCTCAAGCGCGCGCTGGAGCTGCCGGCGCAGTGGACCAGCCTGCTCCTCGCCGGCGACGGCTACCTCGGCGCGGTCGCCCGCCCGGACAAGCCGGTCGCGTACTTCGAGACCACGCCGGCCAAGCCGGACATGACGCTGACCGTGACGTTCGACGCCGGCTTCTCCCGCGACGCCCGGGGCCGCGCCGGCGGGCTGAAGTACTACTGGGACCTCGGCGACGGTACCCACGCCACCGGCGCGCGGGTCACCCACACCTACCGCTCGGCGATCTACGCCGACGTGAAGCTCGCGGTGGGCAAGGGCCGCGACTGGGGCCTGTACCGGCAGGCGGTCGCGGTGGACGGTCCGGCCGGCGCCGCACCGCAGACCAACCCCTGTGGCACGTTCACCCCCGACGAATCGGCCCGCCTGATCTCGGCTGCACGGAAGGGTACCGACCAGTGATCGCCTCACCGACGAGACGGGCGCGACGGATGCGGCGCTGGTCCGCCGTCGCCACGATCGTTCCGCTGACCGTCCTCGCGGGTACCGGCGCCGCCGCGCCGCGCGGCCACGAGCCGCCCGGCCAGGCCCGCCCGGTCGTCGACGCCGCCTTCCTCTACAACGAGCTGTACTTCCTCGCGACCAACTTCATCTTCCGCGTCGCCGGTGCGGACGGCCCGCTGTCCGATCCAGCCGACCCGAACAACCTGCCGCCCAACGACAACGGCGCCCAGGAGTTCTACAGGTGGTTCGCACGGGAGATGACCAACTCCGATGCCGCGCACATGGGGCCGTTGGGCCGCTTCATGACCGCGAAGGACCACCTGTATCCCACCCGCATCTGGCAGCTCAACGACCTGAGCGTGACGATTCCCGGCCAGGACTGCGCCGGCCAGGTCGCGCTCATCGCCGGGCACAACGACAGCACACCCACCTCCACCGCGGTCGCGAACGGCGCAGCCAACGGCAGCCCCACGCCGATGACCGGGATGCGCGGCGGCAACTGGGGCAACGGCTCCGCGTACGACGCCGGGTCCGGCGAGGCGATGGGCATGGCCGAGTTCCAGGCGCTCCTGCGTTGGTACCAGGCCAACGGCACATATCCGAAGCGGACCATCAAGATTGGCCTGTTCGACAACGAGGAGGGCGGCCTGGTCGGCTCGGGCTTCTACTCCCAGACGAACGTGTCGACGCTGGCCGCCCCGGCGACGGCGGGCAGTACCAACGTCAAGATGGTCAGCCGGACCGGCGTCGGCTTCGCCGCCGGCGAGACCCTGCTGATCGATCCGTTCGGCAGCCCGGAGACGGTCACCGTCACCGCAGTGGGTACGGCCGGCGCCACCGGTACCGGGCTCACCGTCACCCCGGCGCTGGCGGCCGACCACGTGCTCGGCGCGCCGCTGTCGGCCGGCGTCGCCAACGTCGGTGGGCTGATCCCCGGCGGCCCGCAAGGCAACTACGTGATGGTCGCGAACATGGACCAGAACGGGATCGAGTACCCGGCCCGCCACTTCGGCACCGAGCACTACCTCAACAACATCGTCGGCGGCGGGGTCGGCCCGTGGTACACGAATATCAACGCCATCCCGCTGTACACCACGCCGAACAACCTGTACGACGCCACCGCGATCCAGCGCATCCAGCACAATCTCGTGGCGGCCCAGGCGTTCCGGGACGCGGTCGCCCAGGCGGTGCGCGAGGCGTTCCAGACGCTCGGGCAGAAGTACGGGTTCCGCATGCCGCTGGAGAACCCGCTGCGGTTCGACCAGGTCGGCTCGACACCCGTCGACCCCGGCCCGCAGTCCGTGCCGGCGTACCTGCAGAGCGACATCCCGAAGTTCTCGCCGGTCGTCGACGACAACACCGGCCGGACCGACCAGGTGTCGTTCATCCGCGACTGGGGCATCCCCGGGTACGGCATCATCGGCGCTTACGATACGAGCACCAACCCGCAGGTCGGCGGCAACGAGAACCCCTACCCGCCGGACTACGCGAGCAAGCCGACCCTCAACCAGTACGCCATCTACGACACCAACGACGACACGCTCGAGCATCTGAACTACTACGCCTCGGGTACGACGCACGGGCCGGGTGGTCCGTCGTCGCCGTCCGAAGGGCTCAAGCGGGCGCTGGAACTGCCGGCGACGTGGACGTCGTATGTGCTCGCCGGCGACGCGTACGCCGGCGCGCAGCCCGGGAGCGGCAACCCGGTCGCGTACTTCGAGACGGTGCCGGCCAAGCCGTTCCTGACCTCGACGGTCACGTTCGACGCGTCGTTCTCCCGCGCCGGCCGGGGACTGACCCGCGGGCTCACGTACTTCTGGGACTTCGGCGACGGCACCACGATGGCCACCACGAACCCGACGGTCACCCACCAGTTCGCGGGCACACCGAAGTGGTACGACGTGAAGCTGGCCGTCCGGTCCGGCCGCACCTGGGACTTTTACCGGCAGGCGCTCGCGGTGCGGTTCGTACCGACGCACTTCCCGGATGCCCCGCTCGCGAACGAACCGGCGCCGCCGGCGACCGACCCATGCGGGACCCTCACCGCAGCCGAGCAGGCGTCGATCACCCAGCAGGCACGGGCGATGATGGACCGGCTCCACGGGTCAACGACAACGGTGGTCGTCCGCAAGCCCTGAGGAGAACGGCCAATGCGGCCCGGCCCTGGACCAACGCCTGGACAACGGGGAGCACCGGATCGGTGGACGACGAGGGTCCTCCCTGGAGGACTCCAGGTAGACGTTTCACTCCAAGGCGACGCTACTGGTGCCGCTGCTGGACGTCCATCGCCCCGATCCGCAGCCGATGCGGCCGCCCGCGGCACCGGCCGGCGAAACTACACGCCGACAAGGCACATGACCAGGCGGAGCCAGCGTGATCCAACAGGCGCTGAAGGCCCGGCTCGTCGACAGCCTCCACCTCCACGTGGCGCCGATCCTGCTCGGCGCCGGTACGAGGCTGTTCGACAACCTGACCGAGTCGATCGCGCTGGAGCGGACTGAGGTGGTCGAATCGCAGCGCGCCACCCACCTGAGATTCCGCGTCATGAAGTAGCGCCACGCTAACCGAGGTTGGCGTCGAGGACGTCGCGCTGCGCGATCGCCGGCCGCACGTCTGGCGCCTGTACCGCTGTTCTCGAGCCGCTAATGGTCAGCCCGTCGACGTGGCGGAAGAACCAGCCGTACGTCGGCAGCTTCGAGTTGCCCGTCCAGTAGTTGCTCTCCGGGTAGATCCCCGCGTACTCGGCCGGCTCGCCCGGCGTCGTGCCCACACCCCCGGCCACCGCCTGACGGACGTTGCTGAGCAGGATGTCGTAGCTCCGGTAGGTGGTCCCGTCCAGCGATTGCCCGGACACCGCGGCGGGCTCGACCAGGTTGGTCGCGGTGATGACGGCGATGTTGCGCACGCTGACGTTCTGCCCCTTGGTGAGGAACATCTGTTCTGGGTGACCGGGTCGGTCCACTCCGGCTTCTCGCCGTTGCCGTCGATGGTGCCGCCACCGTCGATCGCCACGTTGCTGGCGCCCACGGACAAGACCAGCGCCCGACGGATGATGCCGCCGATCGACGGGGTACCCGTGCTGTTCGCGTCGAACAGCGGGTAACCGTTGTCGTCCTGGGTACCGAGCAGCACCGCGTCCGGCTCGACCCACAGCGTCATGTTGGACTTCAGCCGGATGGTGCCGGTGACGAAGACGCCGCCCTTGAGCAGCACCGAGCCGCCCGCTGGTACGTCGTCGATGGCGTGCTGGATCGCCGCGGTGTTGTCGGTCACCCCGTCGCCGACGGCGAGGTACGGGGCCTGCCGGACGTCCACGACCGTGCCCGGGGGCGCGGCGACCGGGTTCCTGTACACCATGACGTTGTCGACGCGCAGTGAACCCGCCGACGTGCCGGCGCTGAACTTGAGCCGACCGATGTCAATCGCGGCCGGGTCGCGGAAGGCCCAACGCGACCCGAACCGGCGCCCGTCGATGAAGACCTCGAACCGCTGGGCGGTGACGTCGAGGACCAGCCGGACCGTATACCACTCCCCCGCGTTGACCTGGGTGAGCTGATGGCTCACCATGCCGTCGTAGTAGGCGAGCCAGCCGTTGTCGAGCCGGATCGTGCCGGCCGGCCGGCCCGTGGAGCTGTACGCGTACAGCGCCAACCGCACGCCGATCGTCTGCCCGGCCCACACGTTCGCCTGCGCGACCACCCGGCCGGTCTGCGGGGTGAACGTCCGGACGGCTGCTGCCTCACCGGTGGCCGCCCGTCCGGGCCAGCAGCAGGCTCCGGTCCGCGTCGCTGGGCACGGCCGCGACCGCCACGCTGCCACCGGTCGTGGTCATCTGGTACCCGGCCGGCTGCGCCCCGACCGGGGTGTCGTTGAACTGGTCGAGCACCAGGTAGTCGACCGACGGGTCCGGTACCCGGGCCGCGCTCACGGCGTCGACGCGGAAGGTACCCGCGTTGCCGTCGCCGATCGCCACCGTGAGCCGGGCGACGTCCGCGGAGCTCTGCCGGAAGGCCGCGTCGGCCAGCACCTTCCGGCCGTCGACGAACAGGTCGAACCGCTGGGTACCGGTGCGCAGCACGGCCCGCAGCGAGTACCACCGCTGCGCCACGACGGGCAGCAGGTTCTGGCCCGTGGCCACGTTGTTGAACTGCCCGTTGCGTACCGCGATGCTCGCCGCGGCGCTCCAGTCGGACCCGGCGAGGTACATCACGTTGAACCAGCCGGCGGTCTGTTCGAGACGGACCCGCACCTGTACCTGGACCACCCCGGTCAACGCGGGGAACCGCGTGGTCGCCGAGACGGTACCGGCGGTCGCGCCCTTCGTCAGCTTCAGGCTCCGATTAACCGCGCTCGGCGTCGGGTCGACGCCCACCGTACCGTCACCGGCGGCGGTCGCCGACCAACCCGCCGGCAGGTCGCCCACGGCGACGTCGTTGAACTCCTGGCTCAGGCTCTGCACGTCGGCCAGTGCGGGCCGCACCGCGGCCACGTAGGCACCGACGCCGCGAGCGAAACCGCGGCCAATACACACCCGACCCGGACCGCATGCGGCCGTTTCAGCACGGCATTTCCTCCCCCGTCCGTCCGACGCCAGACCCTACCCCGCGGTCGACGCTGACGCCGGCGACCACCACGCGGAAACGGTACTGGGTCCACGTCGCCACCACCCTGGCCGGGCGGGTCGGGTCGGCCACCACGACCGGCTCGACCTCGCCGGTGGGCGCAAGGGGTCCAGGCCGTCGGCCGGACAGCCGGTGTACGGGCTGGTGCCCGACACCCGTGCCAGGCGGCCGGCGGCCTGCGACGCGGCCACCGGACCGGGCCCCGTCCTTTCACACGTTGCCGCGCACCGCGCGGGACCTGGCTGCGCCGAGCAGGAGAGCGAACCCGCCGGCCAGACCCGCGAGCATCACGCCATGGACCCAGATGTCCGCGCCCCGCAGACCCCTGAGCAGGGCGATGGTCAAGCCGAAGAGCGTGCCGATCAACGCGAACACGTACGCTCCCCGGACCAGTCGCCCTTCGCGACCCCGGGCCCCGGACAGGGCTACCGCGGCGGCCGCCAGACCCGCGCCGATCAGCGCCTCCACCGCGGTCGCCCCCGGGATCGGCTCGGGAAAACGCAACGTCACGAAACCGAGCGGAATCCGCACGCCCAGGTGGAGAGCAGCGGCCACGAAGTACAGCCCTGCGTTCGCCACCGTCAGCAGCTTCAGCGCGAGCGCGGCGCGATCTCGACGAATGCCGGGGGATTGGGCCGTATTCCGGATCATGATCTCCTCCACATCGATCAAGAACCCGGCTATGGAGCTGCCGGCTCGGCGGCGTCACTCAATGGTGGAACGAACGGTGGAGTCTTCCGGACCCGGGCGACCAGGGCGCCGGGCAGGCGGCATGGCCCGGGGCGTTTGCGTTGCCGGACTGATCAGCTAGACCGGCATTACGTACGCACTGACGAACCAATGGTCTACCTTCGCCCAGTGGAGATGACCGGACACGGTGCCGTCCTCGCGAGACTATCGCACCGTTGATATCCCGTGCGTAACGGGACAATGGGCATCAGGGGAGGGATGCTGATGACTTCGGATGACCAGACACGAGCCGGCGATGGCGGCCGGTCAGGCACGGCAGGCACGGACGCGGGAACGGGCCAGGCGGTGATGGCGGCATGGCAGGCGCTGGGGCCGCTGATGGACCTCGTCACCCCGATGGCGCTGCGGGTCGCCGCGACACTGCGGCTCGCGGACTTCATGCCCGATGACGGCACCGGAGAGGGGGCCGTCCTCGGCGACCTGGCCGAATGTGCGGGGGCTGACCCGGATGCTCTGGCCCGCATGCTGCGCCACCTGGTGCAGCACGGGGTCTTCACCGAGCCGCGTCCGGGACAGTTCGCGGTCAACCAGACCGCCGCGCTGCTGCGCACCGGCCACCCGGCCGCGCTGTGGCTGGATCTGGAGGGTTTCGGCGGCCGGATGGACCTGGCGTTCACCGGCCTGGCGCACACCGTGCGCACCGGGGAGCCGGCCTGGGAGCAGGTTTTCGGCCAGCCGTTCTGGGCCTACCTGGACGCGAACCCCGCGATCAGCGCCTCCTTCGACGCGATCATGGCGGTGGACGACGGGAACGCCGCGGTGGCGGGCGGCTACGACTGGACGACGGTGCGGCACGTGGCCGACATCGGCGGTGGGACCGGGACGCTCATCGCCGAGGTGCTGCGGCGCAACCCGCGGCTGCGCGGCACGCTGGTCGACCTGCCGGAAACCGCAGCCCGCGCCCGGCAGTACCTGGCCGGGCTCGGCCTGGACGACCGGTGCGAGGTCGTCGGCCAGAGCTTCTTCGACCCGCTGCCCGCCGGCGCGGACGCCTACCTGCTCAGCCGCGTCATTCATGACTGGGACGACGCCGCGGCCAGCGCGATCCTGCGCCGCTGCGCCCAAGCGGCGGGCAGCACCGGCCGGGTGCTGGTGATCGAATCCGCCGCCGCCGGCGGCGACCCCGCCGGGTTCGCGGAGATGAACCTGCGCATGCTCGTACTGGCCGGTGGCCGCGAGCGCACCATCGACGACTATTCAGCCCTCGCCGCCGGCGCCGGCATGGAGGTCACCGCAGTCCACGACACCACGGAACGTCACGTGATCATCGAGTGCGTCCCCGTGTAACCGGCGCAGCAACGCCGCCAGCGGCAACGGACACAACAGTTGCCGGGTTAACTGAGACAACAGAAGGTCCGGGTTCTCAACCGATCTGGCATACCTGCTGGAAGCCAGGCTCGCCCCTGGCCGGGCATGCCTGCCGGCAGTGCCGGCTGCTCGCCTCAGGCAGCTCCCGTGCCGCCCGTCGTGGTCCTGCCCGGCGCGTCCCCGATGGCCTGCTGGGCCGGCAGCATCTTCCAGGCCGGCATCCCGTCACGCCACCGCGCCGAACGATCCAAACAACCCCAGCACACAATCTTGATCGACCTAAGCTACGCGGCATTGCATCGAGACCGGGCCGTCCGCGCTCATCCATCGAGGAGGCCGTCATGCTGTGGTGGAGGCGACGCCGGAAGGTCGCAGAGCTGAGCGAGGGCGACCGGCAGCCCGATGGCGATATCGTGTTGCGCCCCGGGCAGGTGCGGTGGTCGACGCTGTACCGCAGTGACCGCGCCAGGCGTCGATCCCGTTCGGCCCGTTGTCGGGCACCTCTACCTGCGCCCGGACCGTCAACGCGGATGCCGTGGTGCACCCGACGGCGACCCGCGGGTCCTATCGCTCAGGTGCTCATCACGGCGCGGCAGAGGGCTCACCGGACCGCCTGTCCCATCCGTGAAAGGGCGAGTAGTCACCCGCGGCCCAGGCCTCGCGGAGCCCCGGCGTGCTCAGATCCCAGTCCGGGCGGATCTCGCTGGTCGCCGCGCGCAGGTCACGCCAGAGGTCGTCGACCGACGGGCGACCCCAGAACCAGTAACCGTTGTAGACGCTGTGAATGACCAGTCCCGGCTTGAGCACGAGGGTGTGCGGGATCATCGGGTCGTGGTCGGGATCGGTGCGGTGAAATACTGCCCGACCGGATCAGCCTGACCTGCGGCGCGAATCTGGATACGCGCCAGCTCCACGGCATTGACGAAGTCCGGAAACCACGGCATCTCAACCTCTATGGGTCCCTTGCCAGCCGAACGGCTTCTCTGCAGACTACCGTCCTTTGTCCTCCGGCAACCTACTCATCCCAGCGCCGACCGAGCCAACAAAGAGCCCCGCACCGGTGAGAAGCCGTCGCTTGCCAGCGTAATGGGCAAGAAACCCCGCACAGCCGTCCCGTGACCATGCCAGGCGGCAGGCCCGGCACCGCTACCGAATGGACCGCCACGCCGCCACCCGCCGACTCAAGTACTTGGCCAAGAACGCCGGCATAAGGATGCCCAGGATGCACCGGCACGTGCTCCGGCACACCTTCGTCACCACGATGCTCGACGCCGGCGTCCCCCTACGCGACGTGCAGATCGCCGCCCGCCACGCCGACCCGGGACCCGTCAAGCCGGTCAGCCTGGCAGGATGTTGCGCATGCGCGTGCTCCGTACCCCCGCCGAACGGTTCACCGAGTTGCCCGGGTTCGCATACCCGCCACACTTCGTCGACGTCGGTGACGATCTGCGCATGGCGTACGTCGAGGACGGGCCCGTCGATGGCGAGCCGGTGCTACTACTGCACGGCGAGCCCACCTGGTCGTTCCTGTACCGCAAGGTCATGCCGATCCTCGCCGCCGCCGGACTCCGGGCGATCGCCCCGGATCTCGTCGGCTTCGGCCGCTCCGACAAGCCATCTGACCTCGCCGACCACACATACGCCCGCCACGTCGCCTGGGTGCACACGCTCGCGTTCCAAGCCCTCGACCTCACCGATGCCACCCTCGTCGGGCAGGACTGGGGCGGGCTGATCGGGCTGCGACTCGTGGCCGAAGAACCGCGGCGCTTCACCCGGGTCGTCGCGACCAACACCGGCCTGCCGACCGGTGCACAACAGATGCCCGAAGTATGGCTGCGGTTCCGGGAGGCGGTGCGGACCGCGCCGAGGCTCGACGTCTCTCGCCTGGTCAGTGCCGGCTGCCGAACCAAGCTTGCCGCCGAGGTGCTCGCGGCCTACGACGCGCCGTTCCCCGACGAGTCGTTCAAGGCCGGGCCACGCGCGATGCCGAACCTCGTACCGACCTCGCTCGACGACCCAGCCAGCTCCGCCAACATCACCGCATGGCACCGACTCTCAGAATTGGACATCCCGTTCCTGGTGGCGTTCAGCGACGGCGACCCGATCACCGGCCCCATGGCACCGGTCCTACGCAGCGCCGTGCCGGGCGCCGCCAACGTGGCACACCCGACCATCACCGGCGCCGGACATTTCCTCCAGGAAGATGCCGGCGAGCAGCTAGCCGACGCCATCGTGACGTTCGTGCGGGACCATCCCAGCTAGCCCCGTCGTTCGCACATGCCGTTGAGTGGCCGTCGGTCATGGCCAGCGGGGTTGAGTGGGGTCGACGCGGAGTAGTCCCAGGAGTTGCCCTCTGTGCCAAGATCGAGTGAGGCAGGGCTTGAACCTGAATCGATGTCCTTGAGGGCGAGTTCGGAGTCCATCTCTCGTGAGTTCGATCAACCAGGTGCCTGATCCGGAGGTCCCGGCGAAGGCGCGTACGCGGACT
>WNGA01004265.1_pt1 | contig 26905 bp, 26 predicted proteins | sample 5400061 | NCBI WGS metagenome assembly WNGA01 (sample SAMN13153366, study PRJNA577476) | soil metagenome | isolation source: 100 cm soil or saprolite under grassland replicate 2 | place: USA:California | collected 2016-06-15 | reverse complement strand
ACATGCTCGCCTGGCTGCAGCGCCGCCTGCGCATGCCCTACGCGCGGTTCGCCGGCGCCGCCGACGCGATCTGGGGCAACGCGATCCTGAGCCGCTATCCGATCGCCGACTCCGGGTCGAGGCGCCTCCCCCGCGAGGGCGTGCCCCTCGCCCGCAACTACCTCTGGGCCGACCTGGACCTCGGCGGCGGCCGCCTGCGGCTGGTCGTCACCCACCTGCATCACGTCGAGGGACCGGGGGGCGTCCGGATGCGCCTGGCCCAGATCCCGCGGCTGCTCGAAGGGGTCGCCGGTCGTCCGGCGACCGTCCTGCTCGGCGACTTCAACGCCGAGCCCGGCTCGCGGGAGATCGCGTTGCTGCGCGGGCCGGGCTGGCCGACGCCTTCCAGGCCGCCGGCGGCAGCCCCGACGACGAGCCGACCTACTCGTCGGACCGGCCGGAGCGGCGGATCGACTACCTCTGGCTCTCCCGGGACCTGCGGGCCAGCGACTTCGACGCCACCACCGCCACGGCCAGCGATCACCGCGGCGTGATGGTGACCGTGGCGCCGGCTATGTAGTCGCTGCGTAGCGAGAACTACGACCTGGAACCGGCCGGTCGACTCGGTCATCTTCCTACAACGTAACGTACCCCTCAGAACGACTCCAGAGAATGGATCAACGCCGTGAGGCGATCGCTGTCGCTCGCCGCCCTCGTCCTGACCGTGCTCGCCGTTGCCCTCCCGGCCCGCGCGGCAGTCGGGACCCTGCCGCGCACCGGCGGCTCGGCTCCCGCCCTGGTGTCGCTCGGGCTCGGCCTGATCGCCCTCGGCGCGGTCGTCCGCCACGCCGGCCGGCGCCCGCCCGGCAGGGCGCGCGGCGGCACGCACCTGGCGGGACGCGCGACCCGAGGCCGCCACGAGCGCACCTGAGGCTCAGGCCTCCGGCTCGTCCTCCTCGCCCTCGGCGGCGTCGTCGGCCACGCCGTCCTCGGCGAGGATCGCGTACAGGCGGCGCCTGGACTCGGTGAGGACCTCCAGCGCCCTGGTCTGCTGGGCCTCGGTGCCGGCGCTGGCGACCGTCCAGGCGGCCTCGCCGACCTGGAAGATGGCGTTGCGCAGGCCGAAGGCGACGGGCGCGATGCCTTCGGTGGCCTCCTCCCAGGGCACGCGCTGGGCGTGGCGCTCGGCCTCGGCCCGGCCGGCGTCGGTGAGCGCGAACCGCTTGCGGCCCTCGACCTCCTCGCCGGCGATCAGGTTCTCGTCCTCGAGCAGTTGCAGGGTGGGATAGATCGACCCGGGGCTGGGGCGCCACACCCCGCCGGTGCGGGTCTCCAGCTCCTGGATCATCTCGTAGCCGTGCATGGGACGCTCGGCCAGCAGCGCCAGGATCGCGGCCCGGACGTTGCCGCGGCCGCGCCGCCCGCGGCCGCGCCCGCGGCCCGCGAAGCCCCACGGGCCCGGCGGCGGGAACGGTGGGTGCCCGTGGCCGAACGGCCCGAACCCGCCGTGGTGGCGCATCCAGTCCTCGGGGACCGATTGCAGGAACATGCGTCGTCGCATCGCTGCGTCACCTCCTGTGCATCGAAGCAGCGATCTAACGATATATCGGAAACAGTCGGCGATGCAACTACGATATGCGGCCGCGGCCGACCGCGACGATGCGGGCCTCGCAGGTGGGATGGGTGCGGAGCAGGGCGGCCAGGCCGCGGGGCCGGCGTGCCGACCGTTCGGCGACGACGAACAGCTCCAGGACCCGCACCAGGCCGGGGCCGTAGCCGAGCTCGACGGCGTGCCGGTCGGCCGCGTACTCGCCGGACCGCGACAGGGCCGCGCCGAGCACCCGCGCCAGCCGCACCAGGACCGCGAGCGGCAGCCACAGCAGGCCGAGCGCCACCGCCAGCAGCGTGCCGGCGACGACCAGCACGCCGAGCAGCACCAGCAGGACCAGCATGCCGACGGCGCCGTCCGCCGCGCGCGCCCCGGCGGTCTGCTCGCTCAGCCGCGAGAAGGCCCGCGCGAGCCCCCGGGTGACGCGGCGGATGGCCCGCTGCAGCCGTTCGGCCGCCTCGAACGGCAGCAGGTACCACCAGCCGAGGATGATCGCCAGGGGATGCAGGTGGCGGTGGTGGCCGACCTCGTGGGCCAGCACCGCCTCCAGCATGTCGTCGGGCAGGTCGATCGCGACCCGCGTGACGGCCAGCACGTGACCCCCGAGGGCGAACGCGTTGAGCTGCCGGCTCTCCTGGACCCGCAGCAGGTAGCGGCCGGGGTCGGCGCCCGCCCGCCGGCACACCCGTTCGAGCGCCGGGACGATCCTGGCCAGGTCGGCCGGGTCGGGCCGGTGCAGGCCGTGGTACAGCAGCCTCGCCAGCAGCGCCTCGACCGGGCGGGTGAGCACCAGCGGGGCGCTCACCGTCCAGACGCCGCAGGCCAGCGCCACGGCAACCTGCGGCCGCCAGCCCGCCACCAGGGCCGCCCCGAGCGCCGGCAGCGCGACCACCACCAGCGACAGCAGCCAGATCAGGACGACGATGGCGAACATCCCGAAGGTCGTCCCCGACAGGAGCGGCCTGGCAGTGGCCTGGGCCGGCGGCGGCTGCGGCGGCATGGCGCCACGATACGCGGACATGCAGAAGGCCCGTGAGCTCACGGGCCTTCTGCATTGGGGGATCTTTGCGCGGGAGGCGCGGTGGGGGAGCTATCCGTTCGGACGGGTGAAGCCGACGATGCTGCCGTACATCGACTGGACGCGGACGTAGTCGCCGGTGTGGGTGGCCGAGACCTGCTGACCGTTGCCGATGTACATGGAGACGTGGGAGATCGGGGAGTAGCGGAAGACCAGGTCGCCCGGCTGCAGCTCGCTGGCTGAGACGTGCCGTCCGACCCCGTATTGGGCCGAGCTGGAGTGGGGGAGGGAGACGCCCGCCTGGGCCCAGGCCATCATCGTCAGCCCTGAGCAGTCGAAGGCGTTCGGGCCGGCCGCGCCGTACTGGTAGGGCTTGCCGACCTGGGCCATGGCGTAGCGGACGGCGGCCGCGGCCGCGCCGCTGCCACCAGAGGCCGGCGGCGGGGAGGGCGCAGGACTCGGGGTCGGACTCGGGCTGGCGCTGCGCGCCCTCATCTGGCGGAGCAGCTCCCTGGTCCCGGCGACGGCCCGCTCGACCTCGGCCTTCTTGGCGTCCAAGCGGGCCACCTCGGCGGCCGCCTCGCGCTCGGCGGTGGCCAGGTCGTGCTTGCGAGCGTCGTAGGCCTTGCCGGCCAGCGCGAGCCGGTCCAGCAGGTCGCCGTCGTGGCTGGCCAGCAGCTCGAGGACCTGGACCCGGTCGATGGCGCTGGCCGGGTCCTCGGAGTTCAGCACGGCGGCCAGGGTGTTACCGGCGCCCTGGACGTAGGCGGCGGCCGCGCGCGCCCCGAGGGTCGTCCGCAACGCCCTGAGGTTCTCCGCGGCCCCGCTGGCCTGCGCTCGCATGTCGTCACGGATCTTGCGGACCCGCGCGAGCGCCAGCTTGCTCTGGAGGTACTCCTCGACGAGCTGGTCGGCCTGGCGGTTGAGCTGCTCGAGCTGGGCCTCGAGGCTGGCCTGGCTCGGGGCGGCGCTCGCCGGCGAGCCAGCGCCGCCCGACAGCAGGGTCAGCGGCACCAGCAGGGCCGCCAGCAGCACGGTTCGAGCGGCACGCCCTGGCCATCGACGGTGGGGGAACCGTCGAGCGCCTGAAGGCAAGAGGCGGACCTCCTTCTCCCTCCGGTGGGGGCCGGAGGGGCATCCGGAGCCAAACGTGGCCGTCCAGTGACCATTCCGTGACCAAACGGCCCGGACTCTAGCGTGCTTCTGCGTGGATCGCCAAATCCCGTGCTCACAGGGCGCTAACGACGGTCCCTGGCTTGCCCTCCGCAACATATAGCGTTTATGTTGCGCCCCGACACAAGATATTGAGAATCCGGTGCCAAGGGTTCGGGGACGCAGCCCGGTCCCTGCCTGCGGAGAACTGCGGGGAGTGGACGTGGAGAACTACGCATGGGAGCAGGACGCGCCCGGGCCGGCCGCGGCCGAGCCGGCCGCGGCAGGACCCGCCCCGAGGCCCCTCGAGGAGCGGGAACGGGGCATGCTCGCCTTCGAGCGGCAGTGGTGGCGGCACGCAGGCGCCAAGGAGGAGGCGATCCGGCGCCGGTTCGGCATCGGCCCGACCGCCTACTACCAGCTCCTCAGCCGGCTGATCGACGACCCGGCCGCGCTCGCCCACGACCCCATGCTCGTCAAGCGCCTGCAGCGCCAGCGAGCCGCGCGACGCCGCCAGCGCGCATCCCGTAGGCTCGGCCTGCAGGGCCCGACCGGGGGCTCGTAGCGAGGAGGTCAGCTTGCGACCCGGCCCGACCGCCCGGGCGGCGCTGGTGCTCGCATCGTTCCTGGTCCTGTTCGTGCTCGTCGACCGGCTCTCGGGGCCGGGGCGGGCGGACCGGGGGACGGCCAGCGGCACCACCGAGTCCCGGACGACGACCGCCAGCACGCGCGCCCCGACCAGCGCAACGGGGACCAGCGCCACCACCCGGCCGCTCGCGACCGGGGTGCCGACCACCACCACCCCGCCGAGCGGCTCCACCCTGCGCCCCACCAAGGGCGTGACCGTCCAGATCCTCAACGGCGTCTTCGTCTCCGGCCTGGCCAACCGCGTCGCCACCCGGGTGCGCGCGGCCGGCTACGAGGTCGTCGCCGCCAACACCGCGCTCGGGAGCTACCCGGTCTCGCGGGTCTACTACACCACCGGGCACCGCGCCGACGCCGAGGCGTTCCGCGAGCGGTTCCCGGCCTTCCAGGTGGTCGCCCCCGCCCCGTCCAACCTGTCGCGCCAGGTCGACCTCCACGCGGTGATCGGCCAGAACTACCCGGGCGTCTGATGGCCCGTCTCCCCCCGGACCGGGTCGCCGGGATGGCGGGCCGGACCGCCCTGTGCCTCGACTTCGACGGCACCCTGGCGCCGATCGTCGACGACCCCGAGGCGGCCGCCCCGCTGCCGGGCACCCCGGAGCTGCTCGGCCGCCTGGCCGGCCGCTTCGCCGCCGTCGCCCTGGTGTCCGGCCGGCCGGCCGCCTGGCTGGCCACCCGCGCCGCCGCCACGGGCGTCCGCTACCTGGGCCTGTACGGGCTGGAGGAGATCGTCCAGGGCCGGGTCGCGGTCGCGCCGGAGGCCGAGCCGGTCCGCCCGGCGGTGCGGGCGGCCCTGCGGGACCTGGGCGCCCACCCGGCCGTGATCGGGGCGGGCGCCTACGTCGAGGACAAGGGGCTCTCGGTCGGCGTCCACCTGCGCCGGGTGGCGGACCCAGGGCGCTGGGCCGGCCCGATCGAGGCGGCCGCTCGCGACACCGCCGCCCGCCACGGCCTGCGCGTCGAGCCCGGTCGGCTGGTGTGGGAGCTGCGCCCCACGGTCGGCTTCGACAAGGGCGACGCGGTCCGCCGGGTGGTGGCCGAGGCCCGCGCCGAGGCGGTCGTGATGGCCGGCGACGACCGCGGCGACCTGGTCGCCTTCCGCGCCGTCGAGGAGCTGGCGGCGTCGGGGCTGGGTGGGCTGCGGGTCGCGGTCCGCTCGGCCGAGTCCCCCCCCGAGCTGCTCGACCTGGCCGACCTGACGGTCGAGGGCCCGGAGGGCCTGCGCGCCCTGCTGGAGCAATGGGCCGAGGGCGGGGGATGATCGCCAGGTGAGCGCCCTGCAAACCCCGTTCTGCCGCGACCTCGCCCGCGACGTGGATGCGGCCCTGCGCTGATTAGCCGGCCGGGCGGAGGGCGGCGAGGTCCTCCCGCTGGGCGGCGAACCACTGCTGGGGCCTCGGCGAGCTCGGCGGTGTCGAACGGGTTGACCAGCAACGCACCGTCGGCGAGGTCGTCGGCGGCGCCGGCGTTGCGGGACAGGATCAGCACGACGTCGCGGAGGCTCACCGCGGGGCCCTCCTTGGCGACCAGGTTCATGCCGTCCCAGACCGGGTTGACGAGCAGCACGTCGGCGACGGCCATGGAGGCGAGGGCACGAGGGTAGTTGTCCTTCAGCTCCAGGATCACCGGCTCCCAGCTCCTGGTCCGGAAGCGCTCGTTGATCGCCTCGGCGGCGTGCTTCACCTCGGCGGTGTAGGCCTGGTACTCGGGCAGGTCGCGGCGGGAGGCGTAGGCGAGCGCGTAGTGCACCACCCGGCCCCGTGCCCGTGGGTTGCGCTCCAGGAACAGCCCGTAGCCCTCCAGCCCGCGCAGGATGTTCTTGGAGAGCTCCATGCGGTCCACCCGCACGATCATGCTGCGCCCCCGCGCCAGCTCGGTCACCGCGCGGAGCTGCGCCTGGACGTCCCGCTCCGCGGCCCTGCGGCGCAGGTCGTCGCCGTCCACCCCCAGCGGATAGCTGCGGATCAGGACGGTGCGCCCGTCGGGGGTCAGCACCGTGCCGCGGTCCCGGTCCACCCGGTAGCTGGCGTCCTGGCAGCAGCGCAGGAAGTTGCGGGCCCAGCGGGGGACCAGGAAGCCGAGCAGGTCGGCCCCGAGCATCCCCTCCAGGATCGCGGCCGCGACCCGGTTCGGCAGCATCGCGAAGTAGCCGGGGTCGGCCCACGGGCAGTGGGTGAAGTGGGCGATGCGGAGGTCGGGCCGGCGCTCGCGCAGCATCGCCGGGGTCAGGGCCAGGTGGTAGTCCTGGACGAACACCTCGGCGCCGAGGCTGGCCTCGTCGTCGCACGCGGCCGCGAACGCCTGGTTGACGTCCCGGTAGTCCCGCCACGCGACCTGGAAGCTACGGTCGAAGCGGGGGTGCCGCGGCACGTCGAACAGGTAGTGCTGCAGGAACCAGATGGTCCGGTTGGAGACCCGGTTGTAGTACCGCAGGTACGCCCGCGGGTCGATCACCAGGCTGCGGAGCCGGACGCTTCCCTGGGCCAGCTCGACCGTGCGCAGCCGCCCGGAACGGGCGACCCGCCTGGCCGCCACCCGGTCGCCTTCGGTGATCGCCGCCGCCACCCAGGTGCCCGCCTGGCCGGCGAGCGCCGGCCCGAGCGCGGCCACCATCCCGCCGGCGCCCCTTCCCGACGTCAGGTTGCCGTCGTCGTCGACCTCGAACTGGACGGGACCGCGGTTGGACGCCACCACCAGCTCGGCCATCGTGCGCGATCCCGCCTTTCGTCGCCGCGAAGAACCCGTATCCTCATACTCTCCAAGGGAGCATCCTGGCATCCCAGGCAGGCGCGGTCGACCGGAAGAAGGCGGCGAGGCATGGCCCAGAGCGGCGAGGGGCGGCCGCGGGCGCCGCTGCTGCACCCGCCGCCCAGCCGCCCGTCGGCCTACGAGCGGTTCGTGCGCCTCGGCGTCCTCGCCTGGGCCGGGATCGGCGTCATCGTCCTCGCCTACCTGCTGCTCCGCCTGCTCGTCTACGTCAACCCGGTGGTGCCGCCGCTGCTGCTCGCCGTGGTCGTCGTCTACCTGCTCAACCCGGTCGTCAGCGCGCTGGAGCAGCGCGGCGTGCCGAGGGTGGCCGGGGCGGGCGTGGTGTACGTGCTGTTCCTCTGCCTGGTCGCGCTGGCGGTCTCCCTGCTGGTGCCGGTGGTGACCCGGCAGGTGTCGCAGGTCATCGACCATTTCCCCGGCTACGTGGCCGACGCCCAGGCGCAGGTGCGGAGGGTGGCCGCCCGCTTCGGCGCCGAGCCCAACTTCCGGCTCGACGCCGACCAGGTCCGCAACTGGCTGGCGGCCGGCGACAACCGCCAGGCGGTCACCAGGTACCTGACCGGGCTGCGCTCGTTCACCAGCTCGCTGCTGAGCGGGCTGGTGATCTTCGTGATCGGACCGATCATGGCCTTCTACCTGCTGGTCGACCTGCCGCGGCTGCGACGGGGGGCGATGGCCCTGATCCCGCCGGGCCGGCGGGACGAGGTCAGGAGCCTGATGGAGCGCATCGGCCAGGCCGTCGGCGGCTTCTTCCGCGGCCAGCTCCTGGTCGCGCTGTTCGTGGGGGTCGCCTCCTCGCTGGGGCTGTGGGCCGTGCGGCTGCCGTTCTGGCTGCTGGTCGGGATCGTGGCGGGGGTGTTCAACCTGGTCCCGCTCATCGGTCCGTTCATCGCCGGCGGCCTGGCCGTGATCATCGCCCTGGTCGGCGGGGAGCCCCTCACGGCGCTGTGGGCGGCGCTGGTGCTGCTGGCGGTGCAGCAGCTCGACAACCACCTGATCTCGCCCAACGTGATGTCGCGGACGGTCCAGCTCCACCCGGTGGTGGTGATGCTCGCCCTGCTCGTGGGGGCGAGCTTCGCCGGCCTGTTCGGCATGCTGGTGATCGTGCCGCTGGTCGCCGTCGCCAAGATCGTCTTCCTGTTCCTGTGGTCGCGCTACGTCGACTACGGCGACGACCTGGTGGGGGGCGCCCCCGAGTAGCGCGCCCACCAGAAGGCGGCGAGCAGCGCGACCGCGACCGCCAGCGGCACCAGGCCGACGGCCTGGAAGCCGAACGCCTCCGCGACGGCGCCGCCGACCACGGGACCGGCGAGGTAGCCGACGATCCCGAGCTGCGACCACAGCACCATCGCGGTCACGATCCGCTCGGGTGCCACCTCCTCGAGCAGCACCCCGGTGGAGCCCGTCTCCCCGATGCCGATGCCGATCCCCGCCAGCGCCAGCCCGACCACGAACAGCGGCAGCGTGCCGGCCAAGCCCGCAAGGGCGACCCCGGCCGGCACCAGCACCACCGACACGGCCACGGCCCGCCTGGGGGCGACGCGACCGGCGACGACGGCGCTCACCGCCAGCAGCAGCGCCAGCCCCACGTACAGCCACCCGATCTGCGCCTGCTGGAGCCGGTCGGCGACGCGGAGGGGGAGCACGCCCTCGACGAGGCCGAGCGCCAGGATGGCGAACAGGACGCCGACGCACGCCAGCCAGAAGCCCGGCAGGCGCAGCACGCTCCGGTCGGGCTCGAAGCGGCGCCGCCGCGGCGGCGTCCCGACGGCGACCACCAGCGGCATCGCCAGCACCACCAGCGCCAGGTAGGCGAGGAACGGACCGCGGACGCCGCCGATCGTGCCGAGCGCCGGGCCGACGAGGCCGCCGACCGAGTAGGCGGCGTAGATGCGGCTCATGCACAGGTACTCCTGGCCGGGCCAGCGCTCCATGGTGGCGAAGGTGATGGCGATCCACAGGCCACCCGAGCCGAGCCCCATCACCAGCCGGGCGGCGAAATACGCCGGCAGGCCGTCGCCGAGCACGAAGCCGAGGCTCCCAAGCGCCAGCAGCGCCAGCGCGCCCGCCAGCACCACCGTCGGGCGCCGGCGGCGGACGCCGTGGCCGGCCAGCGTGTAGCCGACCAGCATGGCGGCGGGGAAGCTGGCGACCAGGGCGCCGATCAGGGCGGGCCCGGCGCCGGTGGTGGCCGCGATCGCGGGCGTGACCGGGACGATCACGCTGTAGCCGGCGGCGTCGAGCGCTCCCAGCCCGAGCAGCGCGAGGTAGGGCCGCCGCTCGGTGCGTGCCTGCACGCTCACGCGCTCGGGGGGCTGCCCGGCATGCGGGCCAGCAGGGCGGCGACCGCCTCGGCCCAGCCCTCGCCGGCCGCGGACGGGGTCACGACCACCGGTCGGTCCGGCGGCGCCGCCGCCGCCGCCCAGGCGCCGTTGGCGACCAGGAACATCGCCCCGACGACGCCGGCCAGCTCGAGGTCGGCGGGCCCGTCGCCGATGGCGGCGGCCTGGCCGGGCGCAAGCCCCCGCTCGGCGAGGTAGGCGGCGGCCGTGCCTGCCTTGCTCACCCCGGCGGGCAGCAGGTGGTAGGCGTGGGTGGCGCCCGGACCGAGATGCGGGTAGACGCCGCGGAGGCGGCCGTTGTCGAGCAGCCGTGCCCAGCCGAGCCCGCGGGCGGCCAGCAGCGCGTCGGCCTCGGCGGCGTCGACCTGGCCGCGGAGCAGGGCGGTGCCGCGGCGGCCCAGGTGCCACGGCGAGTGCGGCTCCAGCCGTCCGGCGAACCCGCCGAGCAGGGCGGCCAGCGCGCCCGACCGCTCCAGGGCCGCCGCCGGGGTGGGCCCGAGGTCGCGAGGTGCCTCGCCCCACAGCACCTCGATGTCCCTGCCCCTGACCAGCACCGTGCCCAGCTCGCCGATCGCGTCCCGGGCGCCGACCAGCCGGCCCGTCTCCCTGAGCTGCTCGCCGGTGCGACCGGAGACGAGCACCACCTCCAGCCCGGCTCGGGCGGCGGCGACCAGCGCCTCGGCCGCGGCCAGGGTCGGCCGGCCCTCCAGGTCGGCGAGCAGCGCGCCGTCCCTGCCGACCAGCGTCCCGTCGACGTCGGAGAACAGCAACGCCGGCGCCAGCCGGTCCAGCAGCGGCCCGGCGTCGGCCAGGGGCAGCCCGGCCACGCTACTCGGGCGCGGTCACGGCGGTCGTCCGCCGCAGGTAGCCGTCGACGGTCACGATCGGCGGCCGCCGGGTGGTGACGATCTCGCGCGGCTCCATGTGGTACTCGCGCAACTGGTTGGAGAACTGGACCAGGGTGGTGCCGTAGGTGCCCGGCGCCGCGCGGCCCTCCTCCACCAGCCGCAGGAACACCGCCTGCAGGATCCCGAAGCTCATCCGGCCGAGCGCCTGGACCTCCTGGTTGCGGTGGACGCGGCGCTCCAGGTCGACCTGGGCGATCGCGTCCATCCCGAAACGCTCGGCCAGGTCGACCAGCAGCCCCAGCTCGACGCCGTAGCCGGAGGAGAACGGCACCTGCTCCAGCGCCACCCTGCGACCCGCGTACTCGCCGGAGAGCGGCTGCACGATCCCGGCGAGCTGCGGCCAGAGCAGGTTCAGCAGCGGGCGGGCGACCAGCTCGGTGACGCGGCCGCCGCCGGTGGCCCGCAGGGCGTTGCGCTCGCGGATCGGCCGCTCGTAGAACGCCTTGACGTAGAGGACCTCCGGGTCCATGAGCAGCGGCCCGAGCAGCCCGTGGACGAAGCGGGGGTGGAAGTTGCGGATGTCGGCGTCGATCCAGCAGATCACGTCGCCCCGGCAGGCGTGCAGGCTCTTCCACAGCGCCTCGCCCTTGCCGGAGCCGGGGCCGACCTCGGGCAGCACGTCCTGCTCGCGGAAGACCCGCGCCCCCTCGGCCAGGGCGATCGCCACCGTGTCGTCGACCGAGCCGGCGTCCATGACCACGATCTCGTCGATCAGCCTGGACCGCTCCAGCAGGCTCTTGCGCAGCGCCTTGACGATGGTGCCGACGGTGGCCGCCTCGTCACGGGTCGGGAGGCACACCGACACGGTCAGCCCGAGTCGCTCCTTGGCCGCCCGCAGCTTGGCCGGTTCGAACTGGCTGTAGTGGTGGGTCCGTTTCCCGAACCACTCCCAGGTGTCGATATCGGTCATTCGGTCTCCCGGTACGGGCCTCCACGGCGCCAACCCTCCGGTGTTGCGGCCCAGCAGCGTGCCAGGGCAAGCTGAAAGCCACAACTTCATCATCGGGCATCGGGCCGCAAATCGAGAGGGCGGAGGACCGGAACGGGCAACGACCAGACCCTCGACCACGTCGTCCTGCGATGTCGTGGCTGCCAGGCCGCCTACCCGCCGGCCTTCGAGCACGTCTGCCCGAACTGCCTCGGTCCCCTCGACGTCGAGCACGACCACGCCGCGGTGGCCGAACGGCTCGACCGGGCCAGCGTCGAGGCCGGCCCGCGGTCGATCTGGCGCTACCAGGCACTGCTGCCCGCGCGGCCGGGCACCGGCGACCTGGCTCCCGGGCTCACCCCGCTGGTGCCGGCGCCGCGGCTCGCCGAAGCCCTCGGCGTGCCCGGGCCGCTGCTGCTCAAGGACGACACCCGCAACCCGACCAACTCCTTCAAGGACCGGGTGGTCGCCGTCGCGCTGGCGAGGGCGCGGGCGTTCGGGCTGTCCACGGTGGCGTGCGCCTCTACCGGGAACCTGGCGGGAGCCACCGCCGCGGCGGCCGCCTCCCAGGGCCTCGACTGCGTGGTGGTGATCCCGGCCGACCTGGAGGCCGGCAAGATCGCCTCGGCGGCGGCGTTCGGCGCCACCGTGGTCGCCGTGCAGGGCTCCTACGACCAGGCCAACCGCCTGTCGTCGCAGGCCGCCGAGGCGTTCGGCTGGGGCTTCGTCAACGTCAACCTGCGCCCGTGGTACGCGGAGGGGTCCAAGACGGTCGGGCTGGAGGTGGCCGAGCAGCTCGGCTGGTCGCTGCCCGACCACGTGGTGGTCCCGATCGCCTCCGGCGCCCTGCTGGTCAAGGTCTACCAGGGCTTCCAGGTGCTGGCCGACCACGGCCTGGTCGAGCGGACCCCGGTCCGGGTCCACGGCGCCCAGTCCACCGGCTGCGCCCCGGTGGCCAGCGCCTTCGCCGAGGGCCGCGACGACATCGTGCCCGTGCGGCCGACCGGCATCGTCAAGTCGCTGGCGATCGGCGACCCGGCCGACGGCGTCGAGGCCCTGCAGACCGTGCGCGCCACCGACGGCCGGGTCGAGGCGGTCGACGACCAGGAGGTGGTGGAGGCGATCGGGCTGCTCGCCAGGACCACAGGGGTGTTCGGGGAGACCGCCGCGGGGGTGACCGTGGCCACCGTGGCCCGGCTGGCGGCCGCCGGCGCCTTCCGGCCGGGGGAGCGGGTGGTCGCCCTGGTCACCGGCCACGGACTGAAGACCAGGGAGGTGCTCAACGGCCGCGCCGCTGCGACCGTCACCGTCCGCCCCAACATCGACGCCCTCGAAGAGGCGCTCGCCTCGCTCCGCCCCGGCCTCACCGCGGCGGGCTAGCGCTCCCCGCCCAGGTAGCGGCGGTAGACCTCCAGACCGTCCGGGACGAACGGCCACTCCTGCAGCCGCGCCAGCAGCTCGTCGTCGGGGAGGAAGGCGCCCCAGGCGATCTCGCTGGCCTGCGGTCGGACCGGGCCGTCCCAGGTGACCTCGAACGCGGCGCTCCAGCTCGGGTTCTCCGCGCCGCGGTAGCGGTGCTTGAACAGGAACCGCGGCCGGGGACCGACCACGCCGAGCTCCTCGGCCAGCTCCCGCGCCGCCGCCTCCTGGTAGGTCTCGCCGGCGCCGAGCACGCCGCCGGCGAACATGTCGTACATCCCCGGGTAGATGTCCTTGTCGTCGACGCGCCGGTGGACGTAGACGCGCCCCGCCGGGTCGCGGCAGAGCACGGCCGCGAACCGGTGCAGCAGGCGGCGCGCCCGCACCTCCCGCCTTGACGCCCGGCCGACCACCCGGTCGTGCTCGTCGACGACGTCGAGGATCTCGTCCCCAGGGTCGATCGCGCCCGCCCCCTTCGTCGCGGAAAGGTGATACTTGTCCCGCAAAAGCGTAAGGCCGCACGGCCGGCGTGGCTCTTCTCCCCGAACGGCCCACGCCCGGGCAGCAGTGACGGAGGGGAATGGACGTCCGAGCTCTCGAGGACTCCCGCAGCGACGCCGAGCTGGTGGCGGCGGCGATGGCCGGCGACCGCGGCGCCTTCGCCGCGATCTACGACCGCTACGCCGACCGGCTGCACGACTTCTGCTGGTCGCTGCTGCGCGACCGCGACGAGGCGGCCGACGCCACCCAGGACGCGTTCCTGGTGGCCGCCGAGCGGCTCGGCCAGCTCCGCGACCCGGAGCGGCTGCGCCCCTGGCTGTACGCGGTCGCCCGCAGCCAAGCCCTCCGCCGGGCCCGGGCCAGACAGCGCGTCGTGCCCGAGGAGGAGATGATCGACCGACCAGACACCGCCGCCGGCCCCGAGCGGGCGACCGAGCAGGCGGACCTGCGCGAGCTTGTCTGGAACGCCGCCGCCGGGCTGTCCGAGCGCGACCGCGCCCTGCTCGACCTCCACCTGCGCCAGGGGCTCGAGGGCGCCGAGCTGGGCGAGGCCATGGGGATCCCGGCCGGCCACGCCTACGTGCTGCTCAGCCGGCTGCGGGACCAGGTCGAGCGATCCCTCGGCGCGCTGCTGGTCGCCCGGCTCGGCCGGCGGGACTGCCCGGACCTGGCCAAGCTGCTGACCGGCTGGGACGGCCGCTTCTCGCCGCTGATCCGCAAGCGGGTCGCCAGGCACGTCGACGACTGCGACGTCTGCGGCGAGCGGCGCCGGGTCGTGGCCAGCCCGCTCGCCCTGCTCGCCGCGGTGCCGCCGCTGCCGGCTCCCACCACGCTGCGCGACCGGGTGCTCGAGGGCTTCCAGCTCACCGGGGCCCACGGCACCCAGCCGCCCGGCCAGGGGCCCGACCCGGGCGGGCCGACCGGACCGGCCGTGGCGGCGGCGAGCCAGCCGGCCACCAGTCGCACCAGGCGCCGGGTCATGACGGTGGCGGCCGCCATGGTGCTCGCCGTCGCGGTCGGTGTGGCGCTCGGGTGGGAGCAGGACCCGGCCGTGTCGGGGCCGGGCCCTGGAGCGGCGGTCGTGGCCGGCGCGGGCACCTCGGTGCCGGCCGGGTCGCTGCCGGCGGGCTCGGGCTCCACGGTCTCCACGGGCGCCGCGACGAGCACGTCGAGCCCGGCCACCACGGCGACGACCGCCACGACCGTGCCAGCGGCGCCGGGGTCGCTCGCGGTGTCCCCGGCGGCCGTCGACCTGGGCGCCACCCGCACGACGACCGAGCTGACCCTCCGCAACGGCGGCGACGAGGCGCTGTCGTGGACGGCCGCGGCGACGGTGCCGTGGCTCCGGGCCAGCCCCGCCAGCGGCCGCCTGGACGGTGGCGAGCAGGTGCGGGTGACGGTGACCGCCGACCGCGCCACCCTCCCGGAGGGGACGGCCGAGGGCACGGTCGAGCTCGCCTGGGACGGCCCGGCCCGCCGCGTGGCGGTGTCGCTCGACGTCGAGCACCCCCCGCAGATCGACGGGCTGTCGGCGTCCCCGAGCCAGATCGGGGTCAAGGGCTGCTCCCCGGACACCGCGCTGGTCCAGGCGACCGTGCAGGACGAGTCGCCGCTCGCCTCGGTGGTGCTGGAGTGGGGCGGGACGAAGGTGCCGATGACCGAGCGGTCCGGGGCGTGGTACGCCCGTCTCGGGCCGGTCGACAAGCCAGGCACGGTGGCCTGGCGGGTGGTCGCCACCGACGCCCGCGGCAACAGCGCGCAGGCGTCGGGTCCCCCGGTCACCGTCCTTTCCTGCAGCCCTCGCTGAAACCTCTCTCCGAAAACCCGTAAGGGTTCGGCCTGTGGCCGCCTCCTACCGGTGTCAGCTCGTCTCCAAGGAGGAGGTCACCATGACCCTCGCGCGCAGCCGCCGCATGCTGCTGGTCGCCGTCGGGTTCTCCGTGGCCGTGGCCGTGTTCTCGGCCACCGCCGCCCACGCCGACCAGGCGCCAGCCGGCGAGACCCAGCTCGCCGGTCCCGCCACCGGCACCCTCACCCAGGGGCCCGCCCAGGCCCCGACCTACCAGGGGCCCGTCGACCTGATCCCTCCGGGCGACCACCCCCAGCCGATCGACCCGCCCATCGACGACCTCGCCAACCCAACCGAGAACCCCGAGCCGCAGCCGCCCGACGACCTCGCCAACCCCACGGAGAACCCCGAGCCGCAGCCGCCCGACGACCTGGCCAACCCGACCGAGAACCCCGAGCCCCAGCCGCCCGGTGGCGGTGACGGCGACCAGTCGATCCCGACGCCGGAGCGGGTGGACACCGGGCTCGGCGGCGCCGACCAGTCCCAGGGGCCCGCTGTGCCGCTGGCGGCCTTCCCGCTGGCACTCGCCGTGCTGCTCCTCGCGTTGGTCGCCAGCCGGCGTCGCGCGTCCACCGGGAGCGCTCGGTGACCCCGAGCCGCCGGCGCGGTTCGCGGGGCCGTGGACCATGCCGGCCCGCGGCCCCCGCGGCCCCGCCTGCCGGCACCGGCCTCGCGGACCGCGACGCCAGGCGAGCCGTGGCCGGTCCCGACCAGCGGTCCCGCTCGGCCGTGCTGGCGGTGGTTGCCGCAGCCGGCCTGCTCGCGGCCAGCCTGCTGCTCGGCGCCTGCCAGTGGACCGCCGGGGAGGTGGGCGCGAAGGCCGCGGAGCCCCCGACCAGCAAGGTGCCCCGGGTCGTGAGCCGGGCCTCGCGGCCGGTGTCCATCGCCATCCCGGCCGTCGGCGTCGACGCCCGCGTGGTCCCCGTCGGCCTCGGGTCGGACGGTGCCATGGAGGTGCCGGAGGTCGACCTCGCCGGCTGGTACCAGCTCGGCCCGAGGCCGGGAGAGCGCGGCCCGGCGGTGATCGTGGGCCACGTCGACTCCCGCCAGGGGCCGGCCGTGTTCTTCCGGCTGGGCCAGCTCAGCCAGGGCGACCGGATCGTGGTCGGGCGGGACGGGGGAGCGGCGGTCGCGTTCGCGGTCGAACGGGTCGAGCGCCACGCCAAGGAGTCGCTGCCGGTCGGGCGCATCTGGAACCGCACCAGCCAGCCGGTGCTGCGGCTGATCACCTGCGGCGGCAGCTTCGACCGCTCGACCGGCCACTACCGGGACAACGTGATCGTGTACGCCAAGCTGGTTTCTTGACACTGTTATATAACAGTGTCATCATGCCGGTATGACCGAAGCCATCTGGACCCTCGACGAGCTGACCGAGCGGGTCGGCGCCGCCCTCTCGGTGGGCTATGACGGCCAGCCGAGCGGCCGGGTCCGCGACCTGCCCGACCAGCGGGCGATCCGTTGGTACACGACCATCGGCCTGGTCGACCGTCCGGCCGCCACGCGCGGCCGGACGGCCATGTACGGGCCGCGCCACCTGCTCCAGCTCGTCGCCATCAAGCGGCTGCAGGCTCGGGGCCTGTCCCTGGTCGCCATCCAGGCCGAGCTGGCCGGCGCAACCGATGCGCAGCTCGCCCGGGTCGCCCAGGTGGCCGAGGCGGCGCCGCCGGCCGCGCCGACCCCACCGCCCGGCCGCCCGGCCGCCACCCTGCGCGTGGCGCCGGCCATGGCCCGCCCGCCCGGCCAGGGCGAGGCCCCGGCCGCCACCCCGACCCCGGCCGCCGTGTCCGCGGCGGGCGAGGGCGAGGCCCCGGCCGCCACCCCGACCCTCGCACCCGGCCGGGGACTGGAACGGCAGGCGCGGTTCTGGCGCGAGCGGCCGGCCGAGGCCGTGGACACGGCGGCCGGGTTCAGCGTGGCGACGGAGGCGGCCGGCGTCGTGACCCTGCGGGGGGTGCGCCTGGGGGAGCGGGCGACCCTGCTGCTCGACCCGGCAAGGCCGCTCGACGACGCCGACCTCCGCGCCATCCTCGACGCCGCCCGCCCGCTGCTCGAGGCGCTCCGCGCCCGCGGGCTCGACCACCCCGGAAGGGAGCACCAATGACCGCCAGCCTTCCCCTGCTGACCGACGAGGAGGTCGCCCGCGGGACCGCCCCCGGCGGCGACGAGGCGGGCGTCGGTACGCTCGCCACCGAGCGGGGCAACCTCCCGCTCGAGGCGGTCGACGTGGCCGCTTCCATCACCGGGCTGGTCGCCAGGACCGTCCTGACCCAGACCTTCGGCAATCCCTTCGACCAGCCGCTCGAAGCCACCTATGTCTTCCCGCTGCCCGACCGGGCCGCGGTGAGCGAGTTCCGCATGGAGGTGGGGGAGCGGGTCGTCGAGGGCGTGCTCAAGGAGCGCGGGGAGGCCAGGGCCACCTACGAGCAGGCCATCCGGGAGGGCCGGCGGGCGTCGATCGCCGAGGAGGAGCGCCCGGGCGTGTTCACCATGCGGGTCGGCAACCTGCTGCCCGGCGAGACGGTCAGGGTCCGGCTGGCGATGACCGGCCCGCTGCCCTGGGACCAGGGCGAGGCCACCTTCCGCTTCCCCCTGGTGGTCGCCCCCCGCTACATCCCCGGGGCGCCGCTGGAGGGCGTGCCGGTCGGCGCCGGCACCGTGCCGGACACCGACGCGGTGCCCGACGCCTCGAGGATCACGCCGCCGGTGCTGCTGCCCGGCTTCCCCAACCCGATCCGCCTGGAGATCCGCGCCGAGATCGACCCGGCCGGGCTCGAGCTCGGCGAGGTCCGCTCCAGCCTCCACACGGTGGTGGAGGAGGAGCGCGACGGCGACGGCGGCCGGGTCCGCGTGGTGCGGGCCCAGCCGGGGGAGCGCGCCAACCGCGACTTTGTGCTGCGGCTGCGGACCGGCAGCGAGGCGGTGACCACCTCGGTGGCCGCCGTCCCCGACCGCGAGGGCCGCGAGGGCACCTTCGCGCTGACGCTGCTGCCACCGGCCGGCGCCGACACGGGGCGGCCGCGCGACCTGGTGTTCGTGCTGGACCGCTCCGGCAGCATGGCCGGCTGGAAGATGGTCGCCGCCCGCCGCGCGGTGGCGCGGATGGTCGACTCGCTGCACGGTCGCGACCGCTTCACGGTGCTCGCCTTCGACAACCGGATCGAGACCCCGCCGGCCCTTGGCGACGGCCTGCGGGCCGCCTCCGACCGTGCCCGCTTCCAGGCGGTGGAGTTCCTGTCCCGGCTGGACGCCAGGGGCGGCACCGAGATGGCCGCCCCGCTGACCCAGGGCCTCGACCGGCTGGCGGGCGCCGGCGAGGAAGACGCCTCCCGTGACCGCGTGCTCGTGCTGGTCACCGACGGCCAGGTCGGCAACGAGGACCAGATCCTGCGCCTGCTCGCGCCCCGCCTCGCCGGGGTGCGGGTCTACACGGTCGGGATCGACACCGCCGTCAACGAGGGCTTCCTCAAGCGGCTGGCCGGCCTCGGCGGCGGCGCCTGCGAGCTGGTCGAGTCCGAGGACCGCCTCGACGCGGTGATGGACCGGGTCCACCGGCGCATCGGCACCCCGGTGGTGACCGACCTCGAGCTGGAGCCGTCCGGCCTCGGCGCCGACCCCGACTCGGTCGCCCCTCGCCGGCTGCCGGCCCTGTTCGCCGGCGCGCCGCTGGTGGTCTGCGGGCGATTCCGCGGCCAGCCCGGCGGGGCGCTCACCGTTCGCGGTCGTGATGCGGCCGGTCAGCCCTGGTCGGCGACGGTCCCCGCGACCGTCGGCGGCACGCCGGCGCTCGCCGGCATGTGGGCCCGTGCGCACCTGCGCGACCTGGAGGACCGCTACGCCACCGACCCGGCGCCCGACCGCGCCCTGGAGCGGCGGATCGTCGAGACCTCGCTCCGCTTCGGGGTGCTGTGCCGTTTCACCGCCTTCGTCGCCGCCGACGTCCAGGTGGTGAACGAGGGCGGCACCGTCCACCGGGTGCTGCAGCCGGTCGACGCCCCCGCCGGCTGGGACATGTTCGAGCGCGTCGAGCAGGCCGTGGCGGCCATGCCGATGGCCAGCATGACCACGGCCTCCCTCGGAGGCCTGCAGGCGGAGGGGCTGCCGGCCCCGGGCCTGGCCAAGGCCGGCAGGCGGATCGGCGCGGGCCCGCTCGGCCGCCCGCCGCGGTCGGGCGGCTTCGCCACCCATCCGCTGACCGGCGCCGCGCTCGCCCCCTACCGCCGCCGGGCAGGTGAGCTGGCCCGCCTGCTCGATCGCGACGAACCGGAGCTGGGACGGCGGCTCGGGCTGGTCCGGGTGGGGCTGCAGGCGTTGATCGCCGACCTGGAGTCGGTCGATGCGGCCGAGGCGGAGCTGCGTCCGCTGCGCGACCTGGCCGCCGAGCTCGACCGCCAGCTCGGCCGGCCGGCCTCCGCCGGCCCGGGTGCGCTGGCCGGGCTGCGCGAGCGCGCCCTGGCGGTGCTGGAGGCGTTCGCCACCGTCACCGGCGACCCGGGGACCATGCCGCTGTCCGAGCCCGCGCGGCCGCGCGACCGCGCCTTCTGGAGGCGCTGAACGCGGCTGGACTTCCGGCCGACCCGCGTGATAGCACTTGTCTTAGCACTCGACCCTGCTGAGTGCTAACATCCGGGGTTGCCGACCGGTGAGGTCCAGAGGCAAGCCATCCGAACAGGGGAGGAAGCCGCGCATGCCCAAGATCATCGCCTTCGAGGAGGACGCCCGCCGCGCCCTCGAGCGGGGGATGAACCAGCTCGCCGACGCCGTCAGGGTGACGCTGGGGCCCAAGGGACGCAACGTCGTCCTCGAGAAGAAGTGGGGCGCCCCCACCATCACCAACGACGGCGTCTCCATCGCCAACGAGATCGAGCTCGAGGAGCCCTACGAGAAGATCGGCGCCGAGCTCGTCAAGCAGGTCGCCAAGAAGACCGACGAGATCGCCGGTGACGGGACCACCACCGCCACCGTGCTCGCCCAGGCGCTGGTCCGCGAGGGCCTGCGCAACGTCGCCGCCGGCGCCAACCCGATGAGCCTCAAGCGGGGCATCGAGAAGGCCACCGAGCTGGCCGTCGAGGCCATCAAGAACCAGGCCAAGGACGTCGAGACCCGCGACGAGATCGCCCACACCGCCAGCGTGTCCGCCGGCGACCCCGAGATCGGCGAGGTCATCGCCAAGGCGATGGACACCGTCGGCAAGGAGGGCGTCATCACCGTCGAGGAGTCCAACACCTTCGGCATCGAGCTCGAGACGGTCGAGGGCATGCGCTTCGACAAGGGCTACATCGCGCCCCACTTCATGACCGACCCCGAGCGCATGGAGGCGGTCCTGGAGGACGCCTACATCCTGGTGGCCAACCAGAAGATCTCGGCCGTCAAGGACCTGCTGCCGGTGCTCGAGAAGGTCATGCAGAGCGGCAAGCCGGTGGTGGTCATCGCCGAGGACGTCGAGGGCGAGGCGCTCGCGACCCTGGTCGTCAACAAGATCCGCGGCACCTTCAAGAGCGTCGCCGTCAAGGCCCCCGGGTTCGGCGACCGCCGCAAGGCCATGCTCGCCGACATCGCGATCCTCACCGGCGGCCAGGTCATCTCCGAGGAGGTCGGCCTCAAGCTCGAGAACGTCGGCATCGACCTGCTCGGCCGCGCCCGCAAGGTGGTCGTCACCAAGGACGAGACCACCATCATCGAGGGCCAGGGCGACGCCGACCAGATCAAGGGCCGGGTCAACCAGATCCGCACCGAGATCGACAACACCGACTCCGACTACGACCGCGAGAAGCTCCAGGAGCGGCTGGCCAAGCTGGCCGGCGGCGTCGGCGTCATCAAGGTCGGCGCGGCCACCGAGGTCGAGCTGAAGGAGAAGAAGCACCGCATCGAGGACGCCGTCTCCAACGCCCGCGCGGCGGTCGAGGAGGGCATCGTCCCCGGCGGCGGCGTGGCCCTGCTGCGTGCCCAGGAGGCGCTGACCAAGGTCGACCTCACCGGCGACGAGGCGACCGGCGCGACCATCGTCCGCCGGGCCCTCGAGGAGCCCCTCAAGCAGATCGCCGTCAACGCCGGCCTGGAGGGCGGCGTGGTCGTCGAGCGGGTCCGCGGCCTCGAAGGCCCGATGGGCCTGAACGCGGCCAACGGCGAGTACGTCGACATGTTCAAGGCCGGGCTGCCGGACCCCGCCAAGGTGGTCCGCTCCGCGCTGCAGAACGCGACCTCGATCGCCGGCCTGTTCCTCACCACCGAGGCCGTCGTGGCCGACAAGCCCGAGAAGGAGAAGGCCCCCGCCATGCCCGGCGGCGGCGGCGACATGGACTTCTAGGTCCAACCCACGCGGGACGGCGGCCCTCCGGGGCCGCCGTTTCGTCTGGGGCTTTCGTGCGAGAGCCCCATGGTTAGACTGTTCGCCATGGACGAGCTGGATGCCAAGCGGGCGGCGCTCCGGCGCGAGCTCCGGGCCACCGGCGGGGTGATGGTGGCGTTCTCGGGCGGCGCCGACTCCACCTTCCTGCTGGCGGCGGCGGTGGAGGCGCTCGGGGAGCGGGCGGTGGCGGCCACCGGCGTGTCCCCGAGCCTGGCCGAGCGCGAGCTGGCCGACGCCCGGGCCCTCGCCGCCGAGCTGGGCGCCCGTCACCTGGTCGTGCCGACCCACGAGGGGGAGCGTCCCGGCTACCAGCGCAACGAGCCCGACCGCTGCTGGTTCTGCAAGCACGAGCTGTTCGAGGTCCTCGGGCCGCTGGCGAGGGTGGAGGGGCTGCGGCTGGCGGTGGGGACCAACACCGACGACCTCGGCGACCACCGGCCGGGCCAGCGGGCGGCCGCCGAGCACGGGGTGCTGGCCCCACTGGTCGCGGCCGGCCTGTCCAAGGCCGAGGTGCGCGAGGCGTCGCGCCGGCTGGGGCTGCGCACGGCCGACAAGCCCGCCGCCGCCTGCCTCGCCTCCCGGATCGCGTACGGCGTGCAGGTCACGCCGGCCAGGCTGTCGCGGGTCGAGCGCGCCGAGGCGCTGCTGCGGTCGTTCGGGCTCGCCCAGCTCCGGGTCCGCGACCACGGCGACCTGGCCAGGGTCGAGGTGCCGGTGGCGGCCCTGCCGGGCCTGGTCGAGCCGGAACGGCGGGCGGACCTGGTGGCCGGCCTGCGCGAGCTGGGGTTCGCCTACGTCACCCTCGACCTGGAGGGCTTCCGCTCCGGCTCGATGAACGCCGTGATCCCCGGGGGGTCCGGCCGGAGGGGTCAGGGGAACCCCGAAGGGGGGGTGCCCCGGTCTGTCGGGCTCCACAATGACCCCCCGGTCATCCGGCGATGAGCAGGTCCTCCAGGCGGCTGGTCCACTGCACGCTCCCGCCGGAGCTGGTCCACCAGCCGATCCTGCACGGGCTGGTGCGGGCGAGCGCGGCGGTGGTCAACGTCCGCAGGGCCAACGTGGACGTGGAGGCCGGGGTGGCCTGGTTCCTGCTGGAGCTGTCGGGCCCGCCGGCCGAGCTGGAGCGGGCCGAGGCCTGGCTGACCGAGCGCGGCGTCACCGTCGAGCCGATCCAAGCTTGAGCAGGGGATCGCGTTGACCGCTCAGCTGGGCTTCGGGACCAGCGCGGTGATCACCGCCGACAGCAGCGGGGCGAGGATGAAGAGGCTGGCCTGGAGCTGCTGACTGGGCGTGACGTTGAGCTGGAGGAGGGTCTCCAGGGTCGTGCGTCTGTACGATGAGGAGGAGCCAGACGGGGTGCCGCCACGGAGCCGGGCTCTTCGCGGGAGCTCGCAGCATGGCCGGCAAGGCTTGCATGACCGGATATGCGGGTCAAGGTCAGCGGGTCGCCGCCGCGCTACGGCACGCCGGGGCGGACGATGCCGGTCTCGTAGGCAAGCACCACCGCCTGGACCCGGTCGCGCAGGTCGAGCTTGGCCAGGATGCGGCCGACGTGGGTCTTGACGGTGGTCTCGCTCACCACCAGCCGCTCGGCGATCTCGGCGTTGGACATGCCCCTGGCGACCAGGCCGAGCACCTCGACCTCGCGCGCGGTCAGGCTGTCGAGGGCGGCCGGGCGCATGGCCGCCGGGTCGGGCAGGCTGGTGGCGAAGCGGTCCAGCAGCCGCCTGGTCACCGACGGGGCGATGAGCGCGTCGCCGGCGGCCACAATGCGGATCGCCTCGACCAGGTCCTCCGGCGGGGCGTCCTTGAGCAGGAAGCCGCTGGCGCCCGCGCGCAGGGCGGACAGCACGTACTCGTCGAGGTCGAAGGTGGTGAGGATCAGCACCCGGACCGGGTCCTCCACCCGCGGTCCCGCCAGCCGCCGGGTCGCCTCGATCCCGTCGAGCCGCGGCATGCGCACGTCCATCAGCACCACGTCGGCGCGCACGTGCGCGGCCAGCCGGATCGCCTCCTCGCCGTCGGCCGCCTCGCCGACCACCTCGATGTCCGGTTCGGCGTCCAGGATCATCCGGAACCCCGTCCGCATGAGCGGCTGGTCGTCGGCGATCAGGACCCTGGTCACCGCGGCTCGCCACCGTCCAGCGGGAGACGTGCCGCGACCAGGAAGCCGCCGCCAGGCCGGGTCCCGACCTCCAGCAAGCCGCCGAACAGCGCGACCCGCTCGCGCATGCCGATGAGCCCGTGGCCGTCGCCCTCCGCGCGGCCGTTCGGGTCCCCCTCCCGTCCCACCGGGGCACCCCGTCGGGGTTCCCCGGACCCCTCCGGGGGCGGCGCCCCACGGCCGTCGTCCCAGACCTGGACCTCGAGCGCCTTCGTGCCGTACCGGACCCGCACCGTGGCCTGGGCCGGCCCGGCGTGCTTGAGCGAGTTGGTCAGCGCCTCCTGCACGATCCGGTAGGCGGACAGGTCGATGCCGGCGGGAAGCTGCCGCGGCTCGCCCTCGATGGCCAGCTCGACCGGCAGCCCGGCCTCGCGCGCCGCCGCCAGCAGCGAGTCGAGGTGCGCGAGGCTGGGCTGCGGGTCGAGCGCCGCGATGCCGTCCTGGCCGTCGCGCAGCAGCCCGAGCAGCCGGCGCATCTCGGCAAGGGCCTGCCGTCCGGTGGCCTCGATCTGGGTCAGCGCGGCGGTGGCCTGGTCGGGGTTGCCGGCGACGCTGCGTCGGGCCGCCCCGGCCTGGACCACCATCACGCTCACCGAGTGGGCGACCACGTCGTGCAGCTCGCGGGCGATCCGCCCCCGCTCCTCCGCCACCGCCCAGCGCGCCCGCAGCTCCTGCTCGCCGGCGAGCTGGGCGTTGAGCACCTCCAGCTTGGAGGTGTAGGCGAGCCGGCGGTGCTGCAGGTCGCCGAGGAACCAGGCGGTCGCGACCTGCAGGAAGCTGAACACCCAGTCCTGGGCGCTCGCCTCCACCGTGCTCGTCGGGTACATCCGCTCGGCGATCACCCCGTAGACGACCAGGCCGGCGGTCAGCAGCAACGCGGTCACCACGGACTGCCGCCTCGGGCAGTGGGCGGCCACCGTGTAGAGCGCCACCAGCATGGCGACCTGGGCCCAGGTGGGCTGGTAGCCGAGCACGAGGTTGACGGTCGCGGCCACGAAGGTGGCCGCCAGCACCAGGCGGGGGGCGCGCCGGCGCCACAGCAGCGGCGCCGCCTGGCAGAGCGTGAGCAGCACGGCCAGCGCGTCCGGGTCGCGGAAGTCCCAGCCGAGGCGGGCGATCAGCGGGCTCTCGAAGAAGAGCTGCGTGAGGCCGATCGCGGCGATGAGCGCGGCCAGCAGCCCGTCCGCCACCGGCGGAGGCAGCTCCCGCACCCGCCTGAGCAGGGACCGACGCTCGCGCATGGCCCGACGGTAGCGCCCCGGCGCACGCGCGGCATCCTGCCCGGCGACGAACGTGCCGTCCTCCCTGGGAACGACTACGGCGGCGACCCGAGGATCCAGTCGGCGGCGGCCTCCAGGTCGGCGACGACGACGTCGGCCTGGCTCAGGTCGAGGGTCTCGGTGCGGGCGTGGGGCACGGCGACCACCCGCATGCCGGCGGCGCGGGCGGCGGCGATGCCGTGGGGGGCGTCCTCGACGGCGACGCAGGCGGCGGGGTCGGCGCCCAGCCGCTCGGCGGCCAGCAGGTAGACCCCCGGGTCGGGCTTGCCGTCGGCGACCTCCTCGCCGGAGACCACCGCCGCGAAGGCGCCGGCCACGCCGAGCCGGTCCAGCACGTACGCGACGTAGCCGCGCGTCCCGGAGCTGGCCACGGCGAGCTGCAGCCCGGCGCCCGCCAGGCGCGCCAGCGCCGGCCGCAGCCCCGGCATCGGCCGCGGCGGCTGCCGCTCGAGCAGGCGCCAGAACACCGCCTCGCGACCGGCGAACGCCTCTTCGGGCGGGATGCCGGCCTGCTCGGCGATGGCGTCGGTGAGGTCGCGGACCCGGCGGCCCAGCATCGCCGCGGCCAGCTCCGGGTCGAGGGTGACGCCGAGGCCGGCCAGGTACTCGACGTTGGCGCGCTCGTGGGTCGGCTCGGAGTCGACGACGACCCCGTCGAGGTCGAGGGCGACGGCCCTCGCCGCAAAGGGGCCGGCGGGCCGCCAAGACCCCGTGATGCCGGATGGGATCACGGCGGTTCGCGACGGCGGCCCGCCGGCCCCTTGGCCAAAGCCGCCGCTCGCGTCAGGAGGCGGGGGGCGCCGCCGTCGGCTCGGGGCCGCCGTCGGTTGACGGCCGCGAGACGCCCTGCGGCGCGGTGGTGGAGCCGATCACCGGCACGACCTGGCGGGCGGTGATGATCTCGTCGACCATGCCGTACTCGAGCGCCTGCTCGGCGCTCATGATGAAGTCGCGGTCGGTGTCCTTGGCGATCTTCTCGACCGTCTGGCCGGTGTGCTTGGCCATGATCTCGTCCAGCAGCCGGCGCAGCCGGATGATCTCGCGGGCCTGGATCTCGATGTCGGCCGACTGGCCGCGGGCGCCACCCGACGGCTGGTGGATCAGGATGGTCGAGTGGGGCAGGGCGTAGCGCTTGCCCTTGGTGCCGGCGGCCAGGATCGTCGCGGCGGCGGAGGCGGCCATGCCCATGCAGATCGTGGAGACGTCCGGCTTGACGTACTGCATGGTGTCGTAGATCGCCAGCAGGTCGGTGATCGACCCGCCAGGCGAGTTGATGTACAGGGAGATGTCCTTGTCCGGGTCGTCGCTCTCCAGGTGGAGGAGCTGGGCCATGACGAGGTTGGCGATGGTGTCGTCGATCGGCGTGCCAAGGAAGATGATCCGGTCCTTGAGCAGGCGCGAGAAGATGTCGAACGAGCGCTCGCCCCGGCTGGTCTGCTCGATGACGATCGGGACCAAATTCGCATCGGCCATGAGCGCGAACCTCCGGAACGGTGGGGACCGAGGCGAAGGGTACCAGGGGCTAGCCGGCCCCGCTGGCTGCTCGGAAGGGGTCGGAGACGGGCGGCTCGTGCAGGTTGGCCCTGACCCCGTCGATGGGCAGGCCGACCAGGTCGAGGATCTTCTTGAGCACGTCGGCCACTTCCAGGCCGCGGTTGCGACCCTCCTGGGTGACCATGCAGCGGTAGACGGTGATGTAGAAGCGCGTCGGGGTGTTGTAGGTCCAGTCCACGCTGCCCAGATGCACGCTGGAGCCGCGGGTGCCGCCCTCGCCGTTCCACGGCTCGCTCCACACCTGCACGCCGGCCGGGCCGGCCGAGAACGTCCCGCCGGCGGTCACGTCCTCCTCCTCTGCCGCCCGCAGGAGCTGGTTGGCCTGGTCCTCGGGGAACACCAGCGCCGGCCGCACGCGGGCGACCTTGACCGGCGGGGCACCGGCTGGCTGCGTCACGGACTCGCTCCAGGGTCGGGGCACGTTTCCCCTGCAATCGGCAAC
>WNGA01006887.1_pt1 | contig 26919 bp, 27 predicted proteins | sample 5400061 | NCBI WGS metagenome assembly WNGA01 (sample SAMN13153366, study PRJNA577476) | soil metagenome | isolation source: 100 cm soil or saprolite under grassland replicate 2 | place: USA:California | collected 2016-06-15 | reverse complement strand
CAGCGAGCGCACGTCGTCGGCGCGCGCCGCCAGCGTGGGGTCCGAGAGAGATTCGATCACGTGGGCGTGCTCCTCCGTCGTGGCGAGCAACGCTGCGTCCGCCGGCGCATGGCCCTCGAGCACGGCAGCGGTCACCGCCGCCTCGAGCACGGGATCGGCCGCCATCAACGCGCCGGTCTCGACGATCTCGGCCTCGTCAGCGCGCCCGCTCTCGCGAAGGCCTGCGCCGATCCGCTCGAGCTCGGACGCCGCCTCCTCGAGGGCCACTCGCGCGCGCTGCGCCTCCGCCTCGAGCTCCGTGTCGGGAACGGGTTCACGCGCGGACGCCCCTGAGGGAAGGGAGAGCACCCGCGCGTGCCCGGCCGCGACCCCGGGCGACGCTGGAGCGCCGCTCAGGACCCGCTCGCTCATCAGCTCCCCCGCTCGACCGCCCGCTGAAGCGCGGCCATGACGAGCGCTGCTGAGGTCGCGCCCGGATCCTGGTGTCCGATGGAGCGTTCCCCGAGGTAGGAGGCGCGGCCCTTTCGGGCCTGAAGCGGCACGGTGGCCCGCGCTCCGTCCTCGGCTGCCGCGGTGGCCGCGGCGAGCGCCCCCTCGAGGGGCTCACCCGCGTCCAGCGACGCTGCGAGCGCGTCGATCGCCGGACCGAGCGCGTCGACCATCGTCTTGTCGCCAGGCTGGGCGGCGCCGAGCTCGACCACCCCGTCGAGCGCCGCGCGCAGGGCCGCGAGCAGATCCTGCCCGTCGAACTCCTCGGCGTCGCCCAGCGCGCGGCCCGCGCGGCGGAACGCAGTCCCCCACAGCGGGCCGCTCGCTCCCCCCACGGTCGACACGAGCGTCTTCCCGGCCAGGGTCAGGAGCTTCCCGGGCGGGACCGCTCCGTCCTGTGCCGCCAGCGCCTTGCCGACCGCGTCGAAGCCGCGGTCCATGTTCACGCCGTGGTCCCCATCGCCGATCGCGGCGTCCAACTGGGTCAGGTAGTCGCGCCTCTCCTTGACGGACTCCGCGATCGTGGTCATCCAGGCGTGGATCGTTGTCGTGCGCACCGCGGCTCCTGCGATCATTCGGCTCACGCCCCCCAGCGGAGCGCGGGGGTGTGGACGGGAGCATCCCACAGGGCAGTGAGCTCGTCATCCAGCTCGAGCAGCGTGAGCGAGGCGCCCGCCATCTCGAGCGAGGTGATGTAGCTGCCCACGAGGCGCCGCTCCGGGCGCAGCCCGCGTTCCCGCAGCCGCCGCTCGATCTCCCCGTAGAGGAGGTAGAGCTCGAGCTGCGGGGTGCCGCCCATGCCGTTCACGAACGGCAGGACCGCCGCTCCCTCGGCAGGTGCCAGGTCGCTCACCACGGCCTCGATCATGAGCTCGGCGATCTCGCCGGCGCTCCCGAGCGGGCGGCGCTCGCGCCCCGGCTCGCCGTGGATCCCGATGCCGACCTCCATCTCGCCGTCCGGCAGGTCGAAGATCGGCGAGCCGGCCGCGGGCGGGGTGCACGAGGACAGCGCCACGCCGTACGAGCGGGCCTTCTCGTTCACCAGGCGGGCGATGCCCGCAACCGTGGCGAGGTCGTCGCCGCGCTCCGCGGCGGCACCGGCGATCTTCTCCGCGAGCACCGTGGCGCCCACGCCGCGGCGGCCCGCGGTGTAGAGCGAGTCCTGCACGGCCACGTCGTCGTCGATCAGCACGGACTCGACCTGAATCCCCTCATCCTCCGCGTCCTCCGCGGCGAGCTTGAAGTTCATCACGTCGCCGGTGTAGTTCTTGACGATGTGCACGACGCCCTTGCCGGTGTCCACGGCCTTCGTCGCCGCGAGCATCTGCTCGGGGACCGGCGAGGTGAAGACCTCGCCCGGGCACGCGGCGTTCAGCATGCCGAGTCCCACGAACCCACCGTGCATCGGCTCGTGTCCCGAGCCGCCGCCGGAGATGAGGCCGACCTTGTCGGCGGCCGCACCGGTGCGAACCAGGATCTGGGCGTCCGCGTCGTACCGGACCAGGTCGCTGTGCGCGGCGGCCAGCCCGGCGAGCGACTCCTTCACCACCTCCGTCGGGTCGTTCAGGAGCTTCTTCATTGGTGTGGCGACAGTAGCCATCTGTGATCCTCTCTACTTCGCCGCGAGGGCTTCGACGGGGTCGGGATGCGTGACGGCCTCCTTGATCGGCCGCGTGACCTTCCGCGGCGTGGCAAGGAAGTCGTACGTGAACGCCGCAGCGGCCGCTCCGGCAAGGCCGGGCAGCACGTACACGGGGATGATCTGGTTCCAGTGGGTGTCGCCGCCGGCGATCGTGGCCGCCACCGCCGGGCCGATCGCACGCGCCGGGTTGAGCGAGGCAGCCGTGATGGGGCCGAGCACCATGATGATCGCGACCACGACGCCGCCGATCACGAGGCCGGCGAAGTCACCCGGGGAGCGGGCGTCGACGATCCCGAGGATCGCGAACATGAGGATCGCGGTGCCGATGAACTCGGCGAAGATCGCGGCGCCCCAGGAGTAGGTGTCCTCGTTGAAGGACGCCTGGCCGAGGCCCATGTCGACGCCGGTCTTGGTGAACAGCGCCCAGATGCCGAGCGCGCCGAGCGTGCCGCCCACGAGCTGCGCGCCCCAGTAGGCAGGCACCTCGTTCCACGGGACGCGCTTGGTGGCCGCGAGCGCGAAGGTCACGGCGGGGTTGATGTGACAGCCCGAGACCTTGCCGATCGCGTACACGAGGGCGGTGATCACGAAGCCGAACGCGAATGAGATGCCCAGCAGGTCGGACCCGTCGATCGCGGGAACCTTGTCGCCGGCCAGTACAAGCGTGGCGACAACGGACCCGGGGCCTACGAGCACGAGCAGGGCGGTTCCCAGAGTCTCCGCAAGAGCTCGCTGGGACAGGGTGTGCTCTTCCACTTCTCCTCCTCTCGCGTCCGACTTCGATTCGATAATGTCGAACGCTGTTTCGGGGAAAGCTACCCCGGCATCCCACTCGTGTCAAGTGGCTCAACCCTCAAGGGGTCAGACCCCTTTAGGAGGGTTGAGGGTTAGTGGAGGCCCGGCAGGGCGCTGCTCACGTCGCGGGCGACGTCGAACAGCGGGTCGGGCATCAGCCCGAAGAAGATCGTCGCGGCCGCGCAGATCACCGCCACCGCCACGACCTCGGGCTGGGCGAGCGGGTCGGCCTCGGGCGACCAGCCCGCCACCGGCCGTACGCGCCGCGGCGGCACGCTCGGCAGCTCCACCTCGTAGCGGCCCATCCACATCACCGCGATCACGCGCAGGTAGTACGCGAGCGAGAGCACGGACCCGATCACGATGGCGATTCCGAGCCAGGTGTATTCGCCCGAGACGGACGCGTCGATCAGGTAGAACTTGCCGATGAAGCCGCCGGTGGCGGGGAAGCCGGCGAGCGACAGCATCGCAATCGTCATCGGCCACGCGAGCACCGGCGCGCTCAGGCCCAGGCTCTCGAACGAGCGGAGGTCGTCGCCCCACTCGGACACGCGCTCGCGCGCAACCACGACCGCGAACGCGGCCACGTTCATCAGCAGGTAGACCGCCAGGTAGAAGGCGGTGGCGCGCACGCCGAGCTCGGTGCCGACCACGACGCCCGCGAGCAGGTAGCCCGCCTGCGCCACGCTCGACCAGGCCAGCATCCGCTTCAGCGAGCGCTGCGCGATCGCGCCGACGTTCCCGATCACGATGGTCGTGACGGCGAGCACGGCGAGCGCCGGGCCCCAGTCGAGCTGCGACAGCCCGAGCGCGTGGTCGAAGAGGCGGATCAGGATCGCGAAGGCCGCGGCCTTGGTCGCGACGGCCATGAAGGTGGTGATCGGAGTGGGGGCGCCCTCGTACACGTCGGGCGTCCACTGGTGGAAGGGCGCCACCGACGCCTTGAACGCGAGACCGGTCGCGGCGAGCGCGATACCGGTGAGGAGGAGCGGGTCGGCCACGTTCAGCTCGTCGCCCGCCAGCGCCTGGGCGATTCTGTCGAAGCGCATCGCACCGGTCGCGCCGTAGATCAGCGCGAGGCCGTATAACAGCGTCGCCGACCCGACCGAGCCCACCACGAGGTACTTGAGCCCCGACTCGAGCGACACGCGCCGGGTCAGGTGCGTCGCGCAGAGCACGTAGAGCGGGATCGAAAGCAGCTCGAAGCCGATGAAGAGCGTCATCAGGCTCTCGGCCTCGGCGAGCACGACCATCCCCGTGATCGAGCCGAGGAGCAGCGAGTGGAACTCGCCGTGGCCGGCCTGGAGCGTGGCGGTGGAGCGCAGCGAGAGCGCAATCGTGACCAGTCCCGCGACGTAGAACAGCATCGAGATGCCGAGCGAGAGCGCGTCGACGTTCAGCGCGCCCTCGACGATCGGCTCGCGGTTGCCGGGCTCCCAGATCCAAATCGTGAGCCCGATCGCGGTGAAGAGCGTGACGGCGGTCAGAGCGGGGACAAGCGCCCGCCGGACGAAGAACGAGCGGAACAGCCCGACCATCAGGACGATCACGGAGCCGCCCGCCAGCGCGAGGATCGGCGAGAGCTCCTTGTAGTCGATGACAGGAGCCTTGACCTGAGTGGCGGCCAGCAGGGTGCTCATCTGATCGCCGAGACCTCCTGCGCGCCGCCCGCCTGCCGCGCCCCCGCGATCGCCTGGGTGGCGTCGCGCTCCGTGCGGTGCAGCACGAAGTGCGGGTAGAGCCCGAGCGCGATCACGACCGCCACCAGCGGCGCGATGGCCGCCAGGTTCACCCGGTCGATCTCGCGCGACTCCACGAGCGCCCCCACGCGGCCGTGCATCGTGCCCTGGTATAGCCGGATCATGTACACCGCCGCGAGCACAACGCCCGCGGACGCGACCAGGCCGTAGACCAGCTTGTCCTGGAACGTGCCGAAGAGGATCAGGATCTCGCCGATGAAGTTGCCCGAGCCCGGCATCGCGAGGGTGGCGAACGAGATCACGAGGAACAGCGCCGCGAGCACGGGCGCCCTGAACGCCATACCGCCGAGCTCGGCGAGCGACTCGCTCCCGCCCGCCCGCAGCGCGATCATGCCGACGATCAGGAACAGCGGCACGACCACGAGGCCGTGGTTCAGCATCTGGAGGAGGGCACCCTGCGCGCCGTTGCCCTGGATCGCGAAGATCCCCAGCACGATGAAGCCGAGCTGTGCGATCGAGGAGTAGGCGAGCACGAGCCGGATGTTGTCCTGCGAGAAGGCGAGGACCGACCCGTACAGGATCGAGAAGACCGCCAGGATGATGAACAGCTCCTGCCAGTGCTGCGCGCCCTCGGGCATGATCGGCAGCACGATCCGCAGGAAGCCGTAGACGCCGACCTTCGAGAGCACTCCCGAGAGCAGCGCCAGCACGGGTATCGAGGTGGCGCGGTAGGTGTCGGGGACCCAGCCGTGCAGCGGGAAGAGCGGCGCCTTCACGAAGAACGCGAGCGCGAACAGCAGCACGATCCAGTGCTGGGAGCCCTCTGGGATCCCGCGTTGCTGGAGGTCCGCGAGCGAGAACGAGATCGAGCCGCCGTCGGGCGTGGCGAGCACGCCGAGCGCGATCGCGGCCGCCAGCATCAGGAGCGAGCCCGACAGCGTGTAGATCACGAACTTGGTGGTCGCGCGCACGCGGTCGCCCGTGCCCCAGCCGCCGATAAGGAAGTAGAACGGCACCAGCATCAGATCGAAGAAGACGATGAAGAGCGCGAGGTCCTGCGCCATGAAGGCGCCGAGGACGGCCGTCTCGGCGAGGGCGAGGTTGAAGAAGAACAGCCGCGGGCGATCCTGCGGCCCGAAGGCCGCCACGAGCGTGCACGGCACCCAGGCGACCGCGGTCAGGGCGATCATGAACAGGTTGATGCCGTCCACGCCGAGCGAGTAGCGGATCCCGAGCTCGGAGATCCACTCGTCGTTCGTCACGTATTGGAGCCCGCCGGCGGGATCGAAGTCCACGAGCATCGCTATCACGTACGCGAGCACGACGACGGTTCCGGCGAGCACCGCCCAGCGCACCTGCTCGCGCGGCAGCACCGCGCCGAAGAGGCCGGTGGCGAGCGGCAGGAAGAGGACTATCGACAGGTGGATCGTCACGAGCTGTTGATCAGGAAGTAGAGGGTCAGCCCCGCCACGCCGACGAGCAGGAGGAGCGCGTACGCGCGCAGGTAGCCGGTCTGGATCGCCCGTGCGAACGAGGTGCCTACGCGGACGATCCCGGTCGCGCCGCCGACGATCGTGCCCTGCACGAAGTCGGTCTCGATGACGCGCCGGCCGAAGCCGCCGAAGGTTGCGACCGGCCGGACGAACATCGCCTCGTAGAGCTCGTCGAAGTACCACTTGTTCACGAGGAAGCCGTGCACCCGGGGGAAGCGCTCTCGGATCCGCGTCGCCGTGCCCGGCTCGCGCACGTAGACCCACCAGGCGAGGCCGATCGCGAGGATGGCGACCACCGCGCCGGCGACCAGGCCCAGGACCTCGGCGCCGTCGGTGGGCGCCGTGCCGTGGAAGCGCGAGTCCTTGAAGGTCGGCTCGAGGAACTTCTCGATCACGTCGCTGATGCCGGGCACGGCCAGGTAGCCGCCGGCGATCGAGAGCAGCGCCAGCGAGCCCATGGCCGACTTCATCGGCCAGGCGCGCTCGGCCACGTGGTGCTCGGGGCCCGGGAAGCCGACCTCCGTGTCCTCGGCCTCGCCGGTCATCGGGTTCATCGGCTCGCCGTGGGCGATGTGCCCACCCTCGAGCTCGACCGCCTCCGGGACCGGATCGCCGTAGAAGACGCGGAACACCATGCGGAACGCGTAGAACGCCGTGAGGAAGGCGCCGACGTAGCCGAGGATCCCCAGCACGGCGTAGCCGCCGCCGCGGTTCAGCTCAAAGGCGAGGATCTCGTCCTTCGAGAAGAAGCCCGCCGTGAGCGGAAAGCCCGCGAGCGCCAGCGCGCCGATCGTGAACGTGACGAAGGTGAACGGCATGGCGCGCCGGAAGCCGCCCATCCGGTCCATGTCCTGCACTCCGGCCATGGCGCCGATCACGGAGCCCGCCCCCATGAACAGCAGCGCCTTGAAGAAGGCGTGCGTCATCAGGTGGAAGAGCCCCGCGCCATAGGCGGCGATCGAGACGCCCATCACCATGTAGCCGATCTGCGAGATCGTCGAGTACGCGATCACGCGCTTCAGGTCGGTCACCGCGAGGGCCACGGTGCCCGCGAACAGGAGCGTGGCGCAGCCGATGATCGCCCCGACGTCCGCCGCGGCCGGCGCCTGCTCGAAGAGCGGGTGCATGCGCGCGATCAGGTACACGCCGGCCGTGACCATGGTCGCCGCGTGGATCAGTGCGGAGACGGGGGTGGGGCCCTCCATGGCGTCCGGAAGCCAGGTGTGGAGCGGCAGCTGCGCCGACTTCGCGAACGCGCCCACCAGCAGCAGCAGGCAGGCGGCCACCAGCGTGCCGTCGTTGCGGGCGAAGGTGTCGCCCGCCTGCGCGAAGACCGGGAGTAGGTCGAGCGAGCCGGTCTTGTCGAGGATCAGGAACGCGGCGACCACCAGCCCGACGTCCCCGATCACGTTGATGACGAAGGCCTTGATCCCGGCGGCCACCGCCGTCTGGCGCCGGTACCAGTACGAGATCAGGAGATAGGACGCGGCGCCGACGAACGCCCAGCCGACGATCAGGATCACGAAGTTGCCGGCGAGGACCAGCAGGAGCATCGAGAAGACGAAGAAGTTCAGGTAGCTGAAGTAACGCGCGTAGCCGCGGTCCCCGCCCATGTAGGCCACCGAGTAGAGGTGGATCAGGAACGACACGCCGGACACCACCAGGCACATGAACACCGACAGCGGGTCGACGAGGATCGAGAGGCCGGCCTTGAAGTTCCCGGTGGACGCGTAGGTCCAGGCGGTGTCGACAAGCTGGCGGTCCTCCTCCGAGTGGTCGAGCAGGTCGACCAATGCGCCGATCGAGGAGAGGAAGGCAAGGAAGATCGCGGACGTCGCGATCCAGCCGGGCAGCCGGCCGGGCAGGACGCGCCAGCCGAGCGCGACGATGAGCGTCCCCGCGAGCGGGAAGCACAGAATGAGCCAGCCGTAGGAGGTTGCGCTCACCCTCGGAGCTCCGACATTTCGTCAATGTCGATCGGCAGCCGGTTGCGGTACATCGCGACGATAATCCCGAGGCCGATCACGACCTCACACGCGGCGATCACCATCACGATCAGCGCGAACACCTGGCCCGCCTCGCCGCCGTGCATCCGCGAGAACGCCACCAGCGCGAGGTTGCCGGCGTTCAGCATCAGCTCGAGGCACAGGAGCACCACGAGCGGGTTGCGGCGCGAGATCACCCCGGCGACGCCGATCGCGAAGATGAACGCCGAGAGGATCAGGTACCAGGTGATCTCCACCTAGTGGTCACCTCCGTGGCCCCGGTATCCGGAGTGGGCCATTTAAACGCGGACCTCCATCGTCTCGGTGGGCGGCGGGTCGTGGCGGCTCCGCATCTGGCCCGTCGCCTCGTCCTCGAGCCCGCGGCGCCGGCGCGCCAGCACCACCGCTCCGACGGCTGCCATCAGCAGCAGGAACGACGCCGCCTCGAACGGCACCAGGAAGTTCGTGAGGAGCAGCTTCCCGATCGCGCCGGGCGCGCCGAACTGATCGGCGTTCTCCGGCCGCGCGATGTCGGCGCCATGCGTGTCGAGCGCCTCGAGGCCGCTCGATATGAACGCGATGCAGAGCTCGACGGCGAGCGCGACCGCGAACACGGGCCCGAGCAGCGCGACGCCGCCGCCCTCAGGGTGCAGCGGCTCGTCGCTACCGCCGATGTAGGCGACGACGAACACGTAGAGCACCATCACCGCGCCCGCATAGACCACGACCTGGGCCGCCGCGATGAACTCCGCGTTCAAGAGCAGGAACAGCACGGCGAGGCCGAGCAGGTGGCAGACCAGCGAGAGCACGCAGTAGAACGGGTTCTGGACCAGGACGACCCCCAGCGCGCCCGCGAGCGCGCCGATCGCGGCGATGAAGAAGAGGACGTCCTCGAACCACACGGCGCGCTACTCCCCGGCGCGCCTCAGCGGCGTGTGCTCGGGCGGGTCGGCGAGCAGCATCTCCTTGGTGAAGATCAGGTCGCTGCGGCTGTAGTCGGCGAGCTCGTAGTCGTTGCCCATCGTGATCGCGTCGAACGGGCAAGCCAGCTCGCAGTAGCCGCAGAAGATGCAGCGCGTCATGTTGATCTCGTAGACAGCGGCGTAGCGCTCGCCGGCCGACACCTGGTTGTCGGGCGTGTTCTCGGCGGCCACGACGCGGATGCAGTTCGCGGGGCAGGCGGCCACGCAGAGCGAGCAGCCCACGCACTTCTCGAGCCCGGTGTCCTCGAAGCGCTGCAGCTTGTGGCGGCCGCGGAAGCGCGGATAAACGGGCGTCTTCTCCTCCGGGTACTGGATCGTGTGATGGCCCTCCGCGAGCCGGCCGAAGGTGGTGCGGAGGCCGCGGAGCGTCTCTCCGAAGGCCCTGTAGGCGCCGCCGAGGCCGCCGGGCTCGGGGCCGCGCTCCACCGGTACCACGTCGTTCTCCCAGGCGAACGGGCTCATCAGGTCACCACCAGGACGATTGCGGTTGCGAGGACATTGAGCGTTGCGAGCGGCAGCAGGATCTTCCAGCCGAACGACATCAGCTGGTCGTAGCGCAGCCGCGGCAGCGAGGCGCGGATCCAGATGAAGAAGATCACGCCGAGCATGAGCTTCAGGAACATCCAGAGCGGGCCGAGCGCGTCCGGGCCCGGGCCGTGCCAGCCGCCGAGGAAGCAGGCGGCCGCGATGCCCGAGATGATCACGACCTCGATGTACTCGGCCATGAAGAACGAGCCGAAGCGCATCCCGCCGAACTCGGTGTTGTAGCCGGAGACGATCTCGGCGTCGGCCTCCGGCAGGTCGAAGGGCGCGCGCGACGTCTCCGCGAAGCCGGCCACGAGGAAGATGCAGAAGCCGACGAACTGCGGGACGACGTACCAGATGTTGTCCTGCGACGTGACGATGTCGACGATCGACAGCGAGCCGGCCGTCATCGCCACGCCGAGCAGCGAGAGGCCGAGCGCCACCTCGTAGGAGATCAGCTGCGCCGCGGAGCGCATCGCGCCGAGGAACGAGTACTTCGACCCCGACGCCCAGCCGCCGAGCATCAGCCCGTAGAACGCGAGCGAGCCGAAGGCGAAGAAGTAGAGGAGGCCGATGGAGACGTCGATCCCGTAGAGGCCGAAGCTGCCGCCCCAGGCGCCGGGCGGTCCCCAGGGGATGATCGCGAGCGTCGCGACCGCGGTCACGATCGAGATCACCGGCGCGATGGCCATCATCCAGGGCACCGCTGTCTCCGGTGTGGAGGCCTCCTTGGAGAGCAGCTTGAGCACGTCGGCCGCCGGCTGGAGCAGTCCGCGGAAGCCGACGCGGTTGGGGCCGAGGCGCGACTGGAAGCGGCCGAGGAGCTTGCGCTCCGCCCACAGGATGATCGGCACGATCCCGAGCACGAACGCGAAGATCACGATCGGCTTCGCGATCAGGACCAGCGTGCTCTCCAGGCCGACGTACATCAGTAGGCCACCGCCTGGCGGGCGCGGATCTCGACGGGTCCGTCGGCGAGCCCGGGCGGGGAGAGGAACACGCTGCCGATGGGCACGCCGGTGCGGACCACGACGGTCGCGCTGACGCTCTCGCCGTTCGCAGCGAGCTCCACCTCGTCGCCGTTCGTCACTCCGAGCCGGCGCGCGTCCTCTACGGAGAGCAGCGCGCGGTCGCCGGTGTCGAGGAAGCGGAGCGAGGGCGAGTGCTCAACGGCGGGGCCGGTCCAGAGCGTGGGTGCCGCGGCGAGCACGAGGCCGTCGGGAGCGGCGGGCGGCTGCTCGAGGGCGCTGGTCGAGAGCTCGGCTCCCTGGAGTGCGGACGCCGCGTCGCGGAACGGGACGGCGTCGGCGATCAGGGCCGTGACGGCGGAGGCGGAGAGGGCGCCGGTGCCCGCGCCGAGGCGCTCGCACAGCTCCGCCAGCACGCTCCAGCCGGCGCGCGTGTCGCCGGCGTTTCCGATCGCCTGGCGGACGCGCTGGATGCGCCCGTCGGGGTGCGTGACCGTGCCCTCCTTCTCGGCGTAGACCTGAGCCGGGAAGACGACGTCGGCGTGGTCGTCGAGCGCTTCGCGGTGGAACTGGGCGAATGCGATGACCGAGGTCGCCGCTGCCATGACCGGCTCGGGGACGTCGGTCTCGAGAAGGAGCAACGCTCCGGCTTCGGGGGATCCGTCGGACCCTCCCGGCGCCTCCACGTCGACCAGGCCGGGGCCGAGGCCGGGCGCGCAGCCCACCTCGCGGAGCCCGCGCCCGTTGGCCTCCGCCGGGATGCCGATCAGCCCCGACTCCGGCCTGCCGGCGATGCCGAGCGCGTCCGCGACGGCGAGCAGCGCCTGCCCGGCCTGCTCGCCGCGGGCGCCGCAGATGACGCGCTCGCCCCAGATGACCACGACGTCACCCGCATTTCGCACGACTTGCGCAACGGAGCGCACTGCATCGGCACTGGCGGGCGGCCCCCCGTTGGTCGCGGGGCGGCCCTGGATGAAGCCGGCCTCGGCGCGGGCGCTCCGGGCGAGCTCGTCGAGCGAGGCGCTGTTCGCGCGCGGCGAGTCCAGGGCCGCGGCCAGCGCGGCGAGCGCGGCCTCCGAGGCGCCCGGCGCGAAGCGGAGTGCGGCTGAAGCGGCGCCGTCGAGCGTCGAGGGGCGGCTCGATGCCACGACCAGCCGCGCCCCGTTGCGCCGAACCGCCTTGCGCACGCGGAGGTCGAGGATGGGCGCCTCGTCCACGAGCTCGGTGTCGAAGACGAGGATCGCGTCGGCGTGATCGATGTCCGAGACCCGCGCCGACAGATCCACGCGCGCGAGCGCGCGCGCGAGGGCCCCGCCGGATGTCCCCGACATCACGTGCGGCGAGCCCAGCCCCTGCCGCAGCAGGTGCTGCACCAGGAAGCCCTCCTCGTTCGTCGCCTGGCCGCCCACACGCGCCACCGTCTTCGCGCCGGAGCGCTCCAGCAGCGCGGCCGCCTCGGAGAGAGCTCGCTCCCAGGTCGTCTCGCGCAGGAAGCCGCCGATCCGGGCCAGCGGCGCCGTGATCCGGTCCGCCGACGCGAACGACTGGTAGCCGAAGCGGCCCTTGTCGCACAGCCAGCCGTCGTCGACCTCCTCGTTGTCGCGCGCGAGCACGCGAACGACCTTCGCGTCGTCACGGACGGTGAGCTTCACGTTGCACTGCGACGGGCAGAGCGTGCAGACCGTGCCCGAGTCCTCGATGTCCCAGGGCCGCGCGCGGAAGCGGTACGCCCTCGAGGTCAGCGCCCCGACCGGGCACAGCTCGATGATGTTGCCGCTGGACGGCCCGACGTACGGCCGCCCGTCATGCGTGCCGACGAAGGTGTGGTCGCCGCGATCGAGGAACACGAGCTGGTGGTCCTCGGCGACCTCCTGCGAGAAGCGCACGCAGCGGTAGCAGAGGATGCAGCGCTCGCGGTCGATCGCCACGAGCGGCGACAGCTCGAGCGGCTTCTTGAAGTGGCGCTTCGGCTCGATGAAGCGCGACCGCCCGGCGCCCCACCCGAAGGAGATGTCCTGAAGCGGGCACTCGCCGCCCTTGTCGCAGACGGGGCAGTCGAGCGGATGGTTCACGAGCAGGAACTCGACGACCGCGTTCTGCGCCTGCTTCACGCGGTCCGAGGTCGTGTTCACGACCATCCCGTCGCGCACCGGGGTCGAGCACGAGGTCTGGAGCTTCGGGATGCCCTCGATCTCCACCAGGCACATCCGGCACGCGCCCACCGGCTGGCCGAGCTTCGGCTCGTAGCAGAAGTACGGGATCTCGACGTCGCCGTGCTTCGCGGCGTCCACCAGCATCGCGCCCTCGGGCGCGCGCACCTGCTTGCCGTCTATCTCGAACGTGATCCAGTGCTGCTCGGGGCGGGCCATGGGTCTAGGCGTGCCCCGCCTCCGCCACCGACGCGAGCTCCGGCGCGCTCAGCGGCTCGAGCTCCGCGAGGTCGCGCCGCGCGCGCGCCGCCTCCATGTGCTGCTCGAACTCCGCGCGGAAGTACTTGAGCATCGACGACACCGGCATCGCCATCGAGTCGCCGAGCACGCACAGGCAGTTGCCGATGATGTTCCCCTGGACCTGGTCGAGTATGTCCAGGTCCATCGGCGTGCCCTCGCCCTCGTCGATCCGCTCGAGCATCTTCACTGTCCAGTTGGTCCCCTCGCGGCAGGGCACGCACTTGCCGCACGACTCGTGGCGGTAGAACTCGGCGAGCCGCAGCGCGAGCGGCACGAGCGGCTCGGATTCGTCGACGACGATGATCGCCCCCGAGCCGAGCATCGAGCCCGCCTCCGCCATCGCCTCGAACGTGTACGGCAGGTCGAGGTGCTCCTTCGTAAGCACCGGAGCCGAGGACCCGCCCGGGAAGAAGCACTTGACCTCGCGACCGTCCGGCGGGCCGCCGGCGAGGCCGTAGATGATCTCGCGGACCGGGACGCCGAGCGGGATCTCGTAGTTGCCCGGCCGCTGGACGTTCCCGGAGACCGAGACGATCTTCGTGCCGGTCGAGTTGCCCTCGCCCCACTGCCTGAACCAGTCGGCCCCGTGCTCGATGATCAGCGGCGCGTTGCAGAGGGTCTCGACGTTGTTGATCAGCGTCGGGCCCTGGTAGAGGCCCTGGTTCGCGGGGAAGGGCGGCTTGAGGCGAGGGTTGCCGCGCTTGCCCTCTAGCGCGTCGAGCAGGCCGGTCTCCTCGCCGCAGATGTACGCGCCCTTGCCGCGGTGCACGACCAGGTCGAAGCTGTGGTCGGAGTCGAGGATGCGCTCGCCGAGGTAGCCCTTCTCGTAGGCCTCGGCCACCGCCGCGTCGAGGATGTCCGCCTGCAGCTCGTACTCGCCGCGGATGAAGATGAAGCCCTTGTTCGCGCCGGCGGCGATCGAGCCGATGATGCAGCCCTCGACCAGCAGGTGCGGGTTCTTCTGCATCAGCAGGCGGTCCTTGAAGGTGCCGGGCTCGGACTCGTCCGCGTTGCAGCAGAGGTACTTGTCCATCGCCCCCTTGGGGATGAAGCTCGCCTTCTTCCCCATGGAGAAGCCGGCGCCGCCGCGCCCGCGCAGGCCCGACACCTCGAGCTCGTGCAGCACGGCTGCCGGATCCATCTCGAGCAGCGCCTTGCGCATCGAGCGGTAGCCGCCGAGCCGCTCGTATACGCCGATCGTGTGCAGGTCCGGTTCGTCGATGTTCGCGAGCAGCACGCGCGTCTCGTTCACTCGGCCTGCTCCTCGCGTTCGTCGCGCGTGCGCGGTTCGCCCTCCTCGCCGGAGTAGCTGGTCCCGGGGTCGAGTGGCTCGGTGATGGGCCGGGCGTGCGGCGGCGGGCCCTCGGCGGGCGGCGGCTCTTGCCCCTCGCCCTCGGGCCATGCGCCCCCGGCCGCCTCCATCTTCGGGTGGACGGGCTCGCCCTCCACCGGCGGCAGCGGGTCCGGCACGGCGTAGCCGGGATCCTCGAGGCCCCGGCCGGGCAGCACCGTCTCGCCGGCCTTCAGCTGGCGGATCAGCTCCGGCGCGTCGTTGATGGACAGCGGGCCCACGAAGCGGCCGTCGACGGACGCCATCGGCGCCATGTCGCACGCCCCCAGGCACTCGAACTCGCGCAGGTCGAGGTCGTCCGCACCCTGCGCCTCGGCCTCCTCCGCGAGCGCCCGGAAGACGCGGCGGGCGTTCCTCAGGTGACAGGCCACGCTCGTGCACACGTACACGTAGCTCCCGGCCGCGCCCTCCGTGCGGAGCATGTCGTAGAACGTCGCGACGCTCGACAGGTACGCGGGCGTCACCTGCATCACGGCCGCCACCTGCCGGATCGCCTCGGGAGAGCACCAGCCGTGTACGCGCTGCGCCGCGCCGAGCGCGGGCAGCGTGGCCGAGTGGCGGTCGGGATAGAGGCCTATCAGCCGCTCGATCTCGGCGCGCAGCTGGTCCGGGACCTCCACCTCGGCCGGGTCGGGGATCGTCGCGGGATCGGCCTCGAGGTCGACGGCCTCGTCCCAGCCGTACGGGAGCGTCGTGGCCCGCAGCGCGCCCTCGTCGCGCACCTCCTGCATGCGGTCGGCCACCTAGCGGTCCACCCCTCCGAGGATCGGGTCGAGCATCGCGACGCAGGTGATGAAGTCGGCGAGCAGGTGGTCGCGCGCCATCTCGGGCAGCGCCTGCAGGTTCACGAAGCTCGGGTCGCGCATGTGCACGCGGGCGGGCTTCGCCGAGCCGTCGGCGAGCACGTAGCAGCCGAGCTCGCCGCGCGGCGACTCGATCGCGGCATACGTCTCGCCCGGCGGCACCCGGAAGCCCTCGGTCACGAGCTTGAAGTGGTGGATCAGCGCCTCCATCGAGGTGGCGAGCTCGTGCCGCGGCGGCAGCGCGACCTTGCGGTTCTCGGTGATGTAGGGCCCCTCGGGCAGTCCGTCGAGCGCCTGCTCCACGATCTTCAGCGACTCGAGCATCTCCTCCACGCGCACGCGGAAGCGGTCGTAGTTGTCGCCGACCGAGCCCACCGGAATATTGAAGTCGAACTGCTCGTAACCCGAGTAGGGCATGGCCTTGCGGAGATCCCAGGGATGGCCGGTGGCGCGCAGCAGCGGGCCGGTCACGCCGAGCGCGAGCAGGTCCTCCGCGGGCACGATGCCGGTGCCCTTCGTCCGCTGCAGCCAGATCTCGTTGCGGTCGAGCAGGTTGAGGTACTGGGGGATGCGCTGGCGCATCGTCTTGATGAACGCGCGCGTCATCTCCTCGAAGCCGGGCGGGATGTCCTCCACCACGCCGCCGACCTGGAAGTAGCGCGTGTGGAAGCGCTGCCCGCCCGACATCTCGAACAGATCGAGCGCGAGGTCGCGGTCGCGACAGCCCCACCAGAGCATCGTGATCGCGCCGATGTCCAGGGCACCGGTGGCGATCCAGAACAGGTGCGAGGCGACCCGGTTCAGCTCGAGGTGGATCACGCGCAGCCACTGCGCGCGCGGCGGCACCTCCTCCTCGAGCAGGCTCTCCACCGCCATGCAGAACGCCATCGCGTTGAAGTAGTACGAGAGGTAGTCCATCCGCTCGACGAACGGGATCACCTTCCAGTACTGCTGGTCCTCGCAGCTCTTCTCGATGCCGGTATGGACGTAGCCGATGATCGGCTTGACGTCGCGGACGATCTCGCCCTCGAGGGTGGTGAGCAGCCGGAGCACGCCGTGCGTAGCCGGGTGGTGCGGGCCGATGTTGATCGTGAGGAGCTCGTCGTGCTCGTCACCCAACGGCTCCATCGTCACCGAGCGCTCGCGCTCGCGATAGGGAACGCTGAGCGGCTCGGTCATCGTGCCGGGCTGGTCGGCGTCAGTCATACCAGCGCGGGAGCTTCGGCTCGTTGTAGGTGTAGATCACCGGCTCGCCGCCCATCGGGAAGTCGCGCCGCTGGGGATAGCCCTGGTAGTCCTCCGGCATGAGGATCCTGCGCATGTCCGGGTGGCCCTCGAAGAGCACACCGAACATGTCGAACACCTCGCGCTCCTGGAAGTTCGCGGTGGGGTGGAGGTCCACGACGGTTGGCACGCGCGGGTCGTCGACGCCCACGCGCGTGCGCACGTTCAGGCGGTCGGCGCGCTCCATCGAGAGCAGCTCGTAGTGGATCCCGAGCCGCGGCTCCGCCGGCAGGTAGTCCACCCCATGAACGCTCATCAGCCGCTCCCACGGCTCCTCGTCGTCGCCCGTGAGGTAGGCGACCACGTCGTGGACGCTCTGCGGCGCCACGTCGAGAGTCGCGCGGCCGCGGTAGAAGACCGTGTCGGTGACGGCATCGTCGCCGACGCTCTCGCGAACGCGCTGGGCGATCAGCTCGAGGCCGGTCGCATCAGGCATCAGACAACTTCTTCCGTCCCCTCAGCCCGGTAGCGCTCGCGCCACCCCATGGCGGGGTCGCCCATGATCTGGTCCTGCAGCTTCATGATCCCGTAGATGAGCGCCTCCGGACGAGGCGGGCAGCCGGGCACGTAGACGTCAACCGGCAGGAACTTGTCCGCGCCCTGGACGACGGCGTAGTTGCTGAACATGCCCGCGCTCGACGAGCACGCGCCCATCGCGATCACCCACTTCGGCTCGAGCATCTGCTCGTAGAGCCGGCGGATGATCGGCGCCATCTTGATCGAGACGCGGCCCGAGAGGATGAGCAGGTCGGCCTGGCGCGGCGAGAAGCGGGTCACCTCGGCGCCAAAGCGCGACAGGTCGTTCCGCGGCGATCCGATCACGGTGATCATCTCGATCGCGCAGCACGCGAGCCCGAAGCCGAGCGGGAAGAGCGCGTTCTTGCGCGCCCAGTTCTGGGCGGTCTCGAGCTTGGTGAACAGGAGCCGCTGCTCGACCTCGCGCTCGAGGTCCTCGCCCTCCAGCTCGCCGCGCAGGAGCTGTTGCGCCTTCAGCTGACGCACCCGCAGGTCGGAGCCGTCGACCTTCGTGCGCGTCACTTCCACTCGAGGGCTCCCCTCCGCCATACGAACACGAGCGCCACGAGCAGCAGCACGACGAAGATGATCGTCTCGACCAGCGCGAACGTCCCGAACGCATCGAGCCTCATCGCCACCGGATAGAGGAAGACGACCTCGATGTCGAACAGGATGAAGAGCATCGCGATCAGGTAGAAGCTGATCCCGAAGCGGAAAGACTTCTTCACGTCGGACGGCAGCCCGCTCTCGTATGGCTCGCGCTTCACGCCGATCGGCCGCTTCGGTCCGAGCGCGTTGTTGGCGAACGTGAAGGCCGTGCCGATCCCGATTCCAAGAAGCAGGAAGACCAGGGCGGGCAGGTAGCTCTTCAGCATTCCAACTGCGAGGTATAACGCACCCTTGTGCGGGGGTGCTACATAGTGCGGAAGGACACTCGCTGAGCGGATTTCACATGGTGGTCGGCATCGCGGTGCTCGCGACGAACCTCGTCGCCGCGGCGTGGGGCGCGATCGGCTGGGCGCGGAAGGACGCGCGCGCCTCGATCGCCTTCTGGCCGCTGCTTCGAGCGGCCCAGGCGACGGTCGTCGTGCAGGTCGTGCTCGGCCTGCTGCTGGTCGCCCGCGGCGCGTCCGCGCCGGACGGCCTGCACATCGTCTACGGCGTGTCGCCGCTCGTGGTCTCGCTCGTGAGCGAGGGCATGCGCACCGCGGTCGCGCAGCGCGAGCTCGAGGACGTGGAGGACGTGGACGCGCTCGAACGCTCGGAGCAGGTGGCGCTGGCGAAGCGGGTCGCGCTCGGCGAGATGGGCGTGATGACCGTGGGCGCACTGCTGATCCTCACGCTGGCGCTGCGCGCGTTCCAGACGGGCGGCTAGACCCCGAGCCCGGCGTACCAGAGGCCGAACATGATGCCGAAGACCCCCAGTCCCGGGACGAGCACCGTGCGGTAGATCGGTTCGATCGCGGGTCGCGTGAGCACCCACGCGAAGCCCGCCGTGCAGGCGGTCATCGAGACCATCGACATCGGCGCGAAGACCGCGAGCGCCATGGCCGCCTCGACCTGGGTGGGCAGCGCCGCGATCAGCAGGACCACCACGGCCCCGGTGCCGGCGAGCCCGTGGAGCAGTCCGATCGACACGGCCTGGCGGCTGGTCCTGAGTTTCAGCGCGTGCGCGCGCGGCCGCGCCCACCTGTAGATCACGCGCGCGGCGAGCAGGAGTATCACGGCGCCGATCGCCATCTCGGCGCCGCTCTCGAGCCAACCCGGCAGCCGGGCCTTGAAGGCGATCAGCGGGATCCCGAGCGCCACCAGCGCGGCCGCGTGTCCGACGCCCCACCACGCGCCGAGGCGAGCGGCCTGGCGCGTGTCGCCGTCCTCGGCGGCGACGAGCGAGGTCACCGCGACGAGGTGGTCGGGGTCGGACGCGTGGCGCGCACCGAGCAGGAAGGCGATGCCGAGGGCGACCGCGAGCGGCGCCCCGTCGAAGAGCCCCGTGATGAGGTGGTCGAGTTGCTCGACCGGCGCAAACAGGAAGTCGAAGCTCATTGCGTTACCTCCTTCAGGTCACATCACGTCCGGGACCGCACGGGCGGCCAGGGCGAGTCCGAGGGCTACGACGAGGACGGCTGAGAGCGCGGGCAGCAGGGCCGCCACGCGGCTTGCCGCGATGCGAGGCGGGACGAAGCGGCGCGCGTGGACCACGGCGATGCCGAGCACGCTGAGCGTGCCGGCGAGGCCGAGGCTGAACGTGACGATCAGGAGCATCCCGAGCGCAACCTCGTGCTGCGACATCGCTGCGAGCAGCACGACGAGCGCGGAGGGGCAGGGGAGCAGGCCGGCGGCAGCGCCCATGCTGAGGATGCCGCGGCGATCCGGCGCGCCCCCGGCCGGCTCGGCGTGCGCATGAGGGTGCGAGTGGGCGTGAGTGTGCGGATGGGCGTGGCTTCGCCGCAGCCGCGACCGCAGCACCCCCGCACCCACGGCGACGACCATCAGCCCCGACAGCAGCGTCAGCCATGGGTAGAGCTGCTCGGGCAGCACGTACTGCGACAGGGCGAGCGTCACGAGCCCGAGCGCGAACACGCCGATCGTGTGGGTGATGGTGACCGTCGCGCCGAGCACGACCGCGTCCCGCGCCGTGCCGCGTGTGCCGATCAGGTAGGCCGCCACCATGGCCTTGCCGTGGCCGGGCGAGAGGGCGTGAAGCGCGCCCCAGCCGAGCGCGGCCAGGAGCAGCAGCACGAGTATCCCGCGCCCCTGAGCGGCGTCCTCAAAAAGGGCGGTGAGGCCATCCGAGCGCGGCTCGCTGGAGACGGCGTGCCCGCCCTCCCCTGGCGGGGCCACCAGCGACCCGTCCCCGGGCCGCACCGAGAAGCTGGCGTCGCGCCGGTCGGCGGGGCTCTGAAGGAGGTCCTTCGGGTAGCTGCGCAGTCCGCCGGTGGGGTCCCCGCTCGGAGTCGCCGTCCGTACCGCGGTGCCTTCGCCGGCCGCCGCCACGATCGCCTTCCAGCCCACGCGACCGGGGAACGTGTCGTCGTGGACGGCCACGCGCGCCGGGTCCTCGACCGCCGCGTCGAGGGTGAGCTCCACGCGGGTGGTGGGGAGTCCGCCGGCGCCGCCGGGGAACGTGAGCTTCGGCCGGCCGGCGGGGCGCAGCGCGACCCGGCGCCCGTTCACGGTGAGCGTCAGGCCGCGGCGGACCTCGTCGAGCTTCCGGCGGAGCACCTCCGAGCGGCCGAGGCCGCGCTCCTGCACGGTGGGAATCTCGGCCTGGTCGAGCACATAGCGGACCTCCACCCGGCCGGCCGAGATCGACACTGTGGAGAGGTGGTTCACGGAGAAGTTGCCGAGCGGGTGGGCGTCGGCCGTGGCGGCGCCCGTCAGGAACAGGACAACCGCGACGAGGGCGGCGCGGGCGCTCATGGTCTCGCCTCCTCGAGCAGCCGAACCGATGTCGGCGACAGCGCCGCGGCCCCCTTCGCCGCCGGCTCCAGATCGCGCCCCGCCTCGGCCGGAACGCCTGCGCCGCGCGCCGCCACGCCCGCGTGCAGCCGGAACAGCGGGTCGCGCGACGCCGTCCGGAGCGCCCGGCGAGCCCAGACGAGTCCGAGACGCGGGCGCCCGGAGCGCGTCAGCGCCCACCCCAGCGCGTCGACGCTCCGGATGCTCGGCGCAGCCCGCCAGACGCGTCGTCCGAGCCGGACGGCGCGTGGCGGCGAGCCGTGGTTCGCCTCGAACAGCACCGCCTCGGCGTCCGGCAGCGTCCCGTGCCGGCCGAGCAGCCGGTGCTGCACGCGCGCCGCGGCCAGGTCGGCCCTCGCCGCCCGCCTCCTCCCGGCCGCCCGCTCCACCTCGGAGAGCAGCACGAGCGCGCTCGTCAGCGGCAGCCGGTCCGTCGAGCGGCGCAGGCGGGCGGCGGCCCGCCGGAGGTCGCCGCCCGCCGCGTCGATGCGCGCGAGTCCTGTGAGGGCCTGGGGGAAGGAGGATGAGTCGCGCAGCGCCTCGCGGTACGCCGTCCGTGCCGCGGCGAGCTCGCCGCGGGACAGCTCCAGGTCGCCCAGCAGCGTCTCGACGTAGGCGGCGCTCTCCGGGCTGCCGCCGGCCGAGACCGCGAAGCGCATTGCCTCGATCGCGCCGTTCACGTCGCCGTGGAGCTCGCGGTAGTAGGACACGCGCGCGTAGGCAGGCAGGCTCGGCTTCAGGTCAACGAGCCGCTGGATCGTCCGCGCGGCATCGCCGTAGCGCCCGAGCTCGACCTGCGCATCGGCCACGACGGTCAGCGGCCGCGCCAGCTCGGGCGCCACACGCCGCGCCTCCATGCCCAAGCGCAGCTGCTCCCGGAAGTCATGCCGGAACCCGGCGAGGGTGCCCGCTCCGACCAAGCCGTCCACGCTCGAGGGATCCCTGCGCAACGCCGCACTGAAGGCCCGCGCCGCCCGCGAGTAGAACCCCGGATCCCCCGTCGCACGCGCGCGCTCGAGGTAGGAGCTGCCGAGCCCGGCGTAGTCGGGCTCGCCGCCGGCCGACAGCGCCGGCGGCGAGGTGGCGCCGCCGTTCAGCGCCACCATCGCCGCCAGCACCGCCCCGAAGACGGCGAGCGGAGCAAGGAGCCGGCTCACTCCGTCCTCGCCTTCGGCTAGCCGCCCGCCGGAACCGGTGCGTGTCCCGGTTCCACCCGAGTCGACGGGGCGGAGTCGAATCCGCTCGTCGGACCCGCGAGGTAGGGGAACGTGGACAGGAACGGCTTGTCGTTCTGGTCCACGCCGTCGCCCAGCGGCACCTTGTTGTCCTTCAGGAACCCGGCCACGACCTGGAGGTCGATGTCGACCACGTCGTCGCCGAGCCGGCGTCCGTTCGGGTAGCCGGCGGTGTCGCCGCCGATCACGCCGAAGCGGTCCTCCGTGCTCGCGGGCGGCACGCCAAGGTTGAGCTTGATCGTGTCGACCGCAGGCGGGCCCTTCACGCCGCTGTGCTGGTTCAGCCCGGGGATGCCCTGGAGCAGTGCCTGCACGATGTCGGTCCGGTTGTCCTCCGGGGCGCCGATGCCGAACAGTGCGTTGAGCACCGCCGCGAGCTCCGGCTTCACGACGTACTTGCCGTAGAGCGCGGCGTCGCGGTTCGGTGTCGTCCGGTTGAACTGGTCCTTCTTCCCGAGCGGGATCACGACCTCGTTCACGAGCGGGTTGCCCAGGCGCGAGACCTGGACCCAGCGGCCGTGCGTGCGGCGTGAGCCGCTCACCTGGAGCCGGCGCCGCTCGGTGGTCGACCACACGCCGACGACGGCGTTCGCCGCGTCGGGGCCGGCGACCGCGTTGCGGTTACGGGTGACCAGCCGCTCGGGCAGCTGCATGACGATCGAGTGGACGTTGTATCCGCTCAGGTCGTCCTTGCCCTCGCCCTGGTTGCCCGTGAGCTTGCGGACGTTGATCGCGTCGAACGTCGCGCCGAGGTCGACGAAGAAGGGATCGTCGCGCTGGCCGACGAACAGCTTGGTGCCGTCGCCCAGCGAGCGGATCGCCCCGTTCACGAAGTTGTCGTAGCTCGGGAACGTCTTCGGCCCGATGTTGGGCGGGGCCACCGGCAGCCCGCGGGCGACCGTCCGGTCCCGCTCGTGATCCTTGCCGTGCCGGTAGCGGTGCGTCTCGCGGACCACCGCGTAGCGCTGGATCACGTTCAGCTTCGAGTCGCCGAAACCGCTGGCGCCCGGGAGCGCGTACAGGAAGGAGTTCTTGTTGCGGACCTTCGTCTTGAAGCTGAAGCGGTAGCTGACATCCGGGCGACCGTCGCCCGTGTTGTCGATGTGGATGTAGTAGCGGGCGCGGTCGTCGAACGAGTGGAAGTTCGGCCCGTTCGCCGGTACCTCGCCCGGGATCCAGTTCGCGGCGACGGTCAGCGCGCCGGGCGCGTCCTGGGCGGTCCACGCGTACGTGTCCGTGTTGTCGGCCGACGGGTCGAGCGCGATGCCCGGTGCCTCGCGGTGGCTCGACGACAGTGCGAGCGGAACCACGATGGCGCACGCGGCCATTGCCGCGAGGGCAAGCAGCAGCTTGCGCATAGCGAGTCCTCCTTCTGGGAGCCTCGGAGGCCGGACCCGTCGCCGGGTGTGGCCTCCCGTTGGAGGTACCTTTCGCGTGATCCGGCGATCCGGATCACTCGCAAGTATTCGTAGCGGCGAACGTTCACGTAACACTTGCCGGCGACTACTCGAACAATGGCCGACTTCGACCCTCGTGAGCACTCGATACGGGCGGACCTTGGGCTCCTCAAGGAGGCGCGCGACTTCGCCGCGCGAGCGGCGGCCGACTTCGGCTTCGACGGCCGCGCCTGCTACGACGTCAAGCTCGCCATGAGCGAGGCCGTGACGAACGCGATCCAGCACGGCTCGGCGTCGCCGAGCGACCCGATCAGGATCCTGGTGCTGGCCGAGGGCCCGTCGCTCGTGTTCGAGGTGCTCGACACCGGGCGCTTCGTGCCGAGGGTCATGCGCCGCGGCGAGCTCCCCGAGTCCGGCCGCGGCCTCGAGTTCATGCGCGTGCTGATGGACGAGGTGGACCTGCGCCCCAGCAGGGGGGGCACGCTCATGCGCTTCATCAAGCGGCGCGGCTAGCTACTCGACCTTCAGCGTGCCCTTCATGCCGAGCTCGGCGTGATCGCCGACGGTGCAGACGAACTCGTACGTCCCGCGCTCGACCCGGACGCGCGCGGACTCGGTCTGGCCGGCCGGGAACGACTCGGTCCCGCCGATCACCTTGCCGTCCTTCAGCACCTTCAGGTTGTGCGCGAGGGAGCCCTCGTTGCTGAGCGTCACGCGCAGCGTCCCCGGCCCGCGGAGGATGATGGTGGAGGGGTCGAACGAGTACTCCTTCGCCACGACGCGCACCGCGCCGCTCGCCGGCGCCGTGACGGTTCTGCCGGGGCGGTCGCCGCCTCCACAGCCCGCGACGAGGAGCGCGACGGCCGCGAGGGTGGGGGCGGAGCGGCGCAAGGGGAGCGGATACTATGCCCCGCCGTGACGCGTCCGATCGTCATCGCCTGCGCCGTCACCGCCGCGCTTCTCGCCGGTTGCGGCGGGGAGATCCAGGTGCCGGAGAGCGACCAGACCGCCCACCGCGGGGCCGAGCTCTTCCACGAGCGCTGCTCCGGCTGCCACACGTTCAAGAAGGCGAACGCGTACGGGTCGAAGCCGGCCGGCCAGCTCCAGGGCGGCGAGCGCACGAACGGGCCGAACTTCGACGTGCGCCACGTGAAGCGGGACGACGCGCTCTTCGCGATCCGAAACGGCGGGTTCTCGGGCGCGATCATGCCGGCGAACGTGGTGACCGGCAGGGAGGCCGACGAGGTAGCCGACTTCCTCGACAAGTACTCGGGCAAGAGCGAGTAGCCCCCAGGGGGGTCGCGATGCTCGACCTCAGGCAGATTCGCGAGGACCCGCAGCCCGCCCGCGACGCACTGGCGCGGCGCGGCATCGACCCGGCGATCCTCGACGAGGCGCTCGAGCTCGACGAGCGCCGCCGCGCGCTGCTGCCGGAGCTGGAGGACCTGCGCGCGCGCAAGAACCAGGCGAGCAAGCGGATCGCCGACCTGCAGCGGCAGGGCGAGGACGCGTCCGAGGCGATCGCCGAGGTGAAGGGCGTGTCCACGCGCGAGAAGGAGCTCGAGGACGAGCTGCGCGCGGTCGAGCAGCGCCGCGGCGAGGTGCTCTACTCGCTGCCGAACCTCCCCGACCCGACCGCGGCGCCGGAGGACGAGGTCGTCCGCGAGGTCGGCGAGTCCGGAAAGGCCGGCCGCAACCACGTGGAGCTGCTCGGCGACGACCTCGACGCCGAGCGCGCCGCGCGCGTGTCCGGCTCGCGCTTCGTCTACCTGAAGGGCCCCCTCGTCCGGCTCGAGCTGGCGCTCGTGCAGTGGGCGCTGTCGCTGCTCGAGGAGCGCGGCTTCACGCCGGTGGTGCCGCCGGTGCTCGTGCGCGAGCAGGCGCTGGTCGGCACCGGCATGCTGCCCGACACCGAGCAGCAGATCTACCGCGTGCCGGACGACGAGCTCTACCTGGTGGGCACCTCCGAGGTGCCGCTGGCGTCGCTTCACGCGGGCGAGATACTGGCCGGCGCGGAGCTGCCGCGGCGATACGCGGGCTTCTCGCCCTGCTTCCGGCGCGAGGCCGGCGCGGCGGGCAAGGACACGCAGGGGCTCTTCCGCGTCCACCAGTTCGACAAGGTCGAGATGTTCGCGTTCGTGGAGCCGGAGGAGTCGCGGAACGAGCACGAGCGGCTGCTCGCGATCGAGGAGGAGATCCTCCAGGCGCTCGAGATCCCGTACCGGGTGGTGAACATCGCGGTGAACGACCTGGGCGCGTCGGCCGCGAAGAAGTACGACCTCGAGGCTTGGCTCCCGGGGCAGGAGCGCTTCCGCGAGCTCACCTCCTGCTCGAACACGACGGACTTCCAGGCGCGCCGCCTCGACGTGCGCTACCGGCCGGAGGAGGGCGAGGGGGTGCGCCACGCGCACACGCTGAACGGCACGGCCGTCGCGGTCGGGCGCACGATCATCGCCATCGCCGAGAACCACCAGACGGACGCCGGCGAGGTGGAGATCCCCGAGGTGCTGCATCCCTTCGGCGCGCCCTTGCGGCTCGAGGCGGCGCGGGGGTAGCGTCGGGGCATGCTGGACGAGCAATTCGCCCGCGGGTTCGCCGAGAGCTACGTCGAGGCCTGGAACTCGCACGACGCCGATCGGATCGAGCCGCTCGTCACGCAGGACGTCGTCTGGCTCGACCCGGCGCTCCCGGAGCCCGCGCGCGGGGTCCACGAGGTCAAGGACCTCATGCGCGGGGCATGGGTGGCGTTCCCGGACCTGCGCTTCACGTCCGGGCCGATGTGGCTCGACCCGCACGAGGACTCGATGAGCTGGGCCTGGCGGATGGAGGGCACGCACGGCGGCCCGCTCGACCCGCCTGGCTTCGCGCCCACCGGGCGGCGGATCGACATAGACGGGATCGACGTGTGGGACTTCGAGGATGGACGGATCAGCCGCTACCGCGCCTACTACGACATGGCTGACCTCGCCCGGCAGCTGGGCGTCATGCCGCCGCCGGGGAGCCGCGGCGAGCGCGTGGGCGTGATGCTCCAGCGGGCGCAGGCCCGCTTTGCCCGCCGCTAGAGAGCGCCTAGACTCGGCTCGCCGGAGGGGTGGCAGAGCGGATGAATGCGCCGGCCTTGAAAGCCGGAAGGGGCCTCCGGGTCCCTCGTGGGTTCGAATCCCACCCCCTCCGTCGGTCAGCGCGGGCTCCCGGGCTCGGCGCCCGGTGCCGTCAGTACGCTAGGCAGCCGTCGCGTGATCCCGCCCGAACAGCTCGCCCGCGCTCTCGAGCGCCTGGATCCGAGGGAGAGGGAGCTGCTCGCCCTGTCGCTTCGGAGGCGCGTGCCCGACGAGGCTCTCGCGCGCGTATATGACGTCGTGCCCCAGGAGGTGGCCCGTCGCCGGGCGGCCGCGATCGAGCGCCTGGCGGACGAGCTGGGCGCCCAGCGCGGGGAGGACCTCGGCGCGGTCCTGCAGGCGCTGCTCGACGAGGGCAGCTGGAGCGCCTCGGAGACGTCCGCCGTCGGCACGGACCCGTCCGGCAACGGCGAGCCGCCGGCCGGCGACCGCGAGGCGGAGCCGGTCGTCGCAACCGAGGAGCCGGCACCGGTCGTGCCAGTCCCGAGCGAGCCGGTGCTCGAGATGCTCGCCGCGCGCGAGGGCATCCGCGGCCCTGGCTTCGAAGCCTCGGAGACCGACGGGGGCACGCGCCGCGGGTCACTCGTCGCCGCTGTGGCGGGCGGCTTCGTGGCCGCCGTGATCGGCGGGGCGGCGGCCTTCGTCGGCCTTTCCCAATGGGGCGACGACAGCACCGGCCGGGCGGCGCAGCCCGCCGACGACGGCACCAAGTACTTCACCCC
>WNGA01002687.1_pt1 | contig 26941 bp, 22 predicted proteins | sample 5400061 | NCBI WGS metagenome assembly WNGA01 (sample SAMN13153366, study PRJNA577476) | soil metagenome | isolation source: 100 cm soil or saprolite under grassland replicate 2 | place: USA:California | collected 2016-06-15 | reverse complement strand
GTTCTTTGAGCAGGTAGCCGATCCGTTCGGGATGTTCTTCGATTAGCCGCATGGCGTACTGCGGCTCGATGTACTGGGACAAGATGAGCACCCCGGTAGCGGGATGCCCGGCGCGGATCTGCTGTGCGGCGACGAGGCCCTCGTCGGTGTGGGTGGGGGGCATGCGGATGTCGATCACGGCGGCGTCGGGCTGGGTCATGCGGACCGCGCGCAGCAGCGAGGCGGCGTCGCCCGCCTGGCCGACCACGTCGACGCCGGGGCCGGCGGTGGAGCTGCCAGGAATGTGCAAGGGACTGAGCCGGGCGGGTAGAACGGGTGAATGCCAGAGCTTCCCGAGGTTGAGACTGCCCGCAGCCTGATCGCTGACCAGGCCCTGCACCGGCGCATCGTGGACGTCGACGATTCCGACAGCTACGTCGGGCGGCCCCATTCGCCTGGGGAGCTGCGGAGCGCGCTGACGGGACGCAGCTTCATCGCCGCGCACCGGCGCGGCAAGACAATGTGGCTTGAGACCTCCGGAACCGGCGACGCGGCCGCGCCCGTCGGCCCGGAGCTTGGCATCCACCTGGGCATGAGCGGCCGCATCGTGGTCACGGGCCCGGACGGCACCAGGGCCGAGGGCGGCGATCCGTACCGCTACGACACCCGGCCGCGCCGGGCGAAGTGGTGCCGCTTCACCCTCACCTTTGCGGACGGCGGCAGCCTGGTGCTCCTCGACCCGCGCCGACTGGGACGGGTCCGGCTCAACCCCAACATCGGCGCGCTCGGGCCGGATGCCGCGCAGGTCACCCAGGCAGAGTTCCGCGCGCTGATCACAAAGGGGACGATCGCCGTCAAGGCGCGGCTGCTCAACCAGTCCAAGATCGCCGGAGTCGGCAACCTGCTAGCCGACGAGATTCTCTGGCAGGCCAAGGTATCACCCCTGGCGCGGGTCGACAGCCTCTCCTCTGCGCAGGTCAATCGCCTCTACCGCGCGCTGAAGTCGGTCCTGAAGTCCGCCATGGCCAAGGGCGGCGCACACACCGGCGACATCATCGCAGCTCGCCACCCGGGCGGCACCTGCCCCCGGGACGGCGCCCCGATGGTGCATGGAACGGTCGGCGGGCGGTCCACGTGGTGGTGCTCGCGCGAGCAGGCCCTCCGGCCGGACCAGCGAAACTCGGCTCCGGAAGGCGCTGGGCACATCATCGCCTCCGGGCTCGCCAACCTCCGGGATTCACCATTGATTCGCTGACGGGGTAGTGATGGTTCCTTCGTGACTTTGAGCTGCGTTTTTGTGGCAGATGGCTGGCCGGTGCCGGGTTTGGGCGCGCACCCGATGGGTGGGCGGTGACCGTGGCTGCGGGGTCGCGTGGAAGGACCCGCTGGGGCCGCCGCGCGGCCGTGCCGCCGTGCTGCTGCCGGCGTGGCCGGTTCAGCGGCGAAGAGCGCCCCGGCTCTGGGAGATTACGCGGTAGCGACACCGATGTAACTCTCAGGCAGGAGCGCTCTTCGCCATGCAGGATACGGGCTGGGACCATGCGCTGAAAGTGACCGCCGAGGGCGAGGGCCTGGTTGGGCACGCCGGGGCGGTGCTGCTGCGCAAGCTGGCCGACGAGGCTGGGCTGACCGCCGCGCTCGGTCCCGCGCTGGCGCGGTCACGCCGGTTCCCGCTGGTGGACCGGGGCATCGCGCTGGTGAGCATTGCGGTGGCGATCGTGCTGGGGGCCACCAGCATGCGTGACATCACCCTGCTGGCCCATCACGCCCCGGTGCTGGGTCCCGAGCCCAGTGACACCACGGTGCGGCGGACTCTGGAGCTGGCCGATTCCCGCACCCTGGACAAGATCGCGAAGGTGCGGGCCAGGATTCGGGCGCACGTGTGGAAGCTGATCGCCGCGACGCCGGCTGGGTTCCCGTGGCTGGCCATCGCCGGGAAGCTGCTGGCGGGCTGGCTGGTCATTGACCTGGATGCCACGCTGATCACCGCGCACAGCGACAAGGAAGGCGCCGCCCCTACGTTCAAGAAGGGCTACGGCTTCCACCCGCTGGGGGCCTGGCTGGCCAATACCAGCGAGTCGCTGGCGATGCTGCTGCGGCCGGGCAACGCCGGCTCGAACACCTTCGCCGACCACCTGGCGGTGCTGACGGCGGCGATCCGCCAGATCCCCGCCGGCATGCGCTCGCGGCTGCTGGTCCGCGTCGACGGCGCCGGCGCCAGCCACGAGCTGATCACCCACCTGCTGTCGCTGACCACCCGGCGCCGCACCGTGCTGTTCACCTGCGGCTGGGCCATCACCGGGGCTGATGAGCAGGCGATCAGGCTGCTGCCCGCCGCCGCCTGGCAGGCCGGGCTGGACCAAGACGGCGCCGTGCAAGAAGACAAGCACGTCGCCGAGATCACCCACCTGATGAGCCGGGCCGCCGGGTGGCCGGCCGGGCTGCGGTGGATCGTACGCCGCACGAAACCGTCACGGCGGCAGAGCAAGAACCTGACCGCCTTCGAGCGGGCCACCGGCTGGCGGTACTCCATCATCTGCACCAACATCCCCGCAGCTGGCATCCCCGGCGTGCCCGGCAGCCACCACGCCCAGTTCACCGACGTGCTGCACCGCGAGCACGCCGTCGTCGAAGACCAGGTGCGGACGAATAAGGCGATGGGCCTGCGCAACCTTCCATCGAAAACCTGGCAAGTCAACTGCGGCTGGGTGCTCGCCGCTAACCTCGCCGCCGATCTTTCCGCCTGGTGCCGGCTGCTCGGCCTCTACGACTGTGACGACCTGAAGGACGCCGAGCCGGACACGCTGCGCTACCGGCTGTGGCACCTGCCCGCCCGGCTCGCCCGTCACGCCCGGCAGCGCGTGCTGAAGATCAGCCGCACCTGGCCCTGGAAGGACGCCTTCCTGGCCTGCTGGCAACGGCTGTGCGCCCTGCCAGCACCCGCCTGACCAGCCACCCCGTCCCTGCGACCCGGAAAGGAGGACGCCCCGGCACGGTCGGAGCCGGTGCGACCCCGAGCACATCGGGCAGCACCGCCACCCGCCCGAAACCCGCCAGCCAGACACCACAGCCGAAAACCGGCACAACACGACCAGTAACCAGCCACGCCCGCACCCTGAATCATCGAGGCCAAGGCGAGCCATCAGGGTGATCTCGCGCGGCGCCGTCCAAATTAGTGGTCCGGCTCTCGGGGCTGGAGGAGACATGAAGCGACTCCACGCGGCGGCCATCGCAGTGCTGATTACGGCTCCGCTTTCCTTGACGGCTGGGGTAGCGTCTGCCGCCACGCCCCGGTCCACATGGGATTCTAGCGTGCCGTTCACGAACGTCGTCGCCAGTTCCCCGACGACGGGCGGCGGCTATCCGGTGCCGCCGGGCTCGCGAGTTCCGGAGGCGGGGACCTGCCGGCAGGGTCCGTTCAACGCGAACCACTCCGAGTCGTGGCTTGCGGTCAAGCCCGGTACTGAGGACCTCCTCGGCACGTCGAAGTTCTTCTTCGACAAGTACTCGACCTTCTACATGTTCTATCTCGGCGCGTACCAGATCCTGGGCGGGACGCCGTCAGGCAACAACCAGGTCCAGGGCTACGACTGCATCTCGACCGGCACGCAGGACATGCCGCCGAGCTGGACCAACACGACCGACCCCAACGCGGACTTCGACACCAAGGGCCGCGTTTACCAAACGGTGCTGCCGTACAACTCGTTCTTCGACGCGACGAAGCTCCATCCGGACGGCGAGATCGACATGTCTTATAGCGACGACATGGGCCGCCACTGGGTGAAAGGCAACGGCGGCGTGCCGCTGGAGCCGCCGAACAACGCCTCGGCCCTGCAGCTCGGCCACGTCGAGGACAAGCAGTGGGTGGCCGTCAACCACATCGTCGGCAACAAGTACCAGGACCACGTCTACGCGGCCTGGGCGGTCTTCAATGGCCAGTCGATCAAGGTGCGGATGGCCGTGTCTCGTGACCGTGGCCAGACCTTCGCCAAGGCGGTCACGATCAGTGCGCAGTCCGAAGTCGGCCCCGGCGTCACGTATGTGTATCCGGAGATCGACGCTGCCGGGAATGTCTATGTCTCGGTCGTCTCGTTCCCGCCGAACGCAACGTCGTCGACGATCTACGTCGCCCGCTCGACCGATGACGCGCAGACGTTCAGCCCATTCGTCCCGATCACGAGCGTCACGATCCCGCCCGGTGAGGTTTATCCGAACACGCGCTTCCGCAGCAGCATCGTCGAGAGCTTCGCCGCCAGCCCCACCTATCCCAACCACGTCTATCTCACCTACGAGGACTGGAACGCGGTCGTCGGCCAGGCCGACGTAAAGTTCACACAGTCGACCGACGGCGGCGCCACCTGGACGACACCGGTCGTGGTCAACGACAACGTCGACGCGACGGGCGCGCCGACCGACCAGTTCCAGCCGTCAGTCGCGGCCGGCCCGAACGGCGCGGTCGCCGTCGCCTTCTACGACCGGCGTCGGCCCTGCCCCAACGACCGGAGCGTCCTGGCCGCCGACGTCGGGCGCATGAATTTCTGCATCGACACCTCGCTGCAGGCGTACAAGGACAGCGGCAGCGGGGCCGTGCCAGTCGGAGCGAACGTTCGGATCTCGCAATTCACCTGGGATCCGGAGCAGCCGGGACAGCATCTCGGCGGCCTCTCCCAGTATCCATGCGCAGGAGCCACGGATCCCTGCGCCAAGGGCAGCGGGTTCATCGGCGACTACTTCGCGCTGGCGATCTCCAAGGGAAACATCTACGCGCTCATGGTCTCGGCTCACTACCCGTCAACCGTGACCGCAGACGAAGGTGGTCCGATCTACTACCAGCAACAGGTGCTGGCCACGGTGCCGCGGATCGACTTCGGCACTGGCTACTAAGTCGGGCATTGCGGGCCGCATCCCGCTCTGGCGCCTGCAGCTCGCCAGCCCCGGCGGACCCGACCTGGATCATCTGGATGGAGGCATGGGCCCGCGCACCCCACAACCGGCAGGTGAGCCAGCTCATGGAAGAACTGCTGGCCCTATGGCGCGACGACCTCGCCGCCATCGTCGCCCGCGGCGTCCAGGAGGGAGCATTCGCCCGCCAGCCGCGATCGACGACTTCACCCTCCGCTTCGCCGCCCTGCTCGACGGGCTCGCGCTCCTCCGCCCTACGGCAAATGCACCAGCCATCCCGCAAGCGCCTCATCGAGCTCGCCATGACCACTGCCCGCGCCGAGCTGACCCGGGACGCTGCTGCCGCGCCCGCGGACTGATAAGTTCCGCCCCCTGAGGCGGCCTCGTCCCGCTAAACGGGGCCTGGATGTGTCCGAGGGCGACTCAAACCCCATGCTCGTGACCTGCGGCTTTGCGAGGTCCTGGACCAGATTCCCATGACAAAACCGCTGGTCAGAGCATGATCACTTGTGTCCGAGGGGGGACTTGAACCGTTCGCCTATATCCTTGGCACCTGCCTGGACGGCTGGCTAAGCGTCTGACCAGCAGTTTCGGGGCCGTGCCGCAGTCGGAGCGGCGGCAACCGTAGCTCAGCAGGCACAGCAGCCGTCTCGTCAGTTTCGTCAGTCTCGTCAACTGTCATACAAGCTCCCTTTGACCTGGCTACTTGCCGGACCGCAGGCGGTTTTCGGCAAGTATTGGGTTCGCGGTCAGTGGCGAGGTGTCAGGGCGAGAATTGGCGTGCGCAATCTCAAGCCTGCTTCGCGAGGGTTCTGACCCCCGCGCCCTGGGCCGCTATACGCCGGTGGGCTTGGGTGAGCCACATCAGATCGGCTACGCACGGCTGGAGTCGGTGGACTCAATTTGGCCGACGACATGATCGCAGCCTCGTCACAACGGGGAACTTCGGTTAGTCAGTTCAGGACCCACATCTGGTCGAGCGGGACACCGAACGCCGGGGTTCGCTGATAGTTGCCGACCCGTGCGGACACCAGGTCGATGCCGAGCGGGTTGACCAGCGGGATCCATGGCACATGCTGCATGATCTCCCTGTCGATGTGCTGCCAGGCGCGGTCAGCTGCGGCAGCGTTGGTGGTCTGTAGTGCCGTTGCGTGGGCCATCTGGCTGTCGATCTGCGGGTCGCAGAAGCCGGCCGGGTTCATGTTGAATGGCTCGCCGGGCTGGTATGCGGCGCAGCTGAAGAGCGGCTCGAAGAACGCCGATCCGGCTGGATAGTCGGCCTCCCAGCCGAAGACGCCAATTTGGGAGTGGGTTTTTGCGAGCCCGGCCTGCTGGTAGTACGAGTGGTCGTCCGGGTACGTCCGTAGGCGCGCCCGATATCCGAGTGCGTCGAGCAGCCCGACGAAGTAGCGGCCGGCCGCTAGCTTGAACGGATCTTGGGCGACGGTGGAGACGGTGACGGGAGTGCCCGATGTTCCGGACGCGGCGATCAGCGCGCGGGCCCGCGAAAGCGCTGCTCCGCGCCAGAGGCCAGCCGGACCGGGGTTGATCGTTGAGGTGCAGTATGGGTAGTAGCCGGGAAAGCCGGGGGGGAGGATCTGGCAGGTGGGCCGTGCCAGCTCGAGCCCGCCTGCGAGCCGGGCTAGCCGCGAGCGATCGGCCGCGAGATCGAGCGCCCGCCTGGCGGCGATCCGGTTGAACGGGGCGAGGCGCGTGTTGAGGAACATCGCGTAGGTTTCGCCTAGCGCGTAGGTGTGCATCTGCTGCGGCACGCGGCGGCGGAGGCTTGCGAGCGCTCCGGCTGGCGGGCTGTCGAGCATGACGTCCGCGTCGCCGGCCGCGACGGCGGCCGCCTCCGCCCCCGGCTGGAGGCCGAGGCGGACGGAGATCCGTGCTGGGAAGCCGGCGGGTTGCGCGGTGGCAGACCAGGGGCGGAAGCGGAGGTTGCGAACGAGGAGCACGTGGCGGCCTGGGGAGTAGCTCGCGATGCGGTACGGCCCGGTCGCTGGCAGCGGAGGAGTGCCCGGGCCGATGTCGGCCGTGCCGGTGGGGACCGCCGCCCCGAACGGTAGCGCGAGCTGGTAGAGGAAAGCCGGGTCGGGCGCGGAGAGGTGGTAGGTGACCGTCCGGGAAGCATCGTCGACGGTGACGCCGACGTCGAGCCTGCAGGGGGCGTGGCGCGGCCCGCAGCGTTTTGAGCCCACGATGGGCACGCCAAGTGCTGCCAGGCCAGTTCCGGCCTGGTACTGGCGCTCAAGCGCGTGGCGGAAGTCTTCGGGGCGGACTGCGATCCCGTTCGAGTAGCGCACCCCGCGCCTGAGCCGGAATGTGAACGTGCGCCCGCCGTCCTGGACGAGCGGAAGCGTGGTCGCGAGATCGGGTACGAGCGCAGCGCTGCCTGGGTACGGGCTTCGAGCGTATGTGAGCATGCCGTCGTTGGTCATCGACAGGAGCTGCCAGTCGTTGGCCGAGTAGGCCGCGCCGGGATCGATCGAATCGACGCCACTCCCGGCGACGACAGTCAGCGTGCCGCCTCGGTGCGTGGCCGGGGCCGCGAGTGTGACGAGCGCCAGCGTGCGGCCCGCGCCCACCATCGCCGCCGGCGGATTGGCCAGCGCGGTCGCGCTCGTGATCGTGTCTGTCGCCGGGTCAACCCGGGTCAGCGCGGCAGGAGCGCCACTAGCTACCCACAATGCCCCGGCGGCGCCAGCGAGACCGGTGGGATCGGAGACGGTCAGCTTACGGACCAAGCCGGTAGCGGGTTCGAACCGCGACAGGGTGTCATCGGGCGGGTTCGCGACCCACACAGCACCGTCAACAACCCGGACAGAGGCCGGCCCGTTGCCGATCGCGACCGTCTGGGTCACCTGGTCGGTCCGCGGGTCGATTTCGGTCAGCTGCCCGCTGCTGGCGCTGGTGACCCACACGGAACCGAGCCCAACCGTTACGTCAGTTAGGGGCTGACCAACGTCGATCGCGCCAACCACCGACGCGCGGTCAGGATCGATGCGCGTGACCGCCCCATTGCTCGCGTCGGCCACCCACACCCCGCCAGCACCCACGGCGATGGCCGACGGGGCGGCCGCGACCGTCACGGTCGCCACGACCGTCTCCGAACGGGGGTTTATCTCGGACACCGTGCCGCTACCGGGGTCCGTCACCCAGATCCCGTTCGCGGTCGCAGCCACGCCCGTCGGGTCGCGGCCGAGAGGGATTTGATCCTCGATCCGAAACGTCGCCGGGTCCAGGACAAGTACCCGTCCGTTCGCAGTATCAGTGACCCACAGGCGGCCAAACCCCGCGGCAATCCCCGCGGGACGTCCGTGCGTGTCGGCCTGCCCAAGCACCGCGGTTCGAGTGAGGTCGACAAATACGACGGCGTTGGCGTGCACGCCCGAGGCGGGAACGCGCACGCCGGTCGCCGACTGCCGCAGCGCAACCAGCACGCCCGTCGCGGCCACCGCGAGCGCCAGCCCCGCGGCGACCAGCGCGCGCCTGCGGCGAGGCGCTCGGCGAGGTGGCAAGGTCGGCCGCGGCGCGGTCCCCGGAGGAGAGCCTCGCTGGGTGGCGGCGCCTGTATGTGCTACCCGATCCCCGCCGAGTTCCGGATCCTGGCGGAGGATCGCCTGTTCCAGCTTCCTGAGTTCTGGTCCCGGCTCGATGCCGAGCTCATCGACCAGCAAGACGCGCGCGCGGCGGAACGCCGCCAGCGCTTCGGTCTGCCGCCCCGACCGGTATAGCGCCAGCATGAGCTGCTCGTGGAACGGCTCGTGGTAGGGATGGGCGGCGGCCAGGGCTTTCAGCTCCGCGATCAGGTCCTGGGACCGGCCGAGCCGGAGATCGAATTCGATGCGCCGCTCCAGCGCGAGCAGGCGCCGGTCCGCCAGCCGCCGCGCGGCGCTGCGGGCGAACGGCGCCTCGCAGACGTCGGCGAGGGCATCGCCGCGCCAGAGGCCGAGCGCGCCGCGCAACACCGCCGAGGCCTTTTCATCGTCGCCCCGGCCGGCCGCCGCGGTTCCCTCCTCGACGAGCTGCTCGAACCGGAACGCATCCACGCGGTCGCGCCCGACGTCCAGCAGATACCCGGGCGGTTTCGTCAGGAGCACCTCCCGCGCGGAATCATCTCGGAGAATGCGGCGGATCCGTGAGATGTAGGCCTCCACCGTATGCTCGGCGGTCGGTGGCGGGTCGTTCGCCCATAGGTCCCCGATCAGCTGAGCAGTGGAAACGGCGGTTCCCGCGTTCAAGACCAAGTCGGCGAGCAGTGCCCGCTGTTTCGGCCCGCCCAGCCGCAGGACCTCTGCCCCGTTCGAGACCTCAACCGGCCCGAGGATTCGGAACTCGAGGTCACAAGCCCCCCACATGCCAGCAAACTAGCACCGGCACATGACTACGGCCAGGGCGCTCCACATGGCGGCGAGGCGCCCTCCTACCTGCGTTTCGAGCAATTTGCGACTGTTCTCCGACCGGGCAGGAGCAAGCTGCGGCTTGGCTGATATGAGCCTGACCGCCCCACCGAGAACTGTGGTCCCGGCAGGCTGACTCGATCGGCAGGTCAGAAGGGGGATCGGTCACCATGGGACGAGCACTTCGACGCGCGGCAATATCGGCGGTCCTGGCCGCAGTGGGCCTTGTGGGCGTGAACACGCCCTTCGCTCTTGCCGCCGGGCCGACGTTCCAGCAATTCCAGGGTTCCTTCACCGATGTGGACACCCAGACATGCGGCTTTCCCATCACGCTCGATAAGAACTTCACCGTTGATGTCCAGTTCTTCTACGACCAGCAGGGGAGCCTCATCCGCTCCCTGGCCCACATCCAGTTGAGAGGTACGGACTCGGCGAATGGAGTGAGCCTGTCAGATACCGCCGACTTCACCCACACCTACGACTTCACCACCGGGATCAACGGCGACCTGGGCGTGACCACCCACGTGATCATCCCGAACGGTGGAACCGTCCTTATCGATGCTGGCAGGCTGCTCAGCGATGATCAGGGAAACCTGCTGTTTGTGGCCGGGAAGCACCCATCCATCTCCGGGGACGTCCCCGCGTACTGTGCCGCTCTTGCCGGATGACGCCGCATGAGTTCGGCGCAGGGCAGGTGACTGGACCTGCCGAGCCGATCCAGAAGGCTGACGGCACGATCACGTTCATGAACACCTTTAAGGGGTTGCCGGAGAAGTTCTCGGTCGCCGGTGGGCCGACGCTGTCGCGGGACGCGGGTGTGGCCACGCTCGCCACGACGTTCCGCCCACTGCCCAACGGCGACCTTGAGTTCGTCTCGCAGACCTTCTACGCGGAACACGGCCGCACCCAGACCTGGAAAGCGGTTTCGAGCTGTTCTGCGACGTGCTCACTCCGTCGCTGACTTAGCACGCGTCAAGAGAGCCAAGAGAGGCAAAAGGAGGGCCCTATGCGCAAGCTGACTGTTGTGGCGGCGGCGCTGATCACGCTGGGTCTCGCCGGGCTCGGCGGGCCGGCACTAGCGACGGTCCCGGGACCGAACGGCCTGATCGCGTTCCGGGCTGACACCGGCAGCGGTGACCAGATCTACACAATCGAGCCCGATGGCACCGGCCAGCGTCAGCTGACCTTCCTCAACGGCGACAACCTCGAGCAGCCCCACTGGTCGCCGGACAGCAGGCGCATCATCTTCGAGCTCGATACCCCCAGCACCTGCGCCAACGTCGCCTACATGAACGCCGACGGCAGCGACATGGTGGTCCTGCCGCTGGCCAACGGCGACATCTGCGAGGCCACGCCGTCGTTTAGTCCCGACGGGCAGACCATCTTCTATGAGGCCTTCAACGGCCATCGCGATGCCATCTGGAGCATGACCCTGGCCGGCGCCGGCCGGCACTGGATCACCTCCTGCGAGGGCCGCGGCGTCACCGGCCCCGAAGTCTCACCCAGCGGCACGATGCTCGCCTTCACCTGCTTCTCGCGCACCGGCTCGGCGCTGTTCGTGTCGCGCGTCGACGGCAGCCATCTCCGCCAGCTGACGCCGTTCTCCGACCAGGTCGGTACCAAGGAGGACTGGTCACCCGACAGCGGCCGCATCATGTTCATCTCCCAGGCGGGCGGAGCGGTCAATACCGCCACCATCCGCCCCGACGGGACCGGCCTGTTCTGGGTGACCCACTACCCCGCTGGCGGCCCGCTGGCCTTCGGCAACTCCTACTCCCCCGACGGGCGCTGGATCGTCCTCCGGCTCGAAAATGACGGCCTCTACGCGCTCTACAAGATCCATCCCGACGGCAGCGGCCTCCGCCAGATCACGTCCCTTTCGACCTTCCGGCCGCGGGGCATGGCCTGGGGCTCAGCGACCTGACGCCCAGCCGGGACCCTGGGCCGCAATCCGCTGGCGGCCCAAACGGAACTCACGTTGGCCAGTTAAGTGAACCCCTGCCGGTCAGGGGGTTCACTGGGCCAGGGTGCTTTCACAGCGCCGCATAACGGCTGGTCCTCGGGCACACATCAGGTAGAACGAAGTTTCGGCATTGTGCTGCCTCGACCTCAGGCCTCATTTTTGAGGACAAGCAGCATCAGCACATGCCGGGCCCGGTCGGAGTCCAGCCGCGGCTGGCGATGGCCCCTCACTTTTGCCGGTCGCCCGGGCGTATCGAGGGCGGCGCCGGTGCCTCGCCGATGAGCAAAGAATTGGCCATTCAGCTCAGCCCATGCACTTGCGACTCCGGTCTGACGAACGCGACCGTGCAAGACCGCGTTGAACCCCCATCTGCCTGACCTGGGGAATTGAAGGCTGCCCGCCGGGCGAAATAGACAAAGCCGCTGGTCAAACCATGATCATCCCGTGTCCGAGGAGGGAGTTGAACCATTTGCCTATGCGGGCATGCTGTCCGCTGACTTTCTCGTTAGTGGCTCGGCATGACCGGGCGGGCAGACCGTTGGATCCGGCGAACCACCATCGGATGTGTCGGCATGCTCGCGTTGATCGCCGGGACTGTCTCGTACCTCCACATGCACCTGCTGGTGCAGTTGCATGGTCAGCCGGGGTGGGTGGCGGCGCTGACGCCGCTGTCGGTGGACGGGATGATCGTGGCCGCGTCGACCACGCTGCTGGCCGAGTCCCGGTCCGGCGGGCGAGGCGGGATGCTGCCGTGGGCGCTGTTAGCGGCGGGCAGCGTGGCGAGCCTGGCTGCGAACGTTGCCGTCGCGGAGCCAACCGCGACGGGCCGGGTGATCGCGGCGTGGCCGTCGTTCGCTCTCATCGACGTCCACGAACGCCACCGCGTCCTTGCCGGGCAGCAGCGGGGCGCGGCGGGCCAGCCCGGCCAGCAGCAGCCGGTTCACCTTCCCCAGCTGCAGCACGTTACCCCAGGTGAACGAGCGCAGGAACGACCCCAGCGTGGACGGCGCCCGGACCCCGCCGAACAGGACCGGCATCGCCCCATGCCGCAGCAGGTCCAGGTCATCGATGCTGTCCGCCCCGCCGGCCATCCCGGCGACCAGGCAGGCCACCTTCACCGCCGCGTTCACCCCGCACCGGCCGACGGGCCGCACGTGAGCGCCGGCCAGGTCGCCCAGGCCCGCGCGCTGGGCCAGGGCCATCACCGGCACCAGGCCCGCCCGCGACACGAGATCCGGGTCATCAAACGTTGCGTGGATCTTCGCCAGGCTGTGCAACAATCGCACTTGCGAGGTGCCCTCTCCGCTCGGGATCTGGAAGCTTCAGTAACTCCCATCGTCCCAGTTCAGAGGGCACCTTTCGCGTCGACACGCCCGCAATTACACCTATTCATGCGGCGGATTGAGGCTAAGAGTCGGCAGGAGGCGGCCCGGCGCGCGACAGGATCCCCGGGTGAACTCCGGGGCAGCTTCCCGACACCGGATGCACAGGCACTTGCCACCCTCTCCAACGGCCGATCGTCCCACAGCCGTGAGAACTCAGCGCACCGCGGTGAGTGAGGTCGTCAACTGTTGGAACAGGGCCGCGTCGACGTATGTCCCGGCGTGGCGGAGGGCGAGGACGGAGACGCCGACGGCCCCGTCGGCCACGGCATGGACCTCCTCCGCGCCACACGCGGCGGCGAGCCGATCGGCGACCTTGGGGCCGCGCCCCAGGATGCCGCCGCCGAGCACCACCGGACCCGAGACGGTGGGGGACCTGACGGCGGTGAGGGTCCGCGCGAGCGCTGCGGCCGCGTCGTCGAGGATGCGGTCGGCGGTCCCGTCCCCGTCGACCTCGAACACCAGTCCGGCGTAGTCGGCGAGCCGGACCGGCGGGCCGGCGTACAGCGCCCGCACCACCGCCATGATCGGCTCCCGGTCGCCGGCATCCGACGGCGCGGGCACGCCGAGCCGCGCGAGCATCAGCGGCGTGAGCGCCGTGGACGGGCCTCGGCCGTCGAGGTCGGCCAGGGCCGCGCGTACAACGCGTTGCCCGATCCAGAAGCCGGAGCCCTCGTCGCCCAGCAGCCAGCCGAGCGCGTCCGCGACGGCGACTTGGCGCCCGTCCTCCACCCGGATCGCGCCCGCTCCGGTCCCGGCAATGACGGCGTACCCGTCCGGCCGATGGGTGCCCGAGAAGTACGTCGCCAGCAGGTCGGACTCGAAGACCAGCGGCGCGTCTAGGCCGATGCCCGCGAGCCGGCGGCGGATCTCTGCTGCGACGGAGGTCCTGCCCGCGCCCGCCATCGCGAGCACGACCAGCCGGATCCGCGTGCTCGGCACCTCCGCCCTGCGCAGCGCCCCCATGACGCTCTCCGCCACGGACGCGGCGGCGGTCTCCGGCCCGACGGCGGTCGGGTTGCCGCTGCCCGCGACGGCGTAGCCCAGGCACTGGCCCGGCGGATGGAAGACCACGGCGCGGGTGCTGGTGCCGCCGGCGTCGACGGCGACCAATCCGGTGGACTGCTCGGTCATCGTTACCTATTCGTGGCTTCCAGGTGATTGTGACCTGGACCACAACATGGAAATAGTTTTTCCCAACCAGTGGCATCGCTGATAAGGATTTTCATGAGTCCTCCTGAGGGGCCGGCGGCCCCTACGCTGGAAGGCTACGGCGCCAGCAGCAGGATCCGCGGCGCTCTTACACTGATGCCCGAGGGTATGGCCAAGGTCGGCACGCTCCTGCTCGAGGACCCGTCCCTGCCGCTGCGGCTGTCGATCACCGAGCTCGCCAAGCGAGCCGGTACGTCGCCGGCGACGGTCACCCGGTTCTGCCGCGCGATCGGCTACACCGGCTACACCGCCCTGCGTGTGGGAGCAGCGGCCGAGCAGGGCCGGTCGAGCGCCCACGAGACCTGGGACTCCGACATCGGACGCGCCTTCCACCCAGGTGACACTGCGACCGAGATGATGCGCACGCTGGTGAACGCCCACACCGTGGCGCTCATGTCCACCTCGGAGCGGCTGGACCCCGCGCTCGTCGGCCGGGTCGCGGACGCCGTCGCCCAGAGCACCCACGTCGACATCTACGGCATCGGCGGTAGCGCCGGCATAGCGGTCGAACTGCAGGCCCGGCTCTACCGGATCGGGATCAACGCGCACGCGTGGAGCGAGGTGCACGTCGGCCTCACCAGCGCCGCCCTGCTGGGCGATTCGAGCGTCGCGATCGCCTTCTCCAATACCGGCCGCACCGAGGAGACCATCGAGATGCTGGCCCTGGCGAAGTCGTCGGGTGCCTACGCGGTCGCGGTGACCAGCGACCCGGCCTCCCCGATGGCCCAGGTCGCCGACGCCCACCTGACCAGCCACGCGCCGGGGGAGTACCTCCAGCCCGACGACCTGTCGGCCAAGCACGCCCAGCTCTTCGTGATCGACCTGCTCTACCTCCTCGCGGCCCAACGGGACTTCTCGCGTACGACGAGCCTGCTGGCGGCCTCCGCAGCGGCCGTCGCGCCGCATCGCCGTCCGCTTCGCTCGGCGACCCGGCCACGGACCGTGCCCTCGTCGAAAGAAACCGCCACAGCATGAGCGCACTTCTCGCCGACTTCTCCACCGAGGTCCGCCGTCGGCTCGATGACCTCGACCAGGAGGTCCGTGCCGGCGGCCTCGACCCGGCCATCGACCTGATCGTGTCCTCATTGCAGCGCGGGGGCGTTCTCCAGGCCTTCGGCACTGGCCACTCCCAGGCGTTCGCCATGGAGATCGCGGGCCGCGCCGGTGGGCTGATCCCGACGCACGCCATCGTGCTGCGCGACGTCGTCCTGCGCGGCAGCCGGGACGTCTCGGTGCTCCAGGGCGCCACCCTCGAGCGCGACGAATCGGTCATCGACGAGCTCTACGGGCTGTACACCTTCGAGTCGGCCGATGTCTTCCTGATCGCGTCGAACTCCGGCGTCAACGGGTCGATCGTCGGCCTCGCCGTGCGCGCCAAGGCCGACGGCCACCCCGTCATCGCGGTGACGAGCCTGGAGCACACGAACGCCGTCACCCCCAAGCACAGCAGCGGGAAGCGGCTCTCGGAGATCGCCGACATCGTGATCGACAACCGGGCGCCGTTCGGCGACACTACGATCGGCCTCGGTGACGGGCTGTCCGCCGGTGCGGTCTCCTCGATCACGGCCGCGTACATCGCCCAGCTCCTCACCCTCGGCGCGGCTCAGCGACTCCGGGACGCGGGTGAGGTCCCGCCGCTCTACATCTCAGCCAACATCCCGGGAGGTGACGCGCACAACGACGCCCTCAAGGCGCGGTACGGCGAGCGCATCGCCGGCCTGGCATGACCTGAACGATCGGCAGCCCGCATCTGGACAAGCGCACGACCCGAGCACTCAGTAGAAGAGACCATCACGAAAGGGACCCCACGATGACCCGAGAAATCCCACAAATCGACCGCCGGACCTTGCTCCGTGGCGCCCTTACGACAGCAGCGCTCGTGCCGCTCGCTGGAACGCTAGCCTCGTGCGGCGGGTCGTCCTCGAGCGGCGGAGGTGGCGGCGCCACGAAGTCGGCCACCAACCCGTTCGGGCTCGCGAAGAACGCGAGCGTGGAGGCCGTGATTTTCAACGGCGGCTACGGCTACGACTACGTCAAGTTCGCCGCCGACCAGGTCAAGAAGCAGAAGGACTTTTCGGGCGTCACGATCAAGGTGTCGCCGTCGACGCAGATCGCCCAGCAGCTGCAGCCTCGCTTCGTCGGCGGCACCCCGCCCGACCTGATCGACAACTCGGGTGAGAACGCCATCGGGTTCAACGCCATCGAGCAGCAGCTCGAGACGCTCGACGACGTCTTCGACGTCAACAACTACGAGGGCACCAAGATCTCGGACACGCTCTACCCGAACGTGAAGGACCCGGGCACCTTCGGCGGCAAGTTCATCGCGATGAACTACGTGATGACGGTCTACGGCATCTGGTACTCCGCCTCGCTGTTCCACCAGAACGGCTGGACCCCACCGCAGACCTGGGACGAGGCGATCGCCCTCGGCGCCAAGGCCAAGGCCAAGGGCAAGTACCTCTGGGTCTGGGGCAAGGAGGCGGCGACGTACTACCAGACGATGGCCGTCAACTCCGCCATCAAGGAGGGCGGCGACGAGGTCCGCCTGGCGCTGGAGAACCTCAAGCCGAAATGCTGGTCGCTCCCGCAGATCCAGAGCGTCTTCCAGGCCCTTGGCGAGATGGTGCAGAAGGGCTACCTCGTCCCCGGCGGCGCCGGCACCCAATTCACCGCCGCCCAGGCGAAGTGGAGCAACAACGAGCAGGCGATCCTCTACCCGTCCGGCGGCTGGATCGAGAACGAGATGAAGGACGCGACGAAGTCCGGCTTCGACATGACCGGTGCTCCGGAGCCGACCGTCTCCTCCAGCCCGAAGATGCCGTACGAGTCGCTCCGTGCCGCTGCGGGCGAGCCGTACATCGTGCCGTCCCAGGCGAAGAACGTCGCTGGGGGCAAGGAGATCCTGCGCGCGATGCTGTCGAAGGCGGCGGCGACCAGCTTCTCCAAGACCCGTCTCGCGCCGACGATCGTCAAGGGCCTGGTGCCGGCCAACGGGTTCGGGTCGACCGCGCTGGTCTCGCAGACCAAGATGCTGGACGCCGCCGGCACCAACACCTTCAACTACCAGTTCGTCGACTACTACGGCATGAACACTGACCAGTTGGTGGTGTGGAACTCATTCCTGTCCGGCCAGACCAATGTCTCCGGGCTCACCAAGGGTCTGCAGGACATCACCGACAAGATCGCCAACGACTCGTCGGTGAAGAAGCAGACGGTCACGTGACCAGCACCATGACCAGCGTGGCGACCACCGGCGGCCGGCCTCGGCCGGCCGCCCGGCAGCGCCGGATGGCGAGACTGAACCGGCTGAGCTTCATGGCGGTGTTCCTCGGGCTGCCGCTGGCCATCTACCTCATCTTCGTGATCTACCCGTTCGGCCAGGCCCTGTACTACTCAATGACCGACTGGAGCGGCTTCACGCCGACGTACAACTTCGTCGGGCTGGGCAACTTCACGAAGTTGTTCCACGACGACATCTTCATGCACTCGTTGCGCAACAACGTGGAGCTGGCGATCGTGGTGCCGTTCGTGACCATTGTGCTGGCGCTCGCCATCGCGGTGGTCGTCACCGTGGGCGGGCCCACCAAGGGCAGCATCCGTGGGATCGGCGGCTCCGGGTTCTACCGGGTCGTGTCGTTCTTCCCGTACACCGTCCCGGCCATCGTCATCGGCCTCATCTGGGCGCAGGTGTACGACCCTTCCGCCGGCATCCTCAACGCCTCCCTCACCAAGGTCGGCTTCAGCGGGTTCGAGAACTTCGCCTGGCTCGGCGACCCACGTACGGCGATGCCGGCGTCCATGTTCGTGATCATCTGGAGCTTCGTCGGCTTCTACACGGTGCTGTTCGTCGCGGCCATCAAAGGCATCCCGGCGGAGCTCTACGAGGCCGCGCGCATGGACGGCGCCGGCCGGATCCGTACGGCCATCTCGATCACGCTCCCGCTCGTCCGGGACACCGTGCAGACGGCGTACATCTATCTCGGGATCCTCGCCCTCGACGCCTTCGTCTACATGCAGGCGCTGAACCCGAACGGCGGCCCCAACAACAGCACGCGGACGATGAGCCAGGAGCTCTTCAATACGGCGTTCCGGAAAGGCCAGTTCGGCTATGCCACCGCGATGGGTGTCGTGCTCGCGGTCGTGACGCTGCTGTTCGCCGTGATCGTGTTCGCGATCAACCGTCGCACCGGAGGCGGCGAGAGGAGGCGGCGCCGATGACTGGCGTCGCCACCGACGAGAGCATCGTCACCGAGAACCGCAGCGTAGGGACGGGCGGTGACAAGGCCGTTGAGGCCACCTCGCACGTGCTCCTGTCCATCTGGTCGATCATCGTCATCGTCCCGTTCCTGTGGGTCGTGCTGTCGTCGTTCAAGACGACCAAGGAGATCCTGGCCTCGCCGTTCTCACTGCCGGCGCACTGGGGCTTCGACAACTACGTCCATGCGTGGACCGACGCCGGGATCCGCCAGCTCTTCCTGAACACGGTCATCGTGGTGGGTGTCGCCCTCGTGCTCGTCATGTTGCTGGGATCGATGTGCGCCTACGTGCTCGCGCGGTTCAAGTTCCCCGGGGCACGGTTCATCTACTACTTGATGCTCGCGGGGCTGACCTTCCCGATCTTCCTTGCGATCGTGCCGCTGTTCTTCATCCTGAAGAACAGCGAGCTGATCAACACCCTGCCAGGGCTGATCATGGTGTACGTCGCGTTCGCCCTCCCGTTCACGGTGTTCTTCCTCTATGCGTTCTTCAAGACCCTGCCGGACGACGTGTACGAGGCGGCGCTGATTGACGGCGCCGGGGAGTGGCGAGCCTTCTTCCGGGTCATGCTGCCGATGGCGCGGCCCGGCATGGCCGCCGTCGCGATCTTCAACTTCCTCGGACTGTGGAACCAGTTCCTGCTGCCGGTGGCTCTGAACACCGACCCGAGCAGATATGTGCTGACCCAGGGGCTGGCGGAGTTCGCCTCGCAGGCCGGCTACGCGGTCGACTTCGGGGCGCTCTTCGCCGCGGTCGTCATCACGGTCGTGCCGGTGCTGATCGTGTACGTGATCTTCCAGCGGCGGCTGGAGGGGTCGGTGTCCCGGGGCACGTTCCGCTGACCTTTGCGTGCCCAGACGCGGGTTCGCGGTCAATGCGTTCGACCTGCCACCGGGCGGACAGCGAACCGCCCGGTGCGGGGGCTGGGCTGGGCTGGGTGAGGTACGCCGCCAGCGGCGTGCGCTAGACGAGCGTGACGTCGACGCCGGCGTCCCGGAGGCGGCGAACCTGATCAGGGTCGGCGACGTCGTCTGTGACCAGTCCGTCCACTTGGTCGATCGTGCAGATCCTCGCCAGGGCGACGACCCCGATCCTCTGTGAATCGGCCACCACGGGTGACGCGCTGCGCCCGGGAAACCATCTCGGCGCTGATGCTGGACTCGCCGAGGTGCTCGCAGCTGGCGCCCTCCTCGGCGGAGATCGCGTTCACGCCTAGGAACAGGTGGTGCAGCAGCAGGTCCTGCAGTACCTGGCTCGCGAACGGACCGTGCAGCTCGTAGGACTCCGGCCGGGCGACCCCGCCGATGCAGACGGTGCGGATGTCTGGCCGCAGCACCAGCTCGCTCGCGATGTTCAACGCGTTGACGACGGTGATCGTCTCGCGGCCGCTGGACCGCAGGTCTGCGCGCTGGCCGAGGTGTCGCGCGATGGCGGTGGTCGTCGTACCGCCGTTGAAGCCGACGACCTCTCCGGGCCGGACCAGCTCGGCCGCGGCACGAGCGATCCGCTCACGCGGGTCGCCGGGGGCGATGCGATATCGCGCGGGCAGGTCGTAGGCGACGGTGGTGGCGACCACGCCCCGTGGGTGCGGGTGGCCAGCTGTTGTCGAGCGAGCTCCTTGAAGTCGCGCCGCACCGTGGCCGCGGAGACGCCGAGCAGCTCGGCGGCCTCGGTCACAGATAGCCGCTTGTGGATCGACAGCGCGTCGGGGAGCATCCTCCAGCGGCTGGACTGGTCAATCACCTCACCCGTCACCGGCACCTCCTGTGTCGGTCATCCGGAAGTCGAGATGCGCGGGGAGTGCGGCGCCCGGATGCAGCGCGTCCCAGACCTCACCGAGGACCGTGTCTCCCTCGGCGAGATCCTCGACGACCAGCGACTCCATGATCCCGGCGGCACGCTCGCGCTCCCCCTCGGCCAGCCGCGCCCGGGCCTCCAGCAGCCGGGTCCGGCCGTGTTCGCGCATTGCAGGGTCCAGGGCCGCGATGGCGTCCAGGCAGTCACCTGGCCGTCCGGCGGCGAGCAGCCGCTCGAGTTGCTCCACGGCCAGCCCGCGGCAGTCCGGTCGGAGCCGCCGCGCCCGCGCGTACAGGTCGCACGCGCGATCATCATCGGCCAGCAGCGCCAGCCCTCGCAGCGCCCACGAGTTCTCGCGGGCGGCCAGGCTCGCGTCGTACTGCTCGGCGGCGCGGCCTGGCTCGCCCCGCACGTGGGCGTTCACCGCGCGGGCCAGGTGCACCCACTCGGAGTCCGGCGCCTCCTCGAGGACGGCGCGCCAGCGGTCGGAGACCGGGGGCACCGGCAGCCGGCGGGCCGATTTCGCGAGTCCCTTGGTGTCATCGTCGAGCAGGTGGCGTGCCGGGAGGCTGTCGTCGTCGACCGGTGGGAACGGCAGGGCCCGGGTCGGTACGGCCTCCGGACGGGCCCGGAGCCTGAGCTCGACATGACCCCAGCCGGACCCGGTGCTCACCTGCTCGGCGACCGCGGCATCGGCCACCTCTGTGAGCCAGCGCTCGTGGATGGCCTCGAGGTGATCGGGGTCCGTCGCCTCATGCACGGCTGCCTGCGCGGCCGCGCACGCCTCGGCATATCCGCCCGCCACCGCTCCCGGGTCCAGGTCGACGCCACCGAACGCCTCGGTCCACGACACGCTCGTCCCACCAGCCAGCCGGTCATGCTCGAGCTGCGTCGGGCACCATCCCGCCTGGATCTCGGCGTACCTCGCGCCCGGACCGCAGAGCCACTCCTGCCACCGCGAGCCGGCCGGACCGCTCCCCCACAGGAACAGCTTCCGGCCCCGCAGCCCGCGCGTCGACGTCTGGGCGAAGCCACCGCCGTCGGGCTCGACGGACACGATGTGCCGACCGCGCTGCCCCTGCAGGTCGTAGAAGTAGTCGGCGGGAGACCTGGAGGCCATCGGGTGGCTGATGTCGACGTCCGCGCGATCCGGGTACGGGACAGGCACCCGGATCAGGGCGCCGGTGTACTCGGTGCGCCAGGCGGCGTCCGCCGTGGTCAGCACGCGGGTCCCCGGCGATTCGGGCACCGCGATGTTGGTCCAGTAGTAGAGCGGCTTCTCCTCCGGGTCCGGATTGATCACCCGGGTCGAGGCGTACAACCGGTCCGACCCTGGGAGCAGGGAAAGGTCGACCTGCAGCACCAGGTCACGGGTCCGCTCCCACTCCCACAGCCGCAGCACGTCACCGTCCGGACCAGCAACCACTGCGGCGTGCATCGGCCGGCACGACAGCGTCGTGTGGCCGGTCGAGCCGAGGTTCCACTCGATGCCCCCGGCGAACCAGGCATCGGTCAGCCCGAAGTTCGCGAAATGCAGCACCGGATTGCGGAACAGCAGCTCACGCCCACGGGCGTCGTCGTGCAACGACCAGACCCGGCCGCCAAGCGTCGGTAGCACGGTCGCGCGCAGCACCCCGTTTTCGAGCACGTACGCCGGGAGCTCGACCTCGCGCAGCGACCGGTCGTAGTCCTCCTGCAGGGGGTACGGGAGAGGGCTCTCTAGCCTGCCGTAGGCAACCCGCTCGAGCATGTCCGGCGTGGCACCCGGGCCGACGTCGGGGTAGGGCAGCTCCCGCAGCCGGGTGAACCGGGGCAACGGGCTCGCGGGACCGAGGGTCGCCGCCGGCACGGTCAAGGCGGTGCGGCGTACCGTCGCCGCCGAGGAGGGCATGGAGACCACGGCGTCAGTCCAGCCGCTCGTCCGTGGTCGGCGAGAACACGTGCACCTGGTCATGGTGGGGGCGCAGCATGATCCGCTCGCCCACCCCGATTGCCGAGTCCCCGGGCACGCGGGCGGTGAGCACTGCAGGGCCGTCGCCGCCCGCCTCGGCGTCCACGGTTCGGAAGTCGCCGGCGCAGTAGAGGAACCGGTCGCTGCCGAGCTCCTCGACCACGTCCACCGTTACGGCCATCCCGTCGCCCTCGGACTTGGCAGCATCCCCTCGGGACGCCCGCCGATGACGACCTCACCCTCGGCCTTCTCGACCTGGCCGCAGGTGAGCGGGATCGGGTGGCCGCCGACGTCGACCAGGGCCGGAACAGGTTCATGCTCTGCGAGCCGATGAACCCGGCCACGAACACGTTCGCGGGCTTGGCGAGCAACCAGGCGGGAGTGTCGACCTGTTGGAGCACGCCGTCCTTGAGCACCGCCACCCGGTCGCCCATGGTCATCGCCTCGCCCTGGTCGTGGGTGACGTAGACGGTGGTGACGCCGAGCGTGCGTTGCAGTGACGCCGGTCAGCACCAGGCCGAGGGCGCTCACGGCGCCCCGGGTGCCCCAGGCTGCGACCTGCCCGAGATCCGGCCCTGGGGCCGACGCCGGCGGTGGCCTGGGGACCGCTGGGCTGCATCTCTGATTCTCCGCTCTCGCGCCGTATCACCGCGCGTGTTTCGGTTCAGTGCTCGGCCCATGCCGGCGCACCGTGCCGCAGCCCGCCACCGTTGGAGGTGGCGTCGTCACGCAGCCGAACCAATGTCGACCATCGTTGATTGAGAGTGATCGTTTTGTCAATAATATTGACAAAATCAATCACCGGTCGCATTCTTGCGCTGTGCAGACGCGAACGGACACTCCTGTTCTCGACCACTCGAGCCAGCTCGCCGTCGAGGTGGCCACCCAACCGGACAACTGGATCGACGCCGACCGCGTCGCGCGCGAGAACGCTGACCTGCTACCGCAATCCGGCGCCACCCTGCTGAGCTCCGACCGCGACCCGCTCGCCGAGCTGGTCCGCGTGCACAAGCTGTGCCTGCTCCGGGCCGCCGACAAGGGGCTGGACCCCGACCAGCCGCGGAGCCTGGCCCGTTCCATCATCCTGGACTCGTGAACGACGACGACGACGGGCTCGCACTCGCCCTCGACGTCGGCGGCACGACCATCAAGGCGGAACTGGTCGACCGCGCGGGGACCGTGGTGGCTTCCGAGCAACGGCCCACACCACAGGGGCACCGCGCACGCGACGCGGTCGCCGAGGTCGGCCGCACCCTGCTCGCGCAGCGGCCCGACGCGCCCGTGGTCGGCGCAGGCGTCGTCGTCCCGGGCCTCGTCGACCGCGAGGCCGGCATCGCCACGTACAGCGCCAACCTCGGGTGGCGCCACCTCGAGCTCGTCCGGTCACTCGGCGCCGAGTGGCGGCTGCCGGTTCGGATCGCCAACGACGTCGCCTCCGGCGGTGTGGCCGAGCACAGGCTCGGCGCGGGTGTCGGCACAGAGGACCTGGTGTTCGTGCCCATCGGCACCGGGATCGCCGCTTCGATCGTTTCCGGGGGGCACCTGGTGACCGGGCACCGCGGCGAGACCGCGGAGATCGGACACCTGGCCGTCCGGACCGGAGTCCGGTGCGCGTGCGGCCGTGACGGGTGCCTCGAAGCCATCGCGTCCGCGGCGGCGATCGCCCGCCGCTACACCGGTCTGAGCGGAAGCCACGTCACCGGCGCCCACGACGTCGCCGCTCGGCTGAGCACGGACGCCGTCGCGCGACAGGTCTGGCATGACGCGGTGGAAGCGCTCGCGGACGGGCTCGGCATCGTCTCGCTGCTCGTCGGCCCGGCCCTGGTGGTGATCGGCGGTGGACTCAGCCGGGCCGGCGAAGGGCTGCTGGACCCGCTGCGGGTCGCGCTCCGTCAGCGGACCCCTGTCGTCCATCCCGCCGACGTGACCGCGTCGGCCCTCGGCGACCGGGGTGGCGTGATCGGTGCCGCGCTCCTGGCTCGCGACGGATGGGCCCCTGAGTCATGACCGCGTTGGCGCTGGCCGGGCGGCTCGTGACGACCGCCGGGATCCTGGACGGGGGCGTGCTCGAGGTCCGCCTCGACGGCACGATCGGATACGTCGGCCCGGCGTCCGGCTGGTCGGGCCCGGTCCCCGAGCCGGTCGACACGGTCGCGCCCGGGTATGTCGACATCCACTGCCACGGCGGTGGAAGCCACACCGTCACCTCGCGTGACCCGGCCGAGGTCGCCGCGGTCGCAGCGCACCACCTGTCCCGCGGCACCACCACGATGCTGGCCAGTCTGGTGAGCGCGTCGACCCCCGAGCTCGTCGCCGCGATCACGGCGATCGCCTCGGTCGCGGCGACGGGGTCACCGGTCGTCGGGTGCCACGTCGAGGGGCCCTTCCTGGACCCGGCGCACCGGGGCGCACACGACCCCGCCCACCTGCGCCTACCCGGGTCCGACGAGCTCGCCACCTGGCTGGCGGCCGGCGTCGACGACGCCGGTCGTCCGAGGGTCCGGATGGTGACGCTCGCCCCGGAGCTGCCCGGTGCTGCCGCGGCCGCCGAGCTCCTTGAGCGCTCCGGGATCGTGGTGGGCCTTGGCCACACCGGCGCCGACGCACGCGGCTTCGGCGAGGCCCTGCGGTCACTGCGCAGACCCCTGGTCACCCATCTGTTCAACGGCATGGAGCCCCTGCACCATCGCCAGCCGGGCCCGGTCGCCGCCTCCCTGGATGCGCTGGCCCGCGGGGCGACGCACGTGGAGCTCATCGCGGACGGCGTGCACCTCGCCGACGAGACGGTGCACCTGGTGTTCGCGGTGGACCCCGGGCGGCACGTCGTACTCGTCAGCGACGCGATGGTGGCCGCCGGGATGCCGGACGGCGACTTCGAGCTCGGGTCCGTACGGGTGCGGGTCGCGGACGGCCGGGCGTGGACGCGCACCGAGCCGCCGTCGCTCGCGGGAGGCACTTCGCACGCCGCCGACCTGGTCCGCCGCTGCGTGATGCAGGCCGGCGTCGATCCCGTCGCCGCGGTGGCCGCGGCCACCTCCACACCCGCCGCCCTGCTCGGCCTGGACGACCGCGGCAGCCTAGCGACCGGTCTGCGCGCCGACCTCGTGGTACTCGACCGCGACTGGCGGGTCCGCCGGGTGATGTGCGGGGGCGACTGGGTCCGATGAGCGTCAGGGTCAACCGCAACCCGGCCTACGACGTCACCTACGAGGCTGCCTCCACCAACTCAATCGGCTCCGCTCGATGAGCAGCGCCTGGTCATCCCACCCGACGCGCTCCGAGTCATGACCTCGAGTTGAACACAGTTCGGTCTCCGGGCTACCGGGTCGGGCCCACGGGCTCGACCAGGGAACTTCCGGTGATCCCGGCGGCCGTCTTGCTGCTTCAGGACTCGACGGGATCCGCGCCGAGGTGGTGCTGGCACCACCTCCAGGGTTGAAGTGTGCGCACCATGGGACTCAACGCCATCAGACGGATCGTTTCCGGTGTCGGAAAGGCCGATACCACGCGAGAAGGAATCTCGCCCCCACGAAAGGATCCTACGTAATGTTCACCACCTCCAACCGGTCGAAGCCGGCTGAGGGTTGCACGCTGCGAGCAGGACGCGGAGGTTGATCGGAGAAGCGGCCGGACAATGACCTCAAGTGTCAGAGCAGTGTCATCGCCGCCTATCGCGGCTGATTTCAGGGCTCTGACCTGCGAAAGTCCGGTGTCCGAGGGGGGATCGACCCCGTATCCCCACATTGCTCTATAAGCTACGGTGCCGATATTGATCTCCAGCAGACGAACGGGCCGTATGCCCTCTGACGTGCAGAAACGCTGTCTGCCGTCTAGGGCAGTTGCTGGTCCGGAGTCACTCAGGGGCCCGAACCAGGCTTGACGGCCTGCGGAGCCGACTCGAACCCCCATGAAAACCGACTTGAACCCCCATGGCGTAACGATCACGCGCAGTGATCGATCGATCACATGGTCATCATCGGGCTAATGCGCGCCGAACGCCGAGTATGGATCTCTATCGTTTCTGTAGGCTTCACAGAAGACGAGCGTGCATATCAGCCGTTTACGGGTGCGGCATTCTGTGGAGAAGTCCTGCGGTGGGGCCTTAGGCGGCCTTAGGCCCATGGTGGCGGGCTCGCGGCGGCGGCTGCCAGGCGGGTCTGGACAGGGAAATCGTGGAGGGCCAGGCGGGTACGCCCGGCCTCCAGCTCCCGGTCAGTGAACAAGGGCTGAAACCAGGGAAGGTTGGCCACGAATTCGACGCTCCGTCCGAGCTCGCCCATCTCCCAGAGCCGCTCGAAGCCGTAGAAGGTGTGACGTGGGTCGGCGAGGAGCTGCTTGGCAGCAGCCACGGCGCCGCCCTTCTGCGCGATCAGGCCGGTGAACCGGACGGGGTTGTAGCCGCGTGTCTTCAAGTACTCCACATCAGCCAGAACGTGCTGGTGGAACCGGCGGGCCAGGTCAGGGCTGGGTTCCGGGCCGGACGCCGTCACTGGACAGCTCGTGCCCGGTGGCCTGGGAAGGTGGCTGGCGAGATGGCCGGGCAAGAGCACACCTGGCGCGAACTCGCCCTGCGGCCGGAGGCCGGATGACGCCGGAATAGGCGGCCAGCGCCGGGCACCATGAGCATGTCTGCACGTTAAGGCAGAGTCTGGGTCACGCACCAGCCCCGGCCAGCGGACTTCTCGGGCCTGGACCAGATGCGCCCCGCGTCGTCCATCCGGAGCTGACTACGCCTGCTCCGGCAACGTGGCTACCAAGCGTGCGTACAAACCGACAACCAGACTCATCGCGGCAGAAGCGGACACCGTCTTTCCGCAGGTTGTTCGGCAGCACGTCAGTGCTGGTGGCAGGACCGAGCCTGCCCGGCGACTCATCCGTTGACAACATCACTCGCGTTTCAATACGCTTAACACGTTGGTTAAGTGAAGGGAGCTTCCGATGGCTGGCACCGATCAGCTCAGCGCGGTGTTCTCGGCGCTGTCCGACCCGACTCGACGGGCGATCATCGCCGAGTTGGCCGCACGCGACGCCACGGTCACCGAGCTCACCGCTCCTCTGTCGATCTCGATGCCGGCGGTGTCACGGCACCTGA
>WNGA01013516.1_pt1 | contig 26945 bp, 24 predicted proteins | sample 5400061 | NCBI WGS metagenome assembly WNGA01 (sample SAMN13153366, study PRJNA577476) | soil metagenome | isolation source: 100 cm soil or saprolite under grassland replicate 2 | place: USA:California | collected 2016-06-15 | reverse complement strand
GAGTAGCGGAAACACAAATGAGACTGAATCGTATAAACTAAATAATATTGCTGCACGTTATGTACGAATAACTGTTACAGGCAATACTGAAAATAATTTTGCCAGCATAGTCGAGGTAAAAGTTGGTACTAACGGGTCTTCTAATCCACCACCGCCACCGACCCCTGGGAGTTGTGGGTCTAACCTTGCCATATCGTCAATAACATCCAATGGAAATCAAGCAACTCATCCGGCTTCGGATGCCATAGATAATAATGCTAATACCAGATGGTCGAATCAAGGACTAGGGTCGTGGGTCAAGTTAGATCTTGCCAGTCAAATGAAAATTTGCAGTGTAGGCATTGCTTGGTTTAACGGCAATCAAAGGCAGAATACATTTGAAATCGCTGCTTCGAATGATGGAACCAGCTTTACAAAGATCTTTTCAGGTAAAAGTAGTGGTACAACAACGGGAACTGAAGAGTATGATATTAGTGATACTCAAGCACGATACCTAAAGATAACAGTCACAGGTAATACTCAAAGTGATTGGGTTAGCATTACTGAAATCGACGTATTCGGGACCGCTTCCTCCACACAACAAGAAATCTGTGGAGATGCTATTGACAACAACGGTAACGGGCAAATAGATGAAGGATGCAATCCACCACCGAAACAAGAAATCTGTGGAGATGGTATTGACAACAACGGTAACGGGCAAATAGATGAAGGATGCAATCCACCCCCAACTCCAGGGCCTGGAGGGGATGGTGTCAAACAAATATATCCAACCGCTCCTGGTGGAGAGACTTGGTTTTTCAATCCCAATAATCCGGAAGATGGTCAGTTCGACCCTAATGGGGCACAAATAACCAAGAATTCTGACGGTAGCTGGCACCTAAAACCTGGGACAACAAGAATGCTAACTTTCCCAAAGAGCTCCGGTATGTTATCTGATCAGGTCAGAAGCACCTTGCCAACTTATGATTATTCTGAGCTAGCTCAAATAGGATATTGGTACAAACCAACTGACTGGAAGAACACTGAAGTTACAGGATACTTTAAAGTTACTTCTTCTACCCAAGGAGATGGCATTTCTTTTGTGACAAGGAGTGTTAGACATAGCAATAGCATTCAAAATGGATGTGGCGGTTCATCATATCACAATAACATAAGGTTCGATGGAACTTTCCAGTACAAGAAAGAGATGTGGCACGTAAATTATGATATACTTTCTCCCACTAAGAGCGGAATAGGTTCAATAATTGGCAAGTGGGTCGGATTCAAAGCTGTTGTCTATAATCTTCCCAATGGAAATGTGAAACTTGAATCGTATGTGGACAAAGATGCGAATAACAATTGGCAAAAGGTACAAGAATTAGTTGATTCAGGCAACTGGGGTAATGATATGACACATTGTAATGCAAATAAGCCAGGAGCTCAAATTACTTGGGGTTCACCGATGCCCATTTTCAAGTCCACTGGCGTTACCTATGATTTTAAGAAACTTTCAGTACGAGAAATTGTTCCACCAACGTAACAATTTGTGTGCGTTCTATCAGGAATGGTTCATCAAACAGGTTAACAGCCAATAGCAAAAGGATTATTTGAAAGACAGGTTTACCGCCCCATAAGAAAAATATTTTATTCTGAAGAGTCTTTAGTAAAGGGCTTGGTATCATAACCCAAAATGTCACATAAAATATATGGACAGAGGAGAATAGAATACAAGGTTAATCAGCCTTTTGATAAGTGTTAAAAATTTAGTCAAAAAATACGATAACCTGACTGCACTTGACAACCTTAACATAGAAATCAATGATAACGAGATTTTCGGTCTGGTTGGACCGAATGGCGCGGGTAAGACCACATTAATTCATATCTTAGCAACTTTGATAAAACCAACATCAGGCACTGCCATAGTGAATGGATACGATATTATAAAAACGCCGTCCAAAGTGCGTTCTAGCATTGGCATAGTATTTCAGGCCCCCAGTAGTGATGACATGCTGACAGGTTATGAGAACTTGAAGCTCCATTCTCTTCTCTATGCAGTGCCTTCGAATATAAGAGAAAAGAGGATTTCTGAAGTATTAGATCTCGTAGGCCTTACAGATAGAAAAGGACACCAGGTGAAAAAATATTCTGGTGGTATGCGGAGGAGGTTAGAAATTGCAAGAGGATTACTTCATAAGCCACGCGTCATGTTCCTAGATGAGCCGACACTAGGTCTGGATCCTAGCAGTCGGGAAATAATGTGGAATTATATTGAGAGACTCGTAAGTGAAGAGAAAATTAGCATTATATTAACAACTCACTACATGGACGAAGCGGACTTTCTTTGTGATAGGATCGGTATTATTGACAAAGGCAGAATTATTGCTTTAGATACCCCGTTAAACTTGAAGGCAAGTCTGGGAGGTGAAATCATCATAGTGCATGCCGTAAATGATACAATGATGTCCGACAGTACTGCTTTGCTAGGGGGTAAGAACTATTTTAATTATGTCGAACTATTATTAAGAAAGTTTGAGTTTGTAAAAAATGTGCAAATGGATGAGCACGAAAAGGGAACAATCTTCATCTATGTTGAAAATGCAAAACGAAGTTTGCCAAAGATTTTGAGAGAACTAGACAACAATGGAGTTAAGATAAGCTCGGTAGACTTTAAAAGTCCAACTCTAAATGACGTCTTCCTAAAATATGCAGGAAGAGATATTACCATTATTGAAGATCATGCTGAAGGAGGTTTTGTAGAGAGATATGCTCAATACGGAAAAAAATGAACCTAACATTATAGAAGTCGAATTAGGGAAGCTCTACGCAATCTGGTTCTCTTCGTAATAGGTGCAGGATTTGGGTCTACCGCAGGCAATCTAGATGGCATAGGCATCATGAAGGAGGGATTAGGTGGAATTTCGGGAATAGATTATCAAAAATTCATATTCCCTGGGATAGTTGGGATGTCTGTTATATTCTCGTCTGTATTCTTCGGTTCCTATGTAATTTGGGATAGAAAGTTCGATTTTCTCAAGAGTGTAATGGTAGCGCCTATTAGCAGAACGACAATTTTTATAGGAAAGGCATTTGGTGGTATGACGAATTCATTAATACAAGCAGCAATATTACTGGTTATTGGTCTTGTAATTGGGATCAATTATACTCCTCTCTCTATATTGTTCATTATAGCCATCATCTTACTACTTTCATTTGCCCTAACTTCATTAGGTCTTATTCTGGGCAGCTACATTGAGAGTTTAGAGGGATTTCAATTGATTGTAAGTTTCGTTGTTTTTCCCCTTTACTTTTTAAGTGGAGCCTTGTTCCCTCTAAAGAATCTCCCATTTTGGCTTTCCATCCTAACTACTCTCGATCCAGCTACGTATGGCGTTGATGCCTTAAGGACAGCAATGCTTGGGATTAGCGGGAAGTATCTGTTTGGGACAGATATCGCAATTTTGATCCTGTCCGTATTGACCATAGGTATAGTTGGGATATTATCATTTAGGAGAATGAAGGCTATCTAAGGGAAAGTTTCATGGTGATAGGAAGTTTTAGGGTATACCTATTTCGTATGAGCCACATTCAATAATATTATCACTAGATACAATAGGATTTGGTATCTTTGTTGCTCTCATGTAAAATCAGTCATTGAAAATGGAGGTACTTCGGAGTAGTAACACCCAGAATGCAAATTTACAATTCACGGGAATTAATACTTCATGAAAATCACCAAAATGAGGTATTCTAATCAAGAGAGGATCTAGAACTACGTTGGAGCTCTAAAAAGTAACGGATAGAAATAATTTAAAATAAAAAGATAGAATGAAAATCCGGTTCTCAATATTGTGTTCCATAACTATCTCAAGTCCTATAGATGGTTATAAGGAATACTAATTATTTTCCAGAGTAACGTTTCTTTTGCCATCAATCATTTTTTAATACTATTCGATAGCGTGCCCTTCCTTCCTTAAGATGCGCTAACGCCTCGTTTACTTTAGACAACGGAAACTCCTCTGTGACTGGCGAAATGCCATGACGGCTGCAGAATTCAAGCATTTTAATAATAGTGGCAGGACTTCCAATAGGTGAACCACCAATTGTCTTGTCACCGGCAATCAATGAAGCCACATTTACGGTGGCTGGCGGGGTCGCGCCTACGATATGCAATTGGCCCCCCGGTCTAAGCGTACTTATGTAGGTATCCCAATCAAGGTCTGTATTAGTAGTAACAAGCACCATGTCAAAACTATTTCTTGCAGTTTTGAGATTGCTTGGATCACGAGAGTTGAGAAACTGGCTTGCCCCCAGCTTACGTGCTTCCTTCTCTTTATCTGAATTTGTCGAAAAAGCTGTCACATCGCATCCCCATGCATTTAGAAACTGAAGAGCGAGATGCCCTAGGCCACCAATCCCAACGACAGCTACATGATCTGTAGGTTTAATACCTTTTTGTATCACGGGGCTAAATACTGTAATTCCACCACAAAATAGTGGGCCTGCTGTCTTAATATCAATGCCTTGGGGCAGAGGAAAAGCCCATATCTTCTGACAGCGTACCTTGTCAGCAAAACCGCCGGGTCTTCCAACAATCACGTCTTCACCTTTGAGGCAGCGGTTATGATGGCCACTTAAACATTGGTCGCAAATAAGGCATGACCGTGCACGCCAACCTATTCCCACATATTGTCCAATTGTCAGATGAGTTACGTCTGTGCCAATCCTAGAAATTTTTCCAATTATTTCATGACCTGGAACAAATGGGTATTTTGTTATGCCCCAATCATTATTAAGCATGTGTAGATCACTATAACAAATCCCACAGTATTCAACGTCGACCTCTACTTCATCAGCATTCAAATTACCCAGACTGTAACTGATTGATTCCAATTTACTCCCTGCCTGTCGGGCTGCAAAGGCATTAACTGTCATACTCAAGTGCTGTTCGATATGCTTTAAATATCTTATTTTCAGAGAGTGCTCTCTTAAAGGGTTGTTTTTGAAAGATCTAAGTTTTGCAATTTCTAGTTTGTAATTTCTTACATCAATAACATACGCTTCAGCATTTTAATTGGTCGCTAGACTCAGAATATAAAATTAGATAGATGAGATATCCGCGATAGAATTGATCTTCAACATGTTTGATGTAGGTAAGTGCAATGGGTGATTTCAAAAAGAAAGACGAGTACAGCTATTAAATACCTCTTTCGGTATAAAAGTAATATGAGTCATGATATCGATCACGAATTAAATGAAATTATGGCAAAGAAAAGAAATGAATTGATGGGCAAAGCACAACTAAGTGATAGTAAGAAAAATACTATAACATCTCCAATAGTTTTGACAGATTTAAATTTTGATAACGTGGTGGGACAATATCTTCTTTTGGTTGTGGACTTCTGGGCAGCATGGTGCGGACCGTGTCGAATGGTTTCACCCATAATTGAACAGCTTGCAAGCGAGTACGCAGGGAAAGTAGTTTTTGGGAAACTGAACGTAGACGAAAATCCGAGAATTTCCAGTACCTTCGGAATTCAGAGCATACCAACAATAGTGATCTTCAAAAATGGTAAGGCTATAGATGCGATTGTAGGTGCAGTTTCAAAATCGCATATGCAGTCAACAATATCAAAATATTTAGCTAACTAGAAGTCCTTCGTAAAGGAAGCTCTAATCAAAGCATTTATCGGGAAAAGACTAATGTAACCTGACATTTACCTACTGCAGGGGGATACGTATATTCTCTGCCGGTTATGATAGTGAAAAGTGGAGATATAATGATGACAGAGATGCGGGGGACAGACATACATTTACCATTAATGAACCTTTCAATATAAACAAGGACCTCGCAACCGGTTCTTCTGCCGGTATTAATTTCAAAGCTGACCACCGGGGCTTATTTATGTACTACTGTACCTACCATCCCAAAACGATGTATGGAACGATGCTAGTACTCCCTTAAGTATCATGAAGGAAAGTGATAACTTTCTATTCACATTCTAAGGCGTTAAAAAGATTTCATTAAAGTTGACAACCTAGCAATCATTTAAGAATTTTAAGGTTAAATTGGACAACAAAAATGTAACTACAAGAGTTGTCTATTGCTTAAACCAAAGCGAGTGTCCATAGGTCAACCTACAAAAGGTATGGGATTTACTTCAACCGAACGAATAGTTGCTATCTATTTTGAAGATATGGCGCAAGAGTTGGGGCCAGATTCCAAATCCGGAATTTCTACCCCGTCGTATGGAAGCATTTTCTTGTTAATGGATATAATTATTCTATAATTCAAGGGCCGTGGTGGCAATGTTTCGATTATAAAATTAACAAATTCATCTTTATTCATGGAAAGAAGGTTTACATTATTCTTTAAGGACTCGATTGTCCCAAATATTGGTACGTTATGTTTTAACTTGATTGAGGATCCATCAAAATGAGCTGGAAGAATGTATGTATTAGGAGGTAATTTTTCGATTTTTTGATGATACGTATAGTACAAAACCCCTGCAAAAGTTCTCGCTTCGTCCCTTAAGTCAGGTCTCCCCATACCATCAATGAATAAGGTGTCACCAGTGAATAAATAACAACAGGGACCAGAACCCACTTTTTGCCTATCCAGTTTATTTTTTCCGGAGTCGTTATGACTAGCCTGTATAAAAAAAGACATACTGCCTGCGGTGTGTCCAGGAGTATGAAGGGCTTTCATTATTACATTTTCTCCGACCTTTATTTCATCTCCATCTGTTATTCGCTTTACGTTCCCAATCGCGGCATCAGTTTTGTTCTCATAATCTTCTAGGGAACTAAAACAGGCAAAAATTTCCGAAGCTGTTTTAGCCATTAACGTTTTTACTAGTTTTATTACTCCTGAAACGTGATCTGCGTGCTGGTGAGTATCGATTACCTTCGTAATCTGTAATCCATTTTCATCAGAAATTTTTAAAAAGGATTCATAAATTTCTCTGCTCGGATCGATAACTACCGCTTTATTGTCCGATACGGATGATAGAATGTAACCCATACATCCCTTTGATATTCTTCTTATCTGCCATATTCTAAAAGGTGCATCGTTGGGGACTGGAACCTCTGCAACATCATACACTTTATTCCATCCTGCCATGCCACCACTCAAACTTTTAACATTGTATCCTAATTTACTAAGCATGTTTGCTGCGATCGTTGACCTGTTTCCATGAGCACAAATCGTGATAATTTCTTTATCTTTAGGAATTTCGGCCAAAAGGTCAGAATGATATGTCATTAGAGTATCCACTGGTATCAACTTTGGGGTATCATGCTTATCGTACGATAATTTCCATGATTCATACTCTTGAGGAGTCCGGACGTCTAAAATAAAAATATCATCGTTACTGTCTATTTTCTTTTTCAGTTCGTTAGGTTTGATTTCAATCATGATCGCTTATCACAATTAATCACAAAGCAATCATATTTCTAGTTTTAACTCTAACCTCGAATTCTCCTTCAGATCTAATGGTTGGCTAGAGATTTTTACGCTTATTTTGAACTTAATGATGTTGATAGATCATAATAAAGCCGCAGCACCTTCAATAATATCTTAAGAATTTAGACTTAAATAAAGCAAAACAGTCTCAAAAGCTGGAAAGATTCCATAGGGAACTAGCAAATAAGCGGTAGAAAAGGTCTAAGATGTTGAAAACCACTAATCACCTCAAGATACAGCAGCTCAAAATACTAATTCCTTTTGAATTGACCTATTAGTTGATTAATTAAACTATAAAACTAATGAATTTCATTGTGAAAATTTTGGCGACTGTCAAAAAAATGCCCTACTTCCCTAAAAAACCAATTTCTATTCTGACTGTGACTAATTTGGAGAGCAAAAAGAGCTAGTGCATACAGATTAGGATATACCATCTACGATAGTAGTATGTTAGAAATTTCTATTACTGATAATATATGTATGAGAGAATTTGACTAAGGACATTGTTCAATTGAGAATATTAGTAACGATTGCTACAGATAAACGTTGCCTGTAAAGTTAAAATACTATGCGTTGGTCCTATAGAGACTGGTTATTATGCAGGCATCGTCTCCGGTGGACTTGGAAGCCATCTTGCTTGCTGTTTCTAAAGAGGAACAACTTGATCTTATAAAGCTGATGGCAAATGATTTGAATGTGGCTCTAACCCCCTTAAATATTATGAGGGTGCTAAATATTACTAAACGAGAGCTTGATACTGCTATTGAGAAACTGATGACGCTCAGTCTCGTTGATATGATGGGCGATGGATATTCACTTACCCGACTTGGTAAAGATGTATATGAAGTACTTAGTGTAATAGAGGTTGCAACAAAATTGAGTTCAAAGCTGAATGGAATAGAAACACAAAAACTGGCAAAAGGCTTAGATAATCAGGAACTTGACAGACTTATGGAGAGAATATTGCTTAATGCGAACTTAAAGGAGTTCGTCAAAAGGAACGTACGCAAAGACGATAGGGCAAATGTCAATAGCTAGATAGACAGAATCGCAAAAATCCGAAACACAGGACAAGAAAATCAGATTAGTTATTTCTAATATCTGACGGTGGAAAAATGCACGATGTTTCCAGGCTTGTATCGTAGCGAACAATTAATAAATTAACAAGACATACCGAAGTACAATTTTGGAGAGTAATTATTATCGACCATCATTTTCGCTTAGGCGAATGATCGTCAAATTATACTCTATTGGGTTATAATATCAAATTCCAATCATCACTTGTTGATTTAGGCCATGCACTTCCTGATATGGGAAAAAGAGCCAGTATTTTCCAGCAAGACATATGGACTATTAATGAGCTTTTGAAATTATGGGGTCGAGTAGAGGACCTAACGATATTGAGAAAATTTGCATAAATTGCGGCAGGAACATTTCAGATCATCCTTCAACTGGAAGGTTTCACAGCATTATACTGCACGGGAGAGAATGTGCCTGGAATCCTGATAGCGAATTTAGAGGGTTTGTAGTCAATACACTAAGAAATTCTGGATATGACGTTGAAGATTTTGGATACAAATGAGTGAACAACTGTAATAGATTTACGATCATTTCTTTAGGTGTGGTTACCAAACAAAAGACTATTGACACTTGTATCGGAACAATACATCAACAATCAATTTTTATTAAGTTTAGTTTGGTTTTATCGTCAACTAACAGTTGAGGGATGGACTTACAAATGTGTTAGGTAGTTTATGCATATCTATAGTCTACTGATGCCGACATGGCACAAAAACTGATATTGTAGAGCTTTCTAATCTTATATGTACTATTTTGATAATTGAGATTATGCTATTAGCGTATAGGAACCTTAAGGCTTCTATCGATAAAGTATTTTTGATTTGGCAGGTCGTCTTCCCTGTAGTATATATATTTGTAGCAGGCTATGCATATTCTGCGCTTATTGGGGGACAAGGCATAAAATTTGGGGACATAATTGTTACTTACCCTGCATATTTAACTGCAGGTATGATAGGCTTTAATGTGATGAATAGTAGCACTGTGGCAGGCAGCATTATATGGAATGATAAGAGGAACGGAATGTTTCAACAACTATTGGCAATGCCATTTACTAAGGTTCAGTACATTGCTAGCAATCTTCTCACAATAGTTCTAATGGGACTCGCCAGTGCGACCCTTATAGTGGTGGTAGGTCTTCCTACCATGTTAGAGAACATAAATCCCACCTTCTGGAGCATTCCCTATACTGTATACGCTTTAATCGTCGGTGCTATATTTTTTGGCTCCTTTACAATAATCATCTCCACGAAACTCAAAAGCAGCGAGGGATTTAATGTAATTAGTAACGGCGTGTTTCTATTTTTTGCATTCGCCAGTTCGGCCTTCTATCCAGGGGAAGGAGTTCCTGAACCACTGCGTACTGCTTTCAATGTTAACCCTCTAACATACATAGTAGATATTAGTAGAGCAGGAATATTTTCCCAGGTCACTCAATTTACTAATATTCAAACTCTTATCATCTTCTAAGGACGGGGGATTGATTGCAATACTTTCTATTTCTATTTCAAACTTTGAAAGAAGCTGTATTAATTTGATGATAATTTCTTGTGGATTATCTACTCTTATTATTAACTCATATGGCCCGACAATCTCGGTACGTGATTTGTCGATAATTGACCCAATCATATCTACAACGACTTTTGCCGCTTTATTCTTAAATCGCAGTTGAATATTTTTGGTAACGCCATATTTCTGTTTCAAGCCCATCGGTGTATCAAAAGCGATAATTCTTCCACAATCTATAATAGCTATTTCATCACAAAGATATTCTGCCTCTTCCATGATATGTGTTGTAAAGAAGACAGTAAGGCCAGATTTGACTTGAGCTTTAATAAAATCTAATAACGATCTTCTTGCTGAAGGATCCAAACCTACGGTGGGTTCATCAAGAAAGAGTAGATCCATGTCATGCATAAATTCTCTAGCGACTTGGACCCTTCTCCTTTGACCTACTGACAGCTCATCATTTTTAGTATTTTTTATCGATTCTAAGTCAAAGGCCCGGAGTATCTCCCTTAGTTTTTCAGCTCTTTTTTCCCCTCGTATCTTCCAGAGCAAACCATAAAGGTCCAAGGCCTTATTCACTGTCAAGTTTGCCTCAAAACTTGGCTGCTGAGATACGACTCCAATCCTCTTTCTTATTTCTGGTCCGTTCTTAGTGATATCCTTCCCGAATATGTAAGCATTTCCAGCAGATGGAGGAATAAGAGTAGTCAAAAGTTTTATTGTTGTAGTCTTTCCTGCACCGTTTGGGCCGAGAAAACCGAATACTTTGCCATACCTCACTTTGAATGAAATATCGTTAACGGCAAGAATATTTTTGCCATATTTTTTCATAATATGTTCAACATAAACACAATACTCGCCCTGTTGCTCTACCAAGCTTAGTAAGTTGACGAAGTGCGTTATATCTTTCTTGACGCTAACCTCGATTTTATATTCAGTGTATTCAGTTGTACACCTAAATGATTTCCACAAGCAGATAAAATGCAAAGCCGTATTGCTGATTGTGTGGGAAATTTACCGACCCTAGTTTAATAGGAGTCTAGGAATTTGTCAAGTAATTTGAACCGAATTGATATTCATATTTAAGATCCCTACATGGTGTTCTATCGGTAAAGGAATTATAAACAAAACACCGAATAGAAATCTGAGCAGAACGATTATTATGATTAGAACAACAATTACCATAGCGATATAAATCAGACTACTTAATATCATATTTATTATTGCGCTGAAAACCTTATATCGGTTAACACATCGGATTAGGTATAGTTAATGAAGTATATTGACCTCCGGGATGACTTTACAATCCTGCTCACGCAGGGATGAACATTCATTAGAATATATCTCCAAAGCAGAATCCTTCACTAAACGCAATAGAGTATTCTGATTGGTCTCCTGTACAAAATGATTGTTATTCTCTTTCCAAATTATTGAGATCGAGATTAAGTACAGCATTCTTAAATATAGTGTACCAATTTACTTGATATAATGGTGATGACAAATCATGTCTTCTAGTAGGAAGATCCTAAGGATTTCTATAAATCTGCTCGTCTGTTTAGGAGTCGTACCTGTTATCTATTATCCCACGATTACTCTTTCAATTGATCAATTAACTGATAATTACAATAATAGCACTGTTACTGATTTAAGTAATTTTACAAATTATAGTAGTTCCATTTCTGGCGTAAAAGTGAAATATCCTTTAAACTGGCAACATGCAGAGCAACCTGTGGGTCGTATCTACATAATACAATTTTTCTCACCACTCCAAAATGATGCAGATAATTTTCGGGATAATATCAACATTGCCATTGAAAACTTACCAAATAATAGAACCAATGTCACACAATATTCTAATGCGAGTATTAGAGTGATAACAAGATCTCTGCCCGGATTTAATCTTATCGCATCAAATAATTCTGAAAATTTCCATGGAAGCCCTGCAGCAGAAAAGATATTCACTGCCAAACAGGCGGTACTAGATAAAAACCTAAAAGCAGTTGCATTAGACCTCAAGATGACACAACTCTACACTTTAAAAAATAATAAGGCTTACGTCATAACATATGCTGCAGAAACGTCAAATTACGACAGATACTTACCAACAGTACAAAAAATGATTGACTCGTTCCAAATAATGAATCTAGCGTCAAACTCCTCTAGAGGGACCTCAGCGAATGTTACCTCATAGCAAATGTCTTATTCGCCCCAGATACAACTTATTACAAAATCTTACAAATAACGGGCATTTCATGCTTATGTTTATTTTTTTCTATAAGTTGTTTTATTTTGACAGTTTTTTGTTTGAGTCTACTATTTTTAATTGGGATCCTTCTTGCGAGATGATCTAAGATTATATCTATGTCTTCATAAGTAAGTCCAATCTCTCCTTCAGCCGTATGGCCTTTCCATAAACGTGCGCTACTCTTTTTGTTGATTATATCATCCGGAATTGCGAGGTATTTTGCTAGCGACCTCACTTGTGTTTTATAGAGATCAGCAATTGGAAACAAATCAGCTGCACCGTCTCCATACTTAGTAAAGTATCCCAGAATAATCTCACTCTTATCGCCAGTTCCTAGTACTATGCCGTTTAGAATGGCAGCGTAATAGTATATTATTGACATTCTTAGTCTAACCAATAAGTTTCCCCTCGCTAATCTATTTCTAGGAAGACGATGTAGCAGTTGATTTCTAACTCTGTCCAATTCTATTACTTCATTTCTAATCTTCAACCGTGTAGCAAGGTCTATTGCATGTTTTGTATCTATTCTGGGCGTGACCACAGAGTCAGGAAGAACCAGGCCAAAAACCCTTCCAGAACCCAGTGCTTTGACCGCCAATGCCGATACTACCGCAGAATCTATTCCACCGCTGATTCCAACAACGACGCATTTGGCTTTTCTCTTGCCGACTTCTTTCCTGAGAAATCTAATAATTAAAGCGCAAGAATGCTCATTAAAATTTTTCATACTGAAACAGGATTTAATATTGCAATATAATAGTTAAGAATACTAAATTTGGTTTGATTGTAATTCAAGAGTATGCTAGAATGAATCTGCAAACGAAATGACAAACCGACTAGATATTTCCACACTAGTTTCTTTTTTCCAATAATTCAGATTGGTCATATCGCCTATATATCAATGTAAAATTCGTTCAATGTTATTGTAAATTACTTCTTATCTTTAGATTCAATACAAACTAGACTCTAGTCTTCATAATGAATGTCATGAGAGAATCACCAAAGCTTCAATGCTGCGATGGAATTGATAATAGCCAATTCCTACACCGTTCAGATAGGAACGACTAAGCAGGTTATGAACAAATTTGAATAAAGTCATCGGAGTCGAAGAACGAGATCAGTATTCTGTTGTACCCTATTCCTATTCAAAGTCCAAACTCGGGAGAGACGCGGAAGTTGTTATAGCTCTTTACATAATGTCGAAGGGCTGGACTATCCAATTCTCGAAAGGGAGCAGGGGACCAGCGGATCTCTATGCTTCTACTCTCTGGTATATTCAGGTAAAAGCCAGTCGCAAAGCTCCACGAATAAAGGGTTTGGATATCAGGAGGCTAGAGCATCTTGCTTCATCTACCGGTGCTTCTCCCGTTGTGGCTTTACTTCAACCTTCGATAAACAAAATTGCGGAAATTCCAGTCTCGTCTGGAATGGTATCCGAACAAGTAGGAGGTCAGGTGCAAAAATCAGCACGCATGGGGAATTTCCAAAAATTCATTTTATCATTTTATCACCTTCCAAATTGGTCTCAGTTGGAGCCTTGAATAACAATTTATCATGAACAGAGTAATAACTCAATAATATAAAATACGAAGCCTTTTAACGAAACATAAGGCTAAATCATCGCCTGATCTGCATTTGATTTATTTTCCAACTAGAACCAAAAAGCCCACCGAGAATACCCATAAGCAAAGACGGGAGGGCTAATATCGGATATAGCAAGGCTATCATTTCAAAATATTTGAGAGTTATTAGGCTCGGCCATACTGCCCTTGGGTACGGCATCACTTCATTATATGTGTAAGTTATTAAGGGAAAATAAAGCATAAAGAATGTAGCGCCTATTATAGCACCTGATAATCCATAAATTAATATTTTATTACTTGGGACGAACAAGTCTGATAATATAATATCTACAACTAGAAACGGAATAAGATTGAGGATATAAAATGGAATCGTCGGAATGATATGTTCATTGGGTAGTATTGACGTAATTAAATTAATTAAAATAAAAGTACCTCCAGTAAATAAAACAATCCCGAATCTTCTTGTTAACTGGAATGAAAGAGTTAAAAGGAACGCTCCTATGAATGGTAAGGCTATCGTGGCAAGGACGGCTCCAAAGGTCGGATTCGGATTAAATTTAAAATATTCGGTATTCGAGAATGGCAAAGATAGCATGTGAGTCAGGCCCACAAGTGTAATCCATACTGGGATCACTACTAAAATCACCATTATAGTTGATTTATTATTCAAATAATTATGAAAGGGTAGATCGTATCTATGAATTGCTATTCCAAGGGCTTTATTCTCCTTCTGGCGACTCAGCAATTTAGTTTTCTGGTCTGACAAAATGCCAAGGAGGGAGCCCACACTGCTCAAGACTAAGCCCATCGTTAAAGCAAGATGAGACGGACTGAGTAGGCCATCCAGTCCAAAAGCGGAATGCCACGCGAAGTCAAAAGGTCCTGCTATTACTAGCAAAGCAACGCCTAGAGCTACGATTTTAACTGGAATTGGAAGTAATTTTCTTACGACAATTCTGACATTGCTGTCAGTGTTTGGAGAAGAACGCCCTTTTTGATCCGCAATGCCCCAACAACGGCAGTAACACAAAATCCATATCAGCGCAAAGACAGTCAAACCCACTCCTCCGTATAATCCAGCATGAGGTGGGGAAAAAAATGTTTCAGGCTTGTTCAGAAGATGGTTAGTTATATCCCAACTCCCAGAGGCTGCAGCTAAAAGCACGCCAAAGCTTACAAGGATGAAACCGAAATTATGTTTTGATCTAATAGTACCAGTAAGATCAGTGCTTGCTTGATTTGCAGACTTTTGATTCAAATTATTAAAATTAGGGTTAAATGCTTCTGATCGGAAAAAGAACCTTTTAAAATTATAATCCATTTTGTATCTCTGACTGGATAGGATCTGAATGTGGCGTTATATTTAATGAAACATAATTCATATTACCTGCGACATCTCAGCAAGTCAAAAGGCCCAGATCACCGTTAACGCTACTCTTATTTTTTCCCTCAGAAAATTTTTGAAATCCCCTCTGATCGTCAATCAGAAATGCAGCTGAATCAAGCTTCAATATGAGGTTGCTGATAAAGACTGTTCCTAGCATGCAATCTCTTTACTTTCGCGGCATAAAAAGATTGTTGGGGTAATTACAAACAATGAACATTCTTTAATAATTAGGATAGTATGTAAAATATTCCTTTTCTCAATGCTTAGACTCGTATCTCACGCTAAGCATTGAGCATTTCACACATTTTTTCATGTAGTTGGAGAAATCTAAGCCCCTTAACGGATATCCTGTAAGATTTAGCAACTCCATTGTAATCCAAAAATTGCATTTCTACTAAGTATTGTAAATATTCCACCACTTGAGTGTAGGAAAGAAACGAATTGTACATTATCTTTGTCAACCTCACATCCCCTGTTAAAGAAGTGTTAAGTATAGCTGCAAAAATTTCATTTCTATCGCGTGGTTTCATACGGGTATTATAATTAGTAATCCTTAATATGCAGATAACAACGTAAAACTATATCTTTTTTCTTGTTTTGGATACAGAAAATTGGTTCGCCAGCAATATTTCGATTGAAATACCAGAATATGGCAACTAGCAACGCCAAACTAGACTGGGAATTCCTTATTAGACGAAAATATAATAAACAGACATAAGAACTTGTCTTCTTAGGGCGTTCCTAACAGGAGGACTCCACTGTGTTCGAGTATCTGCGCGAATATCAAAATCAAGGTACTTTTACCTGTTTGTCATTGTATTGTAAAATTGACTTAATCTTTCTTTCTCAAGGACGAATTTGTGATACATAACTCTACATTTTAGACTATCTCCGCAACAACTCTCTCCTTCAATACATTTGCAGAAATATAGCCTACTTCCACAACTGATAGTAAAGTTGCTATATCCTAGCATCCTCTGTCAAATAGATTAAATCACATGCAGCGCTCTCAGCTACTCCTACAAAATCTTTAATGCAATACTCACGATGTGGTAGGGGCCATACAGACATAATCTGCTTGATTTAATATCTTGGAAAAGTATGGCTCCAAGATATAGCACCTCTTTGCGAATTTCTAAAGAAGCATCATAAAGGTGCTAAACCTAAGACGGTTTTGCTCCATAATTACAGAAAAAAGTGATTTTACTCCTTCGAATTTTGGAATTCAGTAGAAATCAAAATGATTTGTATTTGTTAACCTAATTTATTGCAAATAAAATCTTTGATTCCGAAACTACAGCATAAGTTAAAAACGCGTAAACATCTTTTTTAATTTAGATCGCACTATAATAAAATGCGTTTGTTATAGGATAACACGAAATTTCTACAATATATTATGAGATATATTGCATTATTAGTATGAGCAAGGCTAATACAGCGCTTGGACCTTCTTTTACATATTGAATAAAGGATCTTGCAGAGTTTGCGGCACTCGTTTAACTCCATACGCGATCTGCTGCATATGTCGAGAATATGTTTCTTGGGTGTGTGGAAAATGTAATAACCTAGATGATCTTACACACTCTCATTTGTACTGTAAAAAGTCTTACAAGACCGAAAAAATTATCTTAACTTGAGGCCCATCAACAGAAAGGTAGGTCATGTGTAAGAAAGGATTACTTAACCTAAAGATCCAGTAAAATTGAGCAACTTCAAATAATTCGGTTTATGAATTATGAATAAAAAAGGTGAAGTCGTACTGATGCAAATCGTATCAATCACTTTCAGATAATTGCCAATAATTGCGACACAGTAAGCTCAGTTAATGGAACTATAATTGAATTCACTTTATTATGATGGGAAGCGGCAATAGTTCCCAAGATTTTCGTATACTTACCTGTCATACAGAAAACCGCTTATCCACATACTGCAGTCCCCATAAAGCCGCTAAACGTGAAATCATAGTCTATATTGCGTTTTGATTTCGACCACAGATGCAGATAATACTATTTATTCAGGTTTATCGAGGTTTTATGGTATCCTTAAGCTGGAAGGCTATTTGTACGTGGGAGCACCCGTCAGTTTGAAAGTCCTCGTCTCATACGTTGGTAGTCCTTCGACTAGCGCACAATTCCCATTCTAGAGATTGTAAAATATCGTTTACGGGCACACTTGCAGTCATTTGAATGCCGATGGGGCTCGTGTATATTTTTGTATCATTTCTTTATGCTGGGGGTATAGTTTTGTAAGTTCGTCTCTGTCTCCTAATCTCCAGTCGCGAATATCATATCCAGGTGAAACAGTGCATCCAACCAAAGAGAAGGAACTGCAATCGTTGACCGAAGCTGCAAACCACGAATTACTCTTAACTACCGCTTGAAATGCTTCCCCCTTTTCGAGACTTGCACCTAGTATGACTTCCTTTGATTTTCCTCCTACTTCTATTATATGCAGGATTAGGCTACTCCTTAAGTAGAAATGCCAAATCTCATCTGATTTTAGTGTGTGAAAGGAAGAAAATTGAAGGCCGGATAATAAATAATAGATGGAGGAACAAAGACTACGTGGTCCAAACTGTCCCATTGACTTCACGACCCTGTCGGACCGATATATCTCAGTAAAATATCCACCTTCAGGATGTTCTCTAAGCCTAAGTTTACGGATCAAATAGAGGACATTATTCATACTGCTTTACAATCCACAATACTAATTTATTTATTGAAAATCCATAAGGTAATTAATCAGATAATAAATGACTATCAAGTCCCACAATCAGCTTCGGAGAATTTATAACATATGAACTGATCGAATGGGTATCTTCCATATCGATTTAGGCTGTGTCAAATACACCATTATCTACGTATCAGCCGATTGAGGCTGAGCATTGGCTGCTAGAATCTTCAATTTGCACTTGGTGATAATTGTACTCATTTTATTATAAACAGACTTAAGAGGAGGTCTAATCCCAATATCCTTTCGTTCCTGTTAAAGGAGAGTCCTACTGGTCGCCAAAGTATTGAGAAACGATATTAAGCCAAACATTTAATCATCTCGCTTGAATAATAAATATTAGGACGTCAGAAAAGAAACACTTGCAATTTTCAATTGTGTAGTCAACAAATCGTTAGCAACACATGACATTCTTCAAGAAGTTTGATTGCGTGTAACCATTAATGAAAAATAAGTGATCGGCAGGTCTAAAATGCGTTCTCACGTACTTTTTAAATCGTTACGATCTTAGTTTCATATTTTATCTCAACCTAGTTTAAGCAGCTTCATGATGGGGATCACGCACATAAACTCATTTCGGCTTTTCTTGACCTATTAATATTTGAAAATGCAAACGACGTCAGTGATCCCCAGACAAACACTGATTACAAAAAAGTCACTCTACAATAAACTCGAATTTTAGAGAATTATTTCTCGTCTGGATCCAGCTGCGCGGCTAGAATTTTGTAAAATAGGGTACTTCTTCTGAATTTCCTCTAGATTGTAATTCGTTTCACGAACCTTGGCTCTTTCCACTTCAGTGCCTGATCATCTCTCTTCCAATATCCCAATCAAGAAGCTGCTATACGGGTGACCCTTAATGGCATGATCAACAGGAAAAACATTAAGCTATCATAACTTATGGGAAGTATGAAAAAATTGGTAGTAGTGTCAGTACTATTAGTGCTGTCACTTGGAATAGGCCTTGGGTCTACAACATCTATCGCGCTTGGACAGGGTACGAATATGACTAACGGTACAGCTATGAATCAGACTGGAGCTAATATGTCCGCTCCTGAAACAGCACAGAATGCGGTTCCAGGTAATGATACCAAGATTCTCACGAACGACACGAGTATATGAAATCCTAACAATACTATGCTAAACAGTATGTCGACAAAGGAAAACCAAAGCAACTAGACTACCTAAACAGTCAAGTTTGCAAACTCATTTTATTTTTAAATTTAATATTTTTTAGAATAAATCCCAGCATACAGTCTTGAATGTGGACGGTTGCGAGTACAATTAATATAGTAAGAATATTTTTGAATTTAATTCTACATTGATGTCTTCCATTTTACTATCTAGATAGTTTTTAAATCTATTTTTTGTTACCGTTCTTGAGTATGTACATGCCCTGAGGATCATAATATCGTTACTACAACAATTAATGAAATCCGACAGTCCTAAAATGAGAGACTCATTCAATCGAGTTTTAGCTTCAGAAATCATAATTTTTAGCGAGCTTTTCAGAATGTAGTTTGGAAGGCACAAACCGATGAAGTTGTATAGTATCATTGAGGAAGCTGAACCACATAATATTATTTCAGTAGGATTTGATAATAACTAACAATTCATAAATTTCTTAAATTTTCCTTGCAAAGAATACGATTGAACCTGACCACGATACGAGACCTAAGAACTCAAAAAGTAAAATTTTATCATTTCTTTCCCTTCTTGCGTGAGTTTAACACTATTGTCGTCAATTAAAAGGTTATTTGCCGAATAAAATTCTTTGAACTGATGTAGGAATTTCATGACTAATTTTTTCTCATTATTCTCGAAAGAACTATTCACGATTTCATTTAAATCGAACCATACTTGATCATCCCTGTACTGAGCGTCCCTACTTTTCTTGTAAAGTGCAATAAAAATCCGTCTAACTATTGCCCTCTTAATTTGTGCGACGTCGCCAATTTCATTGAGATTTATGTCCTCGAAGGATGACAACTCAACTGATCTATATGTAGACATAAAATAAATGTGGCGTAAGTAGTTTATAAAAACAATATCTACTTTTGACACATATCAAAAATAGCTTGCTCTTCATTTCGAATTAAAGAGTAGCAGTTACTACAAACAAGCTTGCCCAGATCACTTTTGAGCCGAGATGCTTTCTCATTACATACATCACAGTAAAGCATGTCTTCCAACCTTTCTAGTACTAGACATTGGTCATATAAAACCCTTTTAGTGTGACGGTAGAGTCACTATAAATAATACCTTCCTATATAGAGCTATAGTTGCAAATCAAGAAGAATTTATGAACCAATCCTATTCGCAACTTATTGATATGCCACAAGACCAAATTTTTGAATCCATTAAATCATTTATTTTAGATATGAATAACCGAAATCTTTCTACTTCCTCTATGAACGGAGCAATTGCAGCATTAAAAAAGTTCTATGAAATGAATGACCTAGAACTTCCATGGAAGAAATTACAGAGGTTTAGGGGAGAATCTACAGAAGAACATGAAGATAGAGCATATACTAAAGAAGAGGTCCAGAAATTACTGAATGTATCTGACTTACGGTTAAAAGCCACAGTATTACTTGCATGTTCAACAGGTATGAGGATAGGAGCATTCAAGACTTTGCTAAAGTCTCACCTGGAGGAAAGGGGGGATTGTTATAAAATATCTGTTTATAAAGGGTTGAGGGGTAAAGGAAAATACTATACTTTTTGTAGTCCTGAAGCAAGAAGAGCATTACAAGATTATTTCCAGTTTAGAGAAAGGCACGGAGAAAAACTAGGTCCTGATAGTCCTGTTTTTAGAAAAGAATTTGATACTGAAATTCCTGGAGGGGCAAGATACAATGTGGAAATGATAAAGCATGGTCTGAGTAGGGATATATGGAAGCATTTAGTTAAAGCTGGTATCAGAGAAGTTGACCATGGGAATAAGTTCAATCGTAAGGAGATTAAAATGACTCACGGTTTTAGAAAATTCTATGATACTGCATTAGTCAAAGCAGATATTCATCCTTATCTTATCACTGGTTTCATTGGTCATAGTAAGAAGAAACTAGATCAGAGATATGCAAGACTAACTGGAGATGAAATGTTTACGGAATATCAGAAAGCGATTCCGTTTCTTACCATTGATAAGACCAATGTATTGGTCAAGGAACTTGAAGAGGTTAAGGAAGAGTTATCAGAAATTGACCTGATAAAACTACGAAACAAGGAGGATATGAGATTACTCCAACAAGAGAATAAACAATACAAAAATGATGTGGATGAAATTAAAAAGCAAATGCAGGAATTAAACCAGAGAAATCCGTTCATTTCTAGGAGCCAGGTTGCTTATGGATAACGAAGCTAGATAGCTAGCTATCCCAAACCAGTAACCCCTCCCCCTCCTTCACACAAGTGCCTCAAGCCTTAAATGGGTTACGAGGACTATTAATAATATTGACATTGGAAGTAATGCAAACGGAATTTGAATCATCTAGTCATTGTCAAAATTGTAAGAAGAAAACTATGAAGAGGACCGATAATACTGGTGAAACGGTTTGCACTACTTGTGGTATGGTTTGTCCCTCGGAGACAATTTATGACCTCCAAAGGCCCGAGTATACTCTGGGTAGCAAGATAGCAAAGTCTCAAGATAGAATTGCTAGAAAATTCAGAAACATACAGCAGTATAACAAAAGTTATGAAGAACGAAACCTTGATCAAATGCTTACGATTTTCAATCAGATGACATGGCAAACTGGAAGTAAGGAAGATTTTGGGGATATTTATAGAAAGATTTATTCGGGTATCAAGAGAGGAGTTTTGAAGCAACCTAAATTGATCGTTGAATTAGTACTCATCATTATTTTCATATTATCAAAAAAATGTGGACAAAAAGTAAGTTTACGGAGGGTTATGAAATCATACAGTAAAGAGTTCAGTAAAATCAAGACGAAAAACTTCGGGAGAATTGTAAAATATGCAAATAAAATAATCTTAAGTGGCATAATAAATAGTCAACCATTCTGTGAACCTTCAGACCTTCAGAGCTATGCTGAAGAGCTATCGAAACGATTAAGGTTGAATAGGGAAATCATAATTAAATTGAAAGATGTCATTACATCCTTGAAGGAACATCATGCACACATAGGAAAGAACCCCATGGCCTTAGTAGCAGGAATTATTTATTTGGTTTCTAGACAAAATGGAAAAAGAATCTTGCAAGCTACAATTGCTAAAGCTGCAAAAATTAATGTAAATACTATTCGGACAAACACCGCGTTTCTACTAACCCAACCAGAATTTAGATAAAACGATTCTAATATTTAGAGCGTTACTAGTATAAAATACTAGATAATCTAGGGTTTATAAACTCACATATCACTAGTTATAATGATGATAACACAGCCATCAAGACATACAGTAACGACCAGTTTTACAATGACTAGAGAAATGTTAACAAAGTTGGACGAGGCCAGAGGAGATGTTCCTAGAAGCAGATACATCCTAAGACTTGTGGAAAAGGCAACTGGTATTACGGACCTTAATAAATGACATCACTAGAAAACGCTTCTGAGGGCTTAGGCGATCTCCAGTCAATTAGAATGCACGCATTCAAAGATGTGGGAGATCGTCAAGGCCCATCTGAGACAAAGCTCTTTGTTACCGAATCTATGGCTATGGATTACTTCACTCTTTCAGGCATTGAAAATAAGCTGGGCCTTAAGCCCGAGGATATTCCTACCTATATTTTACAGGAATTATTAGCCAATGGTATAGACTATGTCGAAACATCCGAAAACACTAATCCAGAAATCACCGTAGAAATAACTACAGAGGCCAAAGTAATTAACCTTAAAGTTTCGAATCCTGACAGACGGCAAAGTTTTACCGATGAAATAATTCATGATATTTTTGACTTTGATAACTATTCTAGCACCAAGAGAAGGCAGTTTAAAATCACCAGAGGTGCATTAGGTCATGGTTTAAAGACAGTATTAAGCACTTCATATACTCTAGCAACTGAGCACTATGGCTACCCTAATTGGACTCCAATTAAAGTAACCAATGGAAAGGACCAGTGGACAGTTAGTGCAATGATAGACAGAATCACTGGTAAAGTATATTCCCCTAATATTGAAAACTCATCAATTATTGATTCTGTAGAAAAGACTATAATCGAAGTGGATATTCCTGTAAGTGAAGATCGTGTTGATAAGATTGTTGTTCAGTTCAAAGATGTGTTCTATAAATTTCTGATCCTAAACCCACACATTACAATGAATATTATTGTAGATGATAATCATAAAAGTTATCACCAAGTTCAGGGAATAAAGTCGGATTGGAATAATCTGCATACTATTAATAGCTACTCTGACAAGGATTTTGAAACCCTAATCTTCAATATCAAGGGAGAGAATCTAACTCTTAATGATATTGTAGAATCTTACAAATTCAGAGAAGGACGTTTCATACAAAAAAAGGAATTTGATATTCCATTAATTAAATCCAAATATGATAAAACCATAATCCAAAGGCTCTGTGATGCGTTACGTAAAGGACTGTCTGCTATTCCAGAACTTGATTTACCCTATGATATGCGAATAAAGTATCGGAGGGATGCAATAAAGAAACGTCTAGAGCAATTAGGAATACATGTCAAAAATATGAAATATCAATTAATTTCTGGGCGATACAAGTCTGATAATCCTCAGATTAAGTCTCCATTCATATTTGATATAGCTGAAATCGAAACCGAAAATAGTAAACGTAGTATAATTTCTGGAATCAATTCCAGCCCGACTCAGCTAGAACATATATACGTCCATAATGGCTTTGGTTGTCTTAAGATAAATTACAATTGGACCTATGATACTATAGACGAATTACTGCATAAAGAATGTGGTTATTCCAATAATCCCAAAGAAGACAATAAGCCAAACTATATTGTTTTTATGAATCTGGTTTCACCACGAATAGACTATGAAAGTTATGCAAAATCACAGTTTAATCTAACCCCATTCAGTGGGGTCATTGGTCAGGCAGATTATGAAACATGTAAGGGCGTAAAAAGAGGTCAGAGAGGTAAGCTCTCACAGACAAATTTGCTCACTACTATGTTAACAAAGAGATATTATGCAGTAATGCAAAATCCCAATCTTATAATTTCTGATAGATGGACACCGAGCGATCTCTGGTATGGATGTAGAGTATATTTTAAAGAAAATGGCATTAAGGTTGGAAAAAATACTAGAAGCAATTTTACAGCAAAGATCCGACCTTTGTGTGAAAAACTCTTTAATTGCAACATGGAGGAGCTAGGAATATTCGCAGCTGATAGGGCCCAACTATATTTCAATGGACACTGGAATGACGTCGGATTTGATGACCTGCATTCTCTAAAATTAATAGGAACTGACATGATAATAGTAGAAAAAGAAGGTATGGCTGAAGTTCTGATACCTAGAAAAAGAAGGTATGGCTCTACATTTACCGAGTTCTACTTATTATAGATACAAATCAAAGATTTACAAACAATCAAAAAAATTATGGAACCAAATTTGTATAGAATCACTGGAATACAGGGCCTTAGCGCTAAAGAAAGGTCTAGAACTTTCTGTTAAAGTTAACGAGGAGATAGCTACAGACCCAAATCAGTCAGCTCGGGACAGGATGGAAGCAGCTGAATTGATGGCTAATGCTCAATTAAATATTTTGAAGCTCCTAAAAGAAGGACCAAAATATATGAACCTAAACATATGAAAACATATCGCCTTAGATGTACTCCGAAAGCTCAGGCCTAGAGAGTAGCAGGGAAATTATTGGACTTGCCCTTAGTCTCTGCAAACTCAGCCAGTGTCATTTCGATGCTAGGCCATACCGGGATACCCCGAGGGAAAAATGAATAAGCGAAGGATAGTATTTATAGCAATTGGCGCCGCAGCGGCTGTTATTGTAACGTTTGCTTTTATAATTCCCGTTTACAACGGCTACATTGCTGCAAGAGAATTAACGAAATTGGTTAAAGGAGAAATCACTGAATTTCAGTACTGTTCGTATCGCGGAAAGGCTGCAGTAGACGACCCTTTTTGTAAAGACTTTAACCTTAGATACGGCCCACCTAACATAACGGGAGCCGTCAAGTCTATTTTTAGATTATTCAATCACTTAAAAACCGTGAGGTCTTAACGACTGTCCGACGTTCAAATTGAGTATGAGAGAGTATGAAGATATGGGTCTCAGGGTGGGCGAAAAAGTATCAGTAGAAATCAAGAAAAAAACAAGCAGTGGCATTTAAACTCCATATGTAATCCAATATTCAAAATCTCAACAACAACGAGGTAGCAGAAATAGAAAGAAGTCGACCCTGCTGTTGCTACCGACTAAACTCGAACGTGCTTCGTCCTAGCGCAAAACAAAGAACAAATGAAAAAATGGTTAACTATTCCATAAGGCGATAATAGTATCAATTATAGCCACATAATGCGACTCATTCTTGAAAACTTCTCTAAGTGTTTCCATTTCTGTCAGAAATCGGGATTCCCTAGTGGATTGACCAGATTTGACTATTTGTAAAAACTCAGCATATGCATCATACATGGTCATAATTTCATCTTCAGTCCTAGTAATACCGACAAGCTGATCCAATAATAAGCACGTAATTAGATCAGTTTGATCAATATCTAGCATAATATTATGCAATTTATCATTAGAGGTATTCGATTGAACTAGATCACTAGATAAAATAAAGATTAAGCAGGTTCTTCGTTTCCTGTTTGTTATTGTGCTTCTCCAGGTTGCTCTGGATTATTAGGTTCGGGTTCAGGTGTTGGTTCCACTTGACGTTTGTAATATTTTATATAATCAAAGTTCTTCAATGACGTGTCATAGTCAATATTGAATATTTAAGTTATCTATGGTCGCTATGTCAGTAGAAGACACACAGATGAGACTCATTTCTATCGCTTGGGTTTCCCCATCTACGTTATGACAGATTTCAATAAATGGACATAGTGGACATTTCCTTGATTTTACTGGTTCATGACAGTAGAGAAATCATTGTTTGTATTTCCTTTACTATGACCAGTTTCGGCTGGTGTCCGTCATTCCCTACGTCAGTATGAGTGCAAATGATTCATTTACCTCAGAATTATTCATCCAGCTTAAGTATGTTGATTTGACTTAGTCAGATATGAATCTTTTTACAGAAATATCAACTATAAAAGAATATACTGAAAATAACAATGGGGAAATCCCAGTAATGCCATCACAATCCAACAAAGTATATTTAGGCACCTCCGAAGCGTGCTTTATTATCTGCAAAAACTGTTTCTGGTGTGCCTCGCTTTTGAACTCCAAAGAGTCTTATCCCAAATGTCCCGGATGTCAGGAAGCAATTATGGACTCTATGCCAATTGTAGAGGATGAGAATTACAGGTCGCATCAGATTCCCACTCACCATGTCGAAATGGAGTTCTTGGGATAAAGCAGGTTCCAATTTTGGCTGAAAGAAACATTCGCAAGTTGAACACCATTTAGCACCACTTTTATAACTACCATTTAGAAATCCAGTTGTCCTACAAAAATTAGTACATGTCATAATAATATTATATTTTGATTTTGGTTCATAACATATAGTGCCATCAAATGAGAGGGAGAGCTCACTTACTCTATGTGATATAGTTATGAACTATAGCTACGAGACTTTTTGTAATCTGGTGGTATCCTAATATTATAACCGAGGGTACACCCGCAGCAAGCACAAACGGCACTGTCAGTCATGATGAAAAGATCGCAGATCAAACAATGTCTTGCACCTTTTATGTAGCTTCTACTTCCAAAGGTAGATCTTCTAGGCACGGGGAGTTCTTTACTCATCCCCAACCGAGGTATTGATCTTTGTATAGGCAAGCGTCTGAAATATTTTTATAAAATTTCGTTCGTAACAAAATATAGTATGGGTTCAGGGTTACA
>WNGA01009142.1_pt1 | contig 26948 bp, 28 predicted proteins | sample 5400061 | NCBI WGS metagenome assembly WNGA01 (sample SAMN13153366, study PRJNA577476) | soil metagenome | isolation source: 100 cm soil or saprolite under grassland replicate 2 | place: USA:California | collected 2016-06-15 | reverse complement strand
TCCAGCCAGCCGAGATCGACCTGCACCAGTTCGCCGGCTGCGTCCCCGTCGAGCTGTTCGGCGAGACCGTGTTCCCGCGCATCACTGAAAATCCCTACTTCTTCAGCCTCGCGCCGCACACCTTCTACTGGTTCAGGCTGTCAAGGAGTGATGCAGAGCAGGGCGGTCCGATTCACGTTCGCACGAGCAGCCGCTGACCTGTTGCCGGGCTGATGTGAGCGCGCGGACAGCGCCAGCAGGTACCCGCCCCGCTGGTTAACCATTACCACACTGCGCGTCAACAACTGCTTTACCTGCTCTTCTCCGCGGCTCCGCATCCTGATGCAACCCAACAATTGGTAGGGAGCAGCATGAGAAGGCTTTTGTCTGGCGCAAGTACGGTCGTGGCCGTGGGCGCGTTGCTGGCGACGTCGCTGACCGTGTCCGCGTTCACGCCATCTGGCGCAATCTTCACCACCCTCGCGAATGGCTCAGAGATCAACCTGAACCAGTTCCCAAGTAAGGAAGCGGTGTACCTCGACGGTGGACCCGGCCCGGGCGCACCCCAGACGGCGGCGGGGCTCGACGACGGGACCTATGTTTTCCAGGTGACTGACCCGTCCGGCAAGCGGCTCCTGTCATCGGACAACGCGCGCTGCCGGCAGGTTGTTGTCACTGGCGGGATTATCACAAGCGTGGTTCCCGTTGGCGGCTGCCAGCACCTGACTGGCAACGACGTCGACCACAACGCGCTGACCGTGCAGCTAATGCCGTACGACAACACGCCAAACAACGGCGGCGTGTACAAGGCGTGGGTCGAGCGGGTCGAGGATTTCGTGATCAACTGCCAGGCACTAGGGTTCGCCAACGGGCTGGACCGCGTGGACTGCGGCGATGCGCCAGGCAACCGGCACGGCTTCGTGCCCAGCAACAGCAAGACCGACAACTTCAAGATCAAGAACGAGCGCCGTGTTCGCGAGATCGACACAATCTTCTGGCACGACACCAACGGCGACGGCTTCTTGCAGAGCAGTGAGCTGCTGACGGGTCTGACCAGCAAATGGACCGATACGCAGGGCGTGACCAACAACAAGCACTCGTACTTCGTGCCGCAGTTCAGCATCGTCGAGGCGCACGTCGAGGCCGTCGAGGATGGCATCCACTACATCACGATCCCCGACCTGTCGGCCCAGGGCTGCGTGGTTGGCGGCATCTTCCTCGACCACCTGTATGCCCGTACGGGTCCAGGTACTTTGGCCGTGGACATGTCGAACATTTCGAACGGCACGACCGACGTGTCGAGGTTCGTCCAGGTCAACTGCCTCTAAGCCCGAAGCACCGCGCACGCTCAGCAAGGCCCGCTGGGACCCTCCCAGCGGGCCTTGCGCATGTTCAAATGGTTCAGTCTCGAAAGGAGCATCCGCTGATCGTGGACACGTCGAGCGGCTGCGTCCGCGCCTCGGTCGTGAGGACCAGGTACCCAGCGAGCAGCGCTCCTGCTACAAAGGCACTTGCTGAGGTGCACGGCAATGGCGACGATAGAGCTGCGGGCGCCGGCTAGCGCGCACTACGCGCAGCTGGAGGAACGGGTCCTGGCGCGGGACCAGGTGGGCGCCAGCCAGGTCTACTACGATCTGATCAAGGCTGGCCGGCCGGTGGCGGAGATCGTCGGCCAGCTGGTGCGCATTCACGCGCCGTACACCCACGTGCCGTTCCATCAGCGGCTGGACGACGGCATCCCCCGCTTCGTCAACAACGATCACTGCTTGCTGAGCATCCGCGCCAGCTACCGCCTGATGCCGCTCGTGTCGGCGGAGCTCAAGGATCTGCCGCTGGCGCAGAGCACCTGGTACATCCCAAGCGGGCTCGACCCCTGGAATCAGCTGCTCGGCAAGGCGCCCGGCCACTACGCGCGCATGTACGACGTCAAAGCGGGCGAAACATTCCAGCCGCAAGTGCACTGGCCCGATCAGGAGCCCGAGCACCTCGGCGTGCCCCACCACGAGGGTCTCAACCAGTGGCTCACGCTGGTCCAGCGCGGTGAAGTGCTGCCGGCGTACCGCGTCTTTCTGGGCCTCCTCGAGGACACGCAGAATCGCACCCGCACGCTCGCCCAGCTCGCCTTCGCCGGCCTGATCGACGTGCAGGATCGCATGCTCTACAACCGCTCCTACACCACAGGACATAAGTCCTATCGCGCGCGGGCAACAATCGAGCTCGGCAATCTGGTGGGCTGGGACAACGCCCACAGTGTCGTGTATGCCGGTGTGCCCGATATGGCCGTTGGCCCGCGCTGGTATTCGACCTACGAGATGGCGTGCAACGTCGTGCAGGAAGCCTTCGAAGACACCGATCACGATCTGCTGCGCAACACAAACGGCTTCACCAGCAGCGAGGTCGAGAACTTCCAGGATGTGCTCCTGAACAGCCACGAGCCTGTCTGGACGCACTATCTCACCGGATTGCTCAAACACGACGCCAAGGGTCCGCGCGAAACACTCGACATCATTCAGATCGCAGCCGCCGAAAACATCCTGCGCACGCACGATCCAAAGGGCTTCAGCATGCCGCAGCATGCCTACGAGTACTGCAACACCGTGCGCTGGTTCTTCGACACATTCGACCATCCACACCAGGTCAAACTGCTCTACATCGCCGCGGCATTTGTCAACCGAGCGGCGCATCACCAGGCCAGTACGTCAGGCAATGGTCCGAAGGACCATACCGCCGATCCAGCGAAGGTGACGCTCGTGCACATCGAGCAGGCCATCCTCGACTTGCGGGCTGATGAAGCGGTCGCGCTCACTGCTGGCTACCTGGCGCAGAACGCCGATCGACGGCCGGTCGTCGAGCTGCTGGCCAATGCGGCCACCAAGATGGGCAACGATCCGCACAACCAGGAGCTCGGGCTGTGTTTGGTCGAGGACTATCTCCACAGCACCGCCCATGACCGCGATAGCCTGCTTCTGGCGGCTGCCAAGCACACGGCCGGTCATCGCAAGTACGGCGATCCGCTCGAGGCCTATCACCGTTTCGTCGACGCCTTCAACTGACGCGGCTCGAGTGAGCCTGCTCGCGCTGTACGACCACGAGCGGCGTGACGGCCAGGAAGTCGGGCTACGGCGGGAGGAAGTACCTGGCGTGGTGCGTCAGATCGGGCTGGCCGAGCCGTGGAGCACGCTGATCTTCACCGATCTGGCCGATGACGAGGTCGAGCACGCGATCGACCAGCAGATCGCGTACTTCGCATCGCTCGGCCACGAGTTCGAGTGGAAAGTGTTCTCCCATGACCGGCCGGCCGACCTCGTCGAACGCCTGCGCGCTCGAGGTTTTCTCATTGATGAGCCCGAGGCGATCGTGGTGCTGGATCTGGAGGAGGCGTCAGCGGGCTTGTTCGAGCCGACCCCGGCCGTGCGCCGCATCACCGATCCCGAGCAGGTTCCCGAGCGCATACGCGCAGAGATGCGGCTGAGCCCGGCGACGGTGAGCGTGTACGTGGCCGAGCTCGACGGCGCGGAGGTGGCTCACGGCTGGGCGCGCTTCCCGCCACTCTCGAAGTTCGCCAGCCTGTGGGGCGGTGAGACCGAACCCGAGCATCGCGGCAAAGGCCTGTATTCGCAACTCGTCCGCGCCCGAACACAAGAGGCGCGCCAGCGCGGCTACCGCTACGTCACGGTCGACGCCCGCGCAACCAGCCGGCCTATCCTGGAGCGCCGCGGCTTTCGCGTTCTGACCTGGGCCACCGCCTGTACTCGCCCGCGACCGGGTTAGTTGGTCGGCGCAGCGCGAAGCTATCGGCAAGTAGCGCCACGATGCCGCCGCAGGACAGGATCGCGCCCGCGATCAGCAGCGGTGCCGCGGCGGGCAGTCCGGCGTCCGGCTCGCGCCAGGTGCGGCACGAACGAGTATGCCGAGGGGATGACCGCGGCGAGTCCGAAGCCCTGGACCAACCTCAGCACGAGAGCCAGGGGACGGCCACAAGTACGAAATAGCCGAGGGAGGAGACGAGATAGCAGCCGATGCCGACCAGCAGCAGCGTCCGTGCGCAGAGGCGGTCGATACCTGGGCCGGCGATGAGCGCTCCGCCCAGCTCGGCCACGCCCGCGGCGCCCACCAATAGCCCGATCAGGGTGGGATCGAACCCCAGTCCCGCGAAGTACAGCGGCAGGGCAGCCCAGTAGATGTTGAATCCCGCCTGGCTGAAAAAGAGCGCCACGAAGAGGCGCGCCAGGTCTGGCTTGAGGCTGATCAACATCGAAACAGCGTGATCAGGCCGCCCAGGCATAGGCCCGGGCCGTACGGCAGGAAGCTGTGTCGCGACCGTCGGGCGACGAGCACGCCCACCGCGAACAGGCCGCTGGCGAGCACGCCGTACACCAGCGCGCTCAACGTGCACGCGCCGGCGCCGGCGCCGACCATCATCGCGATGGTGATGTCGCCGCGCGCCAGCGGCTCCTGGCCGCGGTACAGGAGCCGGCCGATGCCGTAGATGGCCAGGAAGCTGGCGAAGGCGCCAGCCGCGCCCAGCAGGCCGTACCACCACTGCTGGTCCTGGTGGACCAGCCAGCCCAACGCGACGCCGAGGACCGTGCCCACGATGGCCACCCACGTGTAGACATAGCGGTGGCGCAGATCCGTGACCGTCACCTGCACGAGTGGCACGCCGATGAGGCCGGCCGCGACCCAGTGCCACCACGGCCTATCGAGGATCACGGGCGCAGCCGCCCACACCAGCGCGCAGCCTACCTGCACGATCGGATCTCGTATGAGGGGACCGTGGCTGGCCGATGGCAGATCATCCTGCAGTTGCAGGTAGTCGGTGGCCCAGGCCGATGCCCAGCCGAGAAGCCAGCCGATCAGGGCCGCACCCACAACGGTCGCGAGCTGCTCCACCGCGTTGACTGTAGCCGCCACGGGCCGATCGACGGGCGCGCCGACCATGTGGCCAGGCACACCTCTTGCCTTCGGTGCCAGAACCGGGGACAGTATGAGCCTATGGAGCTCTGGCTACTCGTCGGCGCGGTCATCCTGGTCGCGCTGACGGTGTGGATCGTCTGGCCCGCGCAGCGTAGCGAGGAGGTCACAGCCATGACCAACAGCAGCCAACCTGGATCGAGCCTGCCGCCCCAGGGCGCAGCGTTCGAAGATCAATACACATCGGCAACCGCGGACCTTTCGGCCGGCGGTGTGGCCACAGCGCGCGAGATCGGCGCGCCTGTCAGTTCGCGCTCGAGCACGGCTGCAATGCCTGAGTCGGCGATGCGCAGCGAGCCGTGGGCCTCGCCCACCATTGCCCGCGAAGGCGTCGCCGGGGCGGTCATGCCCCAGGCTGGAGCCAGCCAGGGCCTGGCGCGGCCGCGCACGATCGGCATCGGCGCGGCAGCCATGTTGATGGTCGGCGGCGGCGTTGGCGGCGCATGGCTCTATCAGCACTGGCAGCGCGAGCGAGCGCGACCGATCAACCGCTTCCGCCGTCGCGCGCGGGATCTTGCGTCGCGCATGCCCGACTTCGACTTCGACTTCGACGAGCTACCCGAACAGACCGCGCCCGTGAGCGGCGCCGCCGCCGCCGCGGCCGCGCTGCTGGTTTCGTCGCTGATGATCGCCCGAGCACGACGGCGGCCCGAGCCGCGCGACGTGGTACGGGACACCATCCAGGAAACGCGCGAGCGGAGTCGGCGCACCCTGCGGCCGCCGCGCCGCAAGGAAACGTTGCTCGGCGGTCTGGGCTTGGGCGGCAGCGCGCTGGTCGTTGGCGCTGTCTGGCTGATCTGGCGGCTGCTCAAGGGCCACGACGATGGCCCGCAACACCTCTACATCACCGACCGTATGGGCGAGTAGGTTCGCGCTAGCTAGCTCGTGGCCTCGCCGCGGCGAGGCCAGCGGTCGCGGAGCTGACCCAGAGAGCCGAACGCGCGCAACATTGCCGTGCGCACCGCTTCGCCGCGCTGGCCCTCGGCGGCTTCGACCAGCCGCTGGAATTCGCCCATGCGGCGGAATTTGCGCCAACGATCCTCGACCAGGCGGCGGGCATCGCGCCGCCGCAGCTCGACCAGGGCGCTGACGATCTCACCACGCAGCAGCAACGCGGCATAGTCAGGGTCCTGGTGGGCGCCCTGCGGCGGCTCGGGCACCACCGCGTCGACCACCCCGAGCAGGTGGCAGTCATAGGCGGTCATCTTCAAGGCGTCCGCGATCTCCTGCGCCCGCGCCGCGTCGCGGTGCACGATCGCCGCGGCTCCCTCGGGCGCGATCACCGAGTACACGGCGTGCTCCTGCATCAAAATCCGATCGGCCACGCCGAGCGCGAGCGCGGGCCCGCTGCCCCCCTCCCCGATGACCACCGACACCACGGGCACAGGCAGCACGCTCATGTTCGCCAGACACGAGGACAGCGCGCCGGCCAGGCCACGCGCACCGTCATCACCGTAGACACGATCGCCATGGAGCTCGACAAACTGCGGCATCAGCCGGCGGATGTAGTCGTCCGCCGTCGGCCGATCCTCGCGCCGCGCCAGCAGCACCTCCTGCCAGGCGGAGGTCGGCTGCGCGGCAGGCGGTCGGTAGGGCAAGCTGGGCGTCCGATTGTCGCTTTGCCCGCGACTGTGAAACAGCTGCAGCAGGGTCGCCAGCACTCCGCGCAAACGAGCCCGATCGACCACCGCGTCCAGCTGCCCATGCGCCAGCAGGAACTCGGCGGTGTGGGTCCCCGCCGGGGGTTCCTCACCCGTCAATTGCTCGATCACCCGCGGCCCCGCGAACCCGATCAGTGCGCCGGGCTCGGCGAACAGAAAGTCGCCCTGGCTGGCAAAGCTGGCATACACGCCGCCAGTCGTGGGGTTGGTCAGCACCGTGATCGACGGCACGCCTGCCTGGTGCAGCCGCATCGCTGCCGCGGCGGTCTTGCCCATCTGCACCAGACTGAGCATGCCCTCCTGCATCCGCGCCCCGCCGCTAGCCACGACCGAGATGAACGGCTGGCGGCGCTCCGCCGCGAGCTCGAGCGCGAGGGTGACCTTCTCGCCGACGACGCTGCCCATGCTGCCGCCGAGAAACCCGAAATCGAACACGGCGAGGACACATTCCCGACCATTGATCCGGGCTGACCCGGTCACCACCGCTTCGTTCAAGGTGGTCTCGCGCTTGGCCCGATCCAGGCGATCGCGGTACGAAACGCGGTCGGTAAACAGCAGTGGGTCGACCGAGACCAGGCTCGGGTTACTCGGTTGGAACGAGTCCGGGTCGGCGAGCAGGTCGATGCGTTCGGCGGCGCTGAGCTGGAAGTGGTAGCGGCAGGCGCCGCAGACGCGATAGCGCAGCCAGGCGGTGCCGGCGGTCGCGGCGCCGCACGCGGGACAGTTCGCTAAATCTGTATGTGAATCGCGCGGGGTGGGCTCGTCGGCCGGGGCCGGCGGCACTGCGGCTATCCGCTGCCCCGGGTGCCGTACTTATCGAGCACCTTGTCCTCGACGAAGATGGGCGCGCCTGCCTTGAGCGCCAGTGCTACGGCATCGCCAGGCCGCGCTTTGACCACGCGCACATCACCGTTGTTCGACACCACCACCTGCGCCAGGTACTCGCTGTTGGTGACGTCGTTGACGATGACCCGATCAACGCGCCCGCCCATCTGGCTGATGGTGTCGCGGAGCAGGTCGTACGCCTGCGGCTCCTGGTCTCGGGTGATCTGGGTGTTGCCACGCGCGCGCAGGATGGACAGCGTCTCGGTCGAGCCAACGGCCATGGCGATGCGGCGATTGCCGTTCTTCTCCTTGAGGGTCAACGTGCCGCGCAGGATGCCTTGCTGGCTCACCTGGCCCTGCAGATCCTGGACGCTGACCTCGACCGGTGCGGTGCCCGCGGCGGCGGCCTCGTTGGGCAGATTGCTCTTGTTGAGCCACAAGTAATAGGTACCGGCGCTGACGCTGATCAGCACGACCAGCAGTACTGGAATCCGCTGGCGGTACAGGGCATACAGCAGCCGCTGAAAAACCCGACTCCAAATGGTCACGCGCGCTGCCGCCTTTCGCTGATTCCTGCTAAACCAGTTGAGATTCTACCAACACGGTGCATGTACTCGAAAGAACGCACCCAGCGGAGGGTGGCGTTCCGCGCTTCCCGCTTTGTGACATTGGAGATCAGACACCGCCAGGCCATCGAACGTGGAGCGCTGGCCGCGGCTTCGACGTTGCAGGCTGGTTGCTGACGCGTTACGGTCCGAACCGTGCCGCGCGACTTTCTGGCCGAGCTCAAGCGCCGTGTGCTTGTGTTCGACGGCTCGATGGGCGCGAGCCTGCAAACGCTCGGGCTGTCCGCGGACGACTTCGGCGGCCAGCGCTTCGAGGGCTGCATGGATGCGCTGTGCCTGTCGCGGCCCGAGGCGCCCGCGCAACTCCATCGCGGCTTTCTGACAGCAGGCTGCGATGTCGTCGAGACCAATACGTTTCAGGCCAGCCGACTGCGCCTACACGAGTGGGGGCTCGCCGACAAGACGCTCGAGCTCAACCGTGCGGGCGCCGCCCTCGCGCGCCAGGTGTGTGATGAGTTCGAAGCAGCAGACAGCAGGCCGAGGTTTGTCGCGGGCAGTATCGGACCATCGGGTTTCCTGCCGTCGTCGGATGACCCAACACTCAGCAACGTCAGCTTCCAGACCCTGACCGAGACGTTCAGCGAGCAAGCGCAGGGACTGCTCGAGGGTGGCGCGGACCTGCTGATCATCGAGACCCAGCAGGACATCCTCGAGACCAAGGCCGCCATTTTTGGAGCGCGCGCGGCCTTCGAACGAACGGGCAAAACAAAGCCACTCCAAGTTCAGGTGAGCCTGGACACCAACGGCCGCATGCTGCTGGGCACCGACATCGGCGCCGCGATGACGATTCTGGAAAGCCTGGGCGCCGACATCATCGGCCTCAACTGTTCGACCGGCCCCGAGTACATGCGTGAGCCCATCCGCTACCTCGTCCAGAACACCCGACTGCCGATCAGCGTCATCCCCAACGCGGGCATCCCGATCAACCTCGGCGGCGGCCAGGCGCGCTACCCGCTCGAGCCGGACGGTCTGGCCGATTCGATGGCGGAGTTCGTCGAGGACCTGGGCGTGAACGTGGTCGGCGGGTGTTGCGGCACCACGTTCGAGCATCTGCGCGCGGTGGTCGAGCGGCTCGGAGAGCAGGCGCCGCGGCCGCGCACGCTGGTCAACGTTCCACCGCGAGCCGCAAGTGCGATTCGCGCGTTCGATCTGCGCCAGGACCCACCGCCGGGCCTGGTCGGGGAGCGGGTCAACACCCAGGGCTCACGCAAGATCAAGCGACTGCTGCTGGCCGATCAATACGACGACGTGCTGCCGGTTGCGCGCGAGCAGGTCGAGGGCGGCGCGCACCTGCTCGACGTCTGCGTGGCGCTCACCGAGCGCGCCGACGAAGCACACCAGATGGTCGAGGTGATCAGGCGACTCCGCTCCTCGGTCGAAGCGCCGCTGGTCATCGACAGCACCGAGCGCGACGTCCTCAAAGCAGCCCTGGAGGCCTATCCCGGTAGAGCGATCATCAACTCCTTCAATCTCGAGGCTGGGCGAGATAAGGCCGACTATGTGATCGGCCTGGCCAGGCAGCACGGCGCCGCCACGGTCGCCATGACCATCGACGAGCAGGGGATGGCGCACACCGCCGAGCGCAAGCTCGAAGTGGCCCGCCGCATCCACGCCATCGCCTGCGAGGAGCATGGCCTCGATCCCGGGCAACTGATTTTCGATGTGCTGACGTTCCCCGTCACGACCGGTCAGGAAGACCTGCGCGACGACGCCCACCAGACCATCGAGGGCATCCGCCAGGTCAAGGCTGAACTACCGGGCGTGCTGACGGTGCTCGGACTGTCGAATGTCTCGTTCGGGATCTCGCAGGCTTCCCGCGGCGTGCTCAACTCGGCGTTCCTGTACCACTGCGTCCAGGCTGGGCTCGATCTGGCGATCGTCAACCCCTCGCACCTGACGCCGTACGCTGAGATCGACGCCGAGCACCGCGCGCTGGCGGAGGACCTGATCTACAACCGCCGCGAAGATGCCTTGCCGCGCTTCCTGGCGGCGTTCGAGGGAGTCGAAGTGGTCTCTTCCAAAGAAGCAGCCGGCGACGCCGACGCGGACTTGCCAGTCGACCAGCGCATCCACCAGCGGATCCTGCATCGCCGCAAGGAAGGCGTCGAAGACTTGCTCGACGAGTCGATCGCCCAAAGACAGACACCAGACGTCACGCGCTCCGAAGCATCTGTCAAAGTGCTGAACGAAGTCCTGCTGCCAGCGATGAAGGACGTCGGCGATCGCTTCGGCGCAGGCGAGCTGATCCTGCCCTTCGTGCTGCAGAGCGCCGAGGTGATGAAGCGCTCCGTCGCGCACCTCGAGCAGTACCTCGAGAAGCAGGCGGGCTACAGCAAGGGCAGCATCGTCGTGGCGACCGTGTACGGCGACGTCCACGACATCGGCAAGTCGCTGCTGATCACGATCCTCTCGAACAACGGCTACACCGTGCACGACCTCGGCAAACAGGTGCCGGTGAACACAATTATCGAAGCGGCGATCGAGCACCAGGCCGATGCGATCGGTCTGTCCGCGCTGCTCGTGAGCACCTCCAAGCAGATGCCGCTGTGTATCGAGGAGCTGGATCGACGCGACGTGCACTTGCCGGTGCTGATCGGCGGCGCGGCGATCAATCGCGCGTTTGGCCGCCGCGCGGCGGTGCTGCCCGACAAGCGGGTGTACGAGCCGGCCGTCTTCTACTGCAAGGACGTGTTCGAGGGCCTGTCGGCGATGGACGCCCTGACCGATCCTGCGCGCCGCGATGGGTTCGTCCAGCAGGCGCGTGAGGAAATCGTCGCCGAACGCGACACCGAGAAGGCGCCCGTTGTCGCGCGCGTGGTGCCCAAGCCGAGCGCCGGACCACGCCGCGACGTAGCGGTCCCGAAGCCGCCATTCTGGGGCACGCGGCGCATCACCGCGGACCTGCGCGACGTGTGGCAGCACCTCGACTTCAACACCCTGTATCGGCACCACTGGGGCGGACATCGGGCGAAGGGGCCCGAGTACGAGCGCATCGTGCGCGAGATCTTCGAACCGCAGCTGGCCGAGCTGCAGGAAGAGGCGGTGCGCGACGGCTGGCTCGAGGCACTCGTCGTTTCGGGCTACTTCGCGGTGCAGTCGGACGGCAACCAGCTGCTCGTGTTCGATCCGCGGCGGCCCGAGCGCGAGCTCACTCGACTGGACTTCCCGCGGCAGGCCGACGGCGAGCGGCTGTGCCTGGCCGACTACTTCCGCTCCGTCGAGTCGGGCGAGAAAGACATCCTCGTGTTGCAGGCAGTCAGCGCCGGGCCGCGCGCCGGGGCCTACATCGAGGAATTGCAGCAGAGCGGCGACTACAGTCGCATGCTGTACGTAAATGGGCTCGCTTCAGGAACTGCTGAGGCGCTGGCCGACTACGCCCACACGCTTGCGCGGCGCGAGCTGGGTCTGCCGGGCAATCAGGGCCTGCGGTTCAGCTGGGGTTACCCGGCCTGCCCCGACCTCGAAGAGCAGCGCAAAGTGCTCCCGCTGCTGAACGCCGAGGCCGAGATCGGCCTCACCCTCAGCCTGAGCGGCAACCTCGACCCCGAGCACAGCACCGCGGCGATGATCGTCCACCACCCCGAGGCGAAGTACTTCGCCGTCCGCACCGCCGCTTAGGTCGTTCCATTCCCCGCCCCACCGAGGGCGTCCGCGATCGCGCGCGCGAAGCCTGATGGGTTTTCCCAGTTCATGCCGTGGCCGGCGTCCGGCACCTCGAGCTGGCGAACGCCCGCGGCGAGCAGGTCTGCTTCGTCGTTGTAGTCCTCAGTGCGGGAGCCAACGAGCAAACTCCGCCGCATAGTCAGCCGCGCCAGATGCTCGCGCACCGTCGGCGGTGGCATGTCGACGAGCGACTTGGCACTCAGGTACAGGGCGTGCGGGTCGACGATCTGCAGACATCCGAGCAACGCCGCGCCCGTTGGGTCGGCATCAGTCGGGCGGCCGATCGCTAAAGCCAAAGCCGAGGCAATCCACCAGCAGCGAGCGGCGACCGCTCAGCTCCGGCTCGGCGACCACATGCGCGAATCCCGCTGCAGCCGCAAGGCCAAGCCCCGCCAGAAACACCCGCGCAGGCTCGCGGCCGGGCAGGTCGTGGTAGCGGAGCACGGCGTCTGGCTGCGTGAGGCGGAACGCCCTCACGGCGACTCCTTTGCCCGCCTGGCGCGGAACCCGAACAGCGCGCCGCCGGCAAGGACCGCGCTGGGGACATACAGCGCGTGGACGCCGTCCTGCGCCGCCGGCGAGAGCAGCGGGACACCGAGCAGCAGGGCGGCGAGGCCGGCGAGCACGTGGCATGGGCACACGAGCCCGGTAGCAAGGACGCCGAGACCAAATAGCCGCCGCGGTGCCATGGTCGAAAGTTATGCTAGCCGCGTGACAAGCACACAACCCAGGCTGCCACAGGTGGGCGAGCCAGCTCCGGACTTTACGCTGCCGTCCACTGAGGGTCGCGACATCAGTCTCGGCGATTACCGCGGCAAGCAGTCGGTGGTGCTGTACTTCTACCCGCGTGACGACACACCTGGCTGCACCGCCGAAGCGTGCTCCTTCCGCGATCTACGGAGCCTGTTCCAGGAGCACGGAGCCGAGATTCTGGGGGTGAGCACCGACTCGGTCCGCTCCCACAAGAAGTTTTCTCAGAAGTTCGGCCTGACGTTTCCGCTGCTGGCTGATGAAGATCACGCCGTGTGCGATCGCTACGGAGTCTGGCAGCAGAAGAAATTCATGGGCCGCGAGTTCATGGGCATCGCGCGCACCACGTTCGTGATCGACCGCAACGGTACCCTCACAGCGGTGTTTCCGAGCGTGAAAGTCGAAGGCCACGCCGACCAGGTGCTGAAGGCGCTGCAGAGTTAGATGGCTCGACTGCAGGGTCTGGTCGCGGTCATCACCGGGGCTGGCTCGGGCATCGGCCGCGCCGCTGCGCTCGCCTTTGCCCGCGAAGGCGCGTGCGTGCTGGCCGCCGATCTGCGTGGCGCCGACTCCACCGCCGACGAGGTGCGTAGCGCCGGCGGCTCCGCCGAACCATTCGCTGTTGACGTAACCAAGTACGACCAGGTGAGCGCGATGGTCGACACAGCGGTGGAGCGGTTCGGCAAGCTCGACATCGTGTTCAACAACGCCGGCGTCCCGCAGGCGTTCACGCCGTTCGAGGACACCGACGATGCGTTGTACGAGCGCATCTTCGACGTCAATGTGCGCGGGGTGGTCTACGGCTGTCGGGCGGCGATCCCGCACATGAAGGCGCATGGCGGCGGGGTGATCCTGAACACCGCGAGCACAGCGGGCATCCGCCCGCGGCCGGGGTTAGCGGTCTACAACGCGTCCAAGGCGGCGGTGATCAGCCTGACCAAGACGCTGGCGCTGGAGCTGGCGCCGCACCACATTCGCGTGGTCTCGCTGTGCCCTGTCGCGACCGATACGCCGATGCTGCCGAGCTTCATCGGCGTCGAACAGGGCGCCGACGAGGCAGAGGGCCGCAAGCGGTTCATCGCCACCATCCCCTGGGGGCGCCTGAACCGACCCGAGGACCTGGCCAACGCCGCGGTCTTCCTTGCGTCGGCGGACGCGGACATGGTCACGGGCACCGCCTTCGAAGTCGATGGCGGACGCGACGTCTGACGCGCAGGTCACGCTGGAGCTGCACGGGTTTCTCGCCGAGCGGCTCGCTGCGCTCGGCCGACGGCGCGGCTCACACACGCTCATCTCGGCCGAGTCAGTCGCCGGCGAGAGCGTTGCCGACCTGCTGTCGCGCCTCATCGCCAGCGACGCGCGTTTGAGCATCCTGTTCGACCCGCAAGAACGGCAGTTGCCTGAGCACGTCGAAGTGGTGCTGAACGACCGCCTGTTGGACCTCCGGGGCGGCTTGCAGGCCGAGCTACGGCCCGGCGATGTGCTGAGCTTCCTGCCCGCCCACGCCGGCGGGCTCTAGCCGGAAGGTCGGGTGATCGATCGGGTCGGGCAGCCTGAGAAAATCTGCCTTCGTCTGATTGCCCCACCTGGCGAGGTAGGCGGCGATGATCGGCCCGCGTTGTTCGGGCGGGAGCTCGGTCGCGCGAAAGCGGGTCTCGTTGCCCTTGATCTTGAGCCACGCCTCGCCGGTCGAGCGCAGATTGCGCGACCAGGTGGTCTCACCGCGGGGCGAGCAGAGATACCGTTGGCCTTCCAGCTCGACCACATAAATCGGCGTGCGATAGGCCTTGCCGCTCTTGCGACCGCGCACCGTCAGGATCGGCGCGCCGCCGGTGAGCAGCATGATTGGGTTGATGATGTTCTTGACGAACCAGGGCGGCTGCGCCTTGACGCGGGCCTCAGGCATTGCGCATCGGCGGGAACTCGGTCACCGTGGTCTCCAATCGGGCGATCAGGCCATCTTGCAGCGTTACCAGGTCGAACCCGCGCATCGGGCCGCTCAACATCGGCAGCGTACACCTCCATTCCGAGCGCAGTCTCTCGCCATCGAGGTCCAGCCGATCGAGCGTGAGCCGCGCACCGTTGAGGTGCTGGCTTAGCGCCGCGGCAAAGAAGGCGCGGATCTCTTGTTTTCCCGTGTGGACCTGTGGCTGGCCGCTGAACGCCTCGACGTACGTCGCGTCGTCCGCGAAGAGCTCCAGAAGGTGCTCGAGGCCGGCTGCGCCTGACTGCATGGCTGCTAGATAGTCCTCGATCACTGCGCGCTCGCTCGTCTTGATCATCCGTGCAGTCCTCCAGTAGGTTGTGAGCCCGTGATGAGCGCCACCGATCTCGACGCGGCCGCGCTGGCGCAGCTGCGGCTGCTCGTGGCTCGGTTAGCCGCGGGGACCTCGTTGGCGGACGTGGTGCGCAGCGCGCGTGAGCTGCGACTACGCACTGGCGTGACCGTCGACTTCGCCGCGACGCGCGAGCTGGGCCAGCCAATGGTCGTCGTGCGCGCGCCTCCAGTACCGCTACCGCGCTCCGCCCTGGTGGCGCTCACCCCACGCGAACGCGACGTCGCCGGGCTGATCGCGGCCGGCTGCTCGAACAAAGAGATCGCACGACGCCTGGGCTTGACGCTGGGGACCGTCAAGTACCACGTCCACCACATCCTGGAGAAAACCGGCCTTGCCGGCCGCGTTGCCATCGCCCAAGCACACCGCGAGGCTACGGACTTCGCCGCCAGCGCGCCATCTATCTTTGGATAGGGGCCAGGCCTCCCGCTGGCGAGGCGCTAGCCTTCAGTCCACTTTTTGAAGACGGCGACGCTGTTCTGGCCACCGAAGCCGAAGCCGTTCACCAGCACATTGTGGACGTCGGCCTGGCGGGGTTTCCACGGCACGTAGTCCAGGTCGCACTCGGGGTCGGGGGTGAACTGGTTGATCGTGGGCGGGATGCAGCCTGTTTCCAGGGTTTTCACCGTTGCGACCGCTGACAGCGCACCGGCGGCGCCCAGCAGGTGGCCGATCATCGACTTTACCGAGCTGACGGGGATCTTGTAGGCGTGATCACCCAGTGCCAGTTTCAAGGCTTTGGTCTCAGTGGCGTCGTTCAGCGGCGTGCTGGTGCCGTGCGCGCACACGTAATCGATATCCGAGGGCTCGAGGTCGGCGTCGTAGATCGCCTTCAAGATCGCGCGTTTAGCGCTCTCGCCGCTCGGCTCTGGCGCGCTGACGTGGAAGGCATCTGCGGTGATGCTGGCGCCGGCCAGCTCAGCCAGTATGTGAGCGCCCCGCTCGCGCGCGCTATCCAGCGTTTCGAGAACGAGAATGCCGGCGCCCTCGCCGAAGAGGAACCCGTCGCGGTCCTTGTCGAATGGACGGCTCGCCGTCTGCGGATCGTCGTTGCGGCGCGACAGGGCGCCCGTACGAGCCATGCTGATGAACGCGAGCGGGATGATGGCTGACTCGGTGCCGCCGGCCACAAGCGCACGAGCGTCACCGCGTCGCAGGAAGTGCAGCGCCTCGAACATGGAGTACACGCCTGCCGCGCACGCCGCCGTATTGGTGACCACGGGGCCCTTGATGCCGTAGTGCATCGAGACCTGGCACGACGCCATGTTGGCGATCATCAGCGGCACCATCATCGGCCCGACCCGCTCCCAGCCCTTGGTGACCAGGGTCTCGGTCTCGAGCGCGACCGCGCCGATGCCGCCACCGCCAGTGGCAATCACCGCGCCGACATCCCACTGGTTCGACTCGTTGATCTCCAACTGAGCATGCGCGAGCGCCTCACGCGTGGCCGCGATCGAGAACTGCGCGAAGCGCTCCATGCGTTTGGCCGCTTTGCGGTCCATGTAGTCGCCAGGATCGAAGCCCTTGACCTCGGCCGCCATCTGGACCGGTAGGCCGGTCGGATCGAACCTGGTGATGCGATCGGCTCCGCTCTTGCCCGCCAGCAGGTTCGACCAGTACTCATCGACGGTATTGCCGATGGGGGTGATGGCACCCAGGCCAGTCACCACGACGCGGTTGCCGTACATCAGACCGTGCGCATGACCACGGTGGCGTTGTGGCCACCCAGACCGAAGCTATTGCTCATGGCCGCGGTCGGCTGCCAGCGGCGCGCCTTGTTCGGCACATAGTCCAGATCGCACTCGGGGTCGGGATGCTCGTAGTTGATGGTGGGTGGCAGCCAGCCCGTTTCGAGCGCCTTGGCGCACACAAGCGCCTCGACCGCACCCGCGGCGCCAAACATGTGGCCGGTCATGCTCTTCGTGGAGGACACAGCCAACGAATGCGCGTGTGGGCCGAACACGTCCTTGATGGCGGCGGTCTCGAAGCGATCGTTGTACGGGGTCGAAGTACCGTGGGCGTTGATGTAGCCCACCTCTTCCGGCTGCAGGCCGCTCGAGCGGGCGGCATCGCGCAACGCAGCGCGCATCACTTTCGCCGCGCCCGCGCCCTGGTCCTTCGGCTGAACCATGTGGAACGCGTCGTTGCCGCTGCCGTAGCCGACCACCTCGCAGTAGATTCGCGCCCCCCTGCGCTGCGCGTGCGAAAGCTCCTCGAGGACCAGCACAGCGGAGCCCTCGCTGATGACAAAGCCATCGCGCTCGGCATCGAACGGTCGTGAAGCGCGCCGCGGACTGTCGTTGCGGGCGGACAGCGCCTTCATGTTGATGAAGCCGGCGTAGATCACCGGCAAGATGCTGGCTTCAGTCCCACCCGCGACGACAACATCCGCATCGTCCCGCTGTACGGTCTTGAAACCCTCGCCAACGGCGTGCGAACCAGTCGCGCACGCGCTCGCGACCGCCATGTTCGGACCCTCGGCGCCCAGCGCAATCGCGACCAGCCCTGAGGCCGAGTCGGGCAGAAAGTGCGGTAAGAACATCGGCGAGACGCGGTCCGGGCCGCGCTCGAGCAAGATCTGCTGCTGGGTGAGCACGCGCTCGACCCCACCCGCGGCGGTCCCGAAGATGACCCCCACCCGATCGGCGCATACCGCTTGCATGTCGAGGGACGCGTCGGCCACCGCTTCCTTGGCCGCGACCAGGGCGAACTTCGCGCTGCGATCCATGTGTCGCAGCTCCTTCGAAGGGATCAGCGACTCAGGCTGAAAATTCTTGACCTCGCCGCCGATCTGCACGCTGAAGGCGCTGGTATCGAACAGGGTCAGCCGATCGATCCCCGAGCAGCCGGCCAGCAGATTCGACCAGGTGTCGCCAACGGTATTGCCAACCGGCGTCACCGCGCCCAGGCCGGTCACGACGACACGGCGTGGCTTGTCAGCCATCAGTTGCCATTGTGGAGGGGCGCTGCGCTACTTACCAGTGACCTCCTCCCGCTTGTGCAGGAGGGCCACCACCGCGTCGTTCAGGCTGATGGCCTTGACATCGCCGCTGATGCGATTGATCAGCCGCGACAGGACCTGGCCGGGGCCGATCTCGACGAACGTGTCGACACCATTAGCGACCATCTCACGTACCGAGCCGACCCACTCGACGGGCGCGACCATCTGCGAGGCGAGCTCGGCGCGGATGTGCTCGGCGCTGGTGCGGACCTGACCACGGATGTTGGTCACGACCGGCACCTGCGGATCGCGCAGCGGGGAGCGGTCGATGATCTCGGCCAGGCGCGCCGCCGCCTGTTGCATCAGCGGTGAGTGGGAGGCGATGCTGATGCGGAGCGGCACCACCGTCCGGGCGCCGGACGCGCGGATCAGCTCGACGGCGCGATCGAGCGCCACCAGCTCGCCGGAGATCACGAATTGCTCGGGTGAGTTGGCGTTAGCGACGCCCACCAGCTGGCCGGTTTCGTGGCATGCCTGTTGGCACAACGTTTCGAGGATCTGCCGCTCGAGGCCGATGACCGCGGCCATACCGCCCGGGCGACGATGGCCCTGTTCCTTCATCAATCGGCCGCGCTCGCGCACCAGACGCAGGGCATCGCCGAACTCGAGCGCGCCGGCGGCGACCAGGGCCGTGTATTCACCCAGGCTGTGACCAGCCACGAACTTCGGGGGCTGCCACTTCTGGCCGAGCGCCTCGAGGCGCTCGCGCATCGCGGCCAGGCAGGCCAGCGACACGGTCAGAATTGCTGGTTGGGCGTTGATCGTATCTTCGAGCTCCTCAGCCGGGCCCTCGAAGCACAAGGTTGACAGTTTGAAGCCAAGGATTTCGTCAGCTTGCTGAAAGACCCGTCGCGCCGCCGCTGAGGCGTCGTAGAGGGCCTTACCCATGCCCACGTACTGCGAGCCCTGGCCAGGAAAGACAAATGCGAGCTTCTGGGCGTTGCGCCCCGTCAGCTCAACGCTAGCGACACTCACGGTTACTCCAGGTCCGTTCTGTACGTGCGGACGTGTCAAACAGACCGCCGGGTGTGTACGGCCGCCCAGTATACGCCATTAGGCACACGTAGAATGAGGCTTATCGAAGGTATGCCAGAGGACGCGGCGCCCGCACCAGCATTGAAAAAGATCGATCTCACGATCGCGCGACTACGCCTGATGCTGGCCGATGTCAGTGCCCGAGAGCGAGCCATCGACGACCAGCGACGAACCGCCAATGAGCAGCGCGCCAAACTGATCACCTTCAGTCTGTATGGCGATGCGACCCTGGACAGCGTACTGTCCATGCTGGCTGACGTCGAGGAGCGGGCCGCGCACATTGACCTCACAGCGCGCTCTCTTGCGGCCATCCGCAAACGTGCCGCGGTCGAGCTGGAATCACTGCAGCTGACCAAGGGCATCGAAGAAGCCAAGGTGCTGCTGCGAGAGCTGCGGGCCAAGCAAGCCGGCGCCATCGATGCCGCGGAGCCGCTCAGTCCGGCCGAGATCCAGGCCGAGATTGCCAGGCTGCAGACGCTGATCAACGAGGCCAGCGAACGCGCGGCCCAGAGTATCGGCCGCGGAGCGCATCGTTCCTGATGGTGGCTGAGTCACGCGAGGAAGCCATTGCCATCCTGGAGGCGGGCCAGGCCGAGCTCGATTCGCTCTTCGGCCGACTGGTCGAGAACGATCTCAGCCAGCCAGGTGCAATTGCCGGTACCGATTGGGCCGCCAAGGACCTGCTCGGGCACATCGCTTTCTGGGAAGAGCTCGCGCTGCAGACGCTCGATCACGCGCGAGCGGGCCTACCGCCGGCGGCCGATGAAAAAACAGCCGACCAGCTGAATGCTGAGAACCAGGCCGAGCAGGCGCAGACCAGTGCGACCGAACTGCGCGCTCGGGCCGCCAGCGCCCACGCGGCGCTCATGGCTGCGCTGCGGAACATTCCCGAAACCCAGCGCCCACGCGGCGCTCATGGCTGCGCTGCGGAACATTCCCGAAACGGAGTGGTCCGAATCCCTGGGTGAGCGGCTCGGCGGTGTGCTGGGTGCGGAGAATCGCCCATTCGGGCACGTGTACGCACACCTCGACGACCTGCGCGCATTCGTGGAAAGTCGCTAGCTCACCTTCCCTTCGGGGACGATGACCGGTCGCCACCCCTTCGGGGACGATGACCGGTCTACTTCCCTTCGGCCCTTCGGGTATACCGACCGGTCCTGGTCAAAAGCCGCGTTCGGCGAACACGGGCGCGATCAGGTTGTCAACCGGCGCGTAGTCATCTGTGAGCACGGGCGCGTTCGCGTCGGTCAGCCACTGGTTCATCAGGTCGCCGGGCATGATGTGCGTCACCACGCGGCCATCGGAACCCTGACCGCGCGCTGTCCCCAGCTCCGTGGGGTCAAGCGGTCGGCCACCGGCAGCGACGACGTATGTACTGGGGTTGGAGCTCTGCCACGGCTCGGCATCCGACAACACCTGGGCCGCCGGCCAGACCTCCATCACGGTGCGGGTGTAGGCCGGCATGAACTTGCCGCCGCGCAGCTTGTCGATCACCAGCGCGAGATAGAAGCCGTCGGGTTTCAACAGCTGTTTGATTCCCTGGTCGAACTCGCGCGTCGTCAGGTGGTAGGGGATCGACAGGTCGTTGAACGCGTCGCCGATGATCAGGTCGTACTGCCCCGCACCAGTCGCAAGGAGCTGGTTGAGCATCAGCCGGCCGTCGAAGTTGTACGTAACAATCCGCGTTGAGCGAGGATCCACCCCGAGCTTTTCGTAGACCGTCTGGGTGACCCCAGGGTCGATCTCCATGATCTCCTGGTGCGAGTTCGGATAGGTCGCCTCGATGTGGCGCGGCAGTGTGTACCCGCCGCCGCCCACGTACAGCATCCGCAGCTCCTGGTTCGGCAGCCGCTTGGCGAGCATGTCGGCGACCTCGGCGTACACCTTGATGTAGCCGTACTCCAGGAAGTTGGGGTCCTCGAGCGAGTTGTAGCTGTGCACCAGGTGGTCCAGCACCAGCTGTTTGACGATCTGATCGCTAACCGAATTGACAATGTGGTCGCTGACTTTGATGCAGTAGTAGGCGGTCTCGTGCAGGCAGCCGTTATCGACCGCCTGCTCCCAGCCATCGCTGATCGAGCGCTGCACGCAGTCCATCCGATCCGCATCGGTATCGAAGCAGCCGTACGCCTTCACGTTGCGGGCGGGCACGAGCAGGCCCACGAGCAAGACCGTGGCGGCGAGCGGCCCAGCCGCGGAGCGTGACACCCGCAGCAGGTCGCCGAAGAGTACGGCCATCAGCAGCAGCACCAGGCCGACCCCGAAGACGATCAGCCGGGTGCCAAGCAGCTGCACCAGCACGAACCCGGTGGCGAACGTCCCGAGGATGCTGCCCAATGTGGACAACGCGTACACCTTGCCCACCAGCCCGCCGCTGTGCGCGAGGTCCTGCAACGTGAGCTTGATCACGACCGGCGACACCATCCCGAGGATCAAGCTGGGCGGAAAGAAGATGAGCGTAGTGATGACCACGATGCGCAGGATCAGAATCGCGGCGCGATCGAGCGGCAGCACACCGCCGAGCGTGTTCGAGGGATCGATCAATTGCGCGGTCGGGATCGCCGTCGCGATGTTGATCAGCGGCAGGATCGCCAGACTGGCCAACCCGCCCGCGGCTAACAGGATGCCGAGGGTGCGGCGACGCGGCCAGCGGTCGGCGATGCGGCCGCCGAGGTAATTGCCAAGCGAGATCCCGGCCAGCACCACACCGATGATGCTGGTCCAGGTGTACAGCGAGACGCCGATGTACGGCGCCAAGATGCGCCCCGCCACGAGCTCCAGAATCAGCGTGCAACAACTGGCGACGAAGACGACGAGGTAGGCAACAAGACGCGGCATCTGTGTCCCAGGTGCGGATATGCCGCTCATGCTGAGCTTGTCGAAGCATGCCCGGCAGCGGCAAGGGTAGCATCGCACCCCGCGTGGACTCCCCGAATGGCCGCGCCTCGATCGCGCTGCCCGTGCTCGCGACGGCGCTGGCGCTGGGCGCGCTGAATTTCGGACTGGCAATTCTGATAGTCGCCGCCATCGGCGTCCGTACCTTCGCGCCGCTGTGGGTGGGACTCCTGGCCCTCGCGTTAGGCATTGGCCTTGCAGCATTCGCGGTTGGACTCTGGCGCGGCTACGTGGCGGCACGCCGAGCCGGCTGAGACACAACTGCAATGCCCGGTGCTTTCCGGACTCTGGCCGCGTTTGTCTTCCGGCCGCATACTTGCGCGCCCCTTCAGGAGTTAGCAGACCGATGCGTGTAACCGATCTCCTCCGCACTATGGACATCTTCGAGGCGCTGCCCTCGGAGGAGCTCGAGCCGATCGCGCAGCTCCTGCGAGAGCGCCGCCTGCTCGAGGGTGACGTCCTGTGCCGCCAGGGCGAGCCCGGCGATGCACTGTTCATCGTGACCGGCGGTCGCATCCGCCTCTCGACCGTCGACCCCAGCGGCAACGAGAAGGTCCTGACGTACTTCACCGACGGTCAGTTCTTCGGCGAAATGGCTCTGCTCACTGGCGCACCGCGCTCGGCGACCGCCACGGCCGAGAGCGACAGCCAGGTGCTCGTGCTGCAGAAGCACGACTTCGACCTGCTGCTGGCCACCCACGCGCAGATCATGCGCGAGATGCTCAAGGTCGTCTCGCAACGCACGCTTCAGACCAACCAGCAGTTACTCGCGGAAGAGCCAGGGAGCAGCGTTACGGTCGGCGCCGGACGCATTTACGCGGTGTTCTCGCCGCGCGGTGGCGCTGGCAAGACCACGCTGGCCGTCAACATCGCGCTGCAGCAGGCCATGGAGCAGCCGGAGCGAACCGCGCTCTTCGACCTGAACCTCACGTTCGGTCACGCCGCGGCGATGCTCGGCCTGACCCCCCAGACGTCGCTGGCCGATGTCCCCGCGGAAAGCCTGGCGGACTTCGATCGCCGCACCCTGGGCCGCTTCATGGCGACCCACGACAGCGGCTTGCAGGTCCTGGTTGCCGGTACCCGCCCTGAAGAAGGTGAAGTCGTAACCGCCGCCCACGTGCGCGCCGCGCTCTCGACAATGAAGCGTCAGTTCAGTGCCTCGATCGTGGATTGCGGCACCAGCTTCGACGAGCCGACCATCGCCGCGTTGGAGATGGCCGATCGCCTCCTGGTCGTGTGCACTCCCGAGCTGAACACGCTGCGCGACGTCCGCGAGTGCCTGCGGGTGTTCAGCGAGATCATTCACCTCGACGCCGACCGCCTGGTCTTCGTCTTCAATCACTACCAGCCCTTCGCGGTGCTGGCACGCGAGCAGTTCGAAACCGCCCTCGAGCAGCCGATGGCGATCGAGATCCCGCACGCTGGCGAAGCCGCCTACAAGGCTGCCGCCAGGGGCGAGCCGCTGGTGCGGTCGGGCTCCGGTCTGCCGTTCTCCAAGGCGGTCGAAAAGCTGACCAGGTCGCTGATCCCCGCTGAAGCGCGACCGACTCGCAAGCAAGGTATGAAGGTCCTTGGCAGCACCAAGAGGTCTGCCCGACAGTCGGGCGGCCTGATGGGCATGCTGCGCGGCAAGCGCGCGAGCTAGGGAGCGGGACGTAGATGGCCTCCGCGATCGTGGCGCTGTTGCGCAAGATGGACCTGTTCGTCGATCTGCCTGACGATGCGCTGGGCAAGATCGGCCGCCTCCTGAAGGAGCAGAAGTTCGCCGAAGGCGATCTGATCTTCGCCCAGGAAGACGCCGGCGACGCCCTGTACATCGTCCTGCAGGGTCGGGTGCGCATTACGACCAACGACCACTTCGGCCGCGAGCGGGTGCTGGCGTTCTATGGTCCGGGCGAGTTCTTTGGTGACATGGCCGTTCTGACCGATGCGCCGCGCTCCGCTTCAGCAACCGCCAGCAGCGATGCACGACTGCTGCAGCTCCGCAAAGACGACTTCAATGCGCTGGTGAACAGCAACGTCGGCGTCATGCGCGGCATGTTGCGCGTGATGGTCGATCGCCAGACGGCCATGAACACACGCATCTCGCAGGAGGCCGGCGCAACGGCTGGCGATGTGCGCGGACTGATCAGCGTGCTGTTCTCGCCGCGCGGTGGCGCGGGTCAGACCGTGCTGGCGACGAACCTGGCGGTGGCGCTGGCCGAGACCACACCCGACCGCGTGGTCATCGTCGATCTCGATCTCCTGTTCGGGCATGTGGCGATGCTGCTCGACCAGACGCCGCGCACTTCACTGGCGGCGATCTCGCCCGCCGCGATTCGCGCTGCCGATCGCGACAGCTTCAGCTACTACCTGGCGCGGCACCCCGAGTCCTCGCTGCGGCTGCTGGTGGGCACCGTGCGGCCCGAGGAGAGCGAGCTGGTCACGGCCGACCACGTCCGCGCGGTCCTCGAGGTCCTGCGTCGACAGTACGTGCACGTGATCGTGGATGCTGGCTCGCGGTTCAACGAGCCCTGCCTGGCGGCCATCGAAGCCGCCGACCATGTGCTGGTGGTGAGCACGCCCGAGCCAGCGGCTGTCGACGCCGCGCGCCAGACGCAACGCGTGCTGCGTGAGCTGCTCGGGATTTCCGATGACCTCGTCACGTACCTGCTCAACGAGCGGTCGCCGTACGGCAAGATGTCGGCGCAGGAGTTCGGCGTGGCCCTGAACACCGAGTGGGTACACGAGGTGCCGTTCGGTGGTGAAGAGGTCAGCCGCGCCGCGCTGGACGGTTTCCCGCTGGTGATGGGCCGCTCAGGCAACCCTGCCAGTCGCGCGATCGTGTCGCTGGCGCGCAAGATCGAGCGCGCTGGCAAGGAAGCCCTGGCACTAGCCGGCCAAACGTAGACCTCGGTCGCTCAGCCTACGACGCCTTTTTTCCCACGCTAGACGCGCCGCTGCCAACGTACTGCGCGAGGTGCTGGCCGGTGAGCCCGTGTCGGGCGGCGACCAGGTCCGCCGGCAGGCCGTCGAACACGACCCGCCCGCCATCGTGGCCGGCGCCGGGGCCGAGGTCGATGATCCAATCGGCGTGCGCCATCACCGCGAGGTGGTGCTCGATGACGATCACCGACTTTCCCGCGTCCACGAGCCGGTCGAGCAGCGCGAGCAGCTGCGCGATGTCGGCGAGGTGCAGACCGCTGGTCGGCTCGTCGAGCACGTAGATACCGCCGTCGGTGGCCATCTGGATGGCCAGCTTGAGCCGCTGCCGCTCGCCACCCGAGAGCGTGGTGAGCTGCTGCCCGAGCGTGAGGTAGCCGAGCCCGACGTCTGCCATCCGGTCGAGGATCTTCTGGGCGGCGGGCGTCTTCGCCGCGCCGCTGCCGAAGAACGCCAGCGCCTCGGCTACCGACATCGCGAGCACCTCGCTGATGTCCTGGCCTGCGAGCTTGTACTCCAGCACGCTGGCCTGGTAGCGCTTGCCCTCGCACTCTTCGCATACCGTTTCCACGGTGGCCATCACCCCCAGGTCGGTGTAGATGACACCGTTGCCGTCACACGTCGGGCAGGCCCCGGTGGAGTTGGCGCTGAACAGGTCGGGCTTGACGCCGTTCGCCTTCGCGAACGCCGTCCGGATCGGGTCGAGCAGCCCCGTATAGGTGGCGGGGTTGCTGCGCCGCGAGCCACGGATCGGCGTCTGGTCGATCGCGACGACACCCGCCCCCTTCGGCATCGACCCATGGATCAGCGAGCTTTTGCCCGACCCCGCGACGCCCGTGACCACGCACAGAACGCCGAGCGGGATGTCCACGCTCACGTCGCGCAGGTTGTGTAGCGCCGCGTTGCGGATCTCCAGCCGGCTGGTCGGCGTGCGGGTGTCCGGCTTGAGCTCGGCCCGGTAGCCGAGGTGGCGTCCGGTGATCGTGTCACTGGCCAGCAGGCCGTCGACGGTACCCTCGAAGCACACGGCGCCACCCTCGGTGCCTGCGCCGGGACCGAGGTCGACGATATGGTCGGCGATCTCGATCGTCTCGGGCTCGTGCTCCACGACGAGCACCGTGTTGCCCTTGTCCCGCAGCCGCAGCAGCAGGTCGTTCATCCGTTGGATGTCGTGCGGGTGCAGGCCCGTGGTCGGCTCGTCGAAGACGTACGTGACGTCGGTGAGCGAGGAGCCGAGGTGACGGATCATCTTGACCCGCTGCGCCTCGCCGCCCGACAGCGTGCCCGACGGCCGCTCGAGCGAGAGGTAGCCCAGCCCGATCTCCACGAACGAGTCGAGAATGTGTTGGAGCTTCGCGAGGAGCGGCGCGACCGAAGGCTCGTCGAGGCCGCGGACCCATTCGGCCAGGTCGCTGATCTGCATCGCGCACGCGTCGGCGATGTTGATCCCGCCGATCCGCGAGGAGCGGGCCGCCTCGCTGAGCCGGGTGCCGCCGCACTCAGGGCAGGCGCTGAAGGTGGCCGCCCGGTCCACGAACGCGCGGATATGCGGCTGCAGCGCGTCGGGGTCCTTGGACAGCATCGACTTCTGCACCTTCGGGATCAGGCCCTCGTAGGTGAGGTTGACGCCGTTGACCTTCACCTTCGTTGGCTCCTTGTAGAGGAAGTCCTGGAGCTCCTTCTTGGTGTAGTTGCGGATCGGCTTTTTCGGGTCGAGGAAGCCCGACTCGATGAAGATCCCCGTCGTCCACCAGCTGTCCACCTTGTAGCCGGGGATGGTGATCGCGCCTTCGGCGAGCGACTTTGAGTCGTCGAAGAGCTGGGTGAGGTCGATATCGGAGACCGTGCCCCGGCCTTCGCAGCGCGGACACATGCCGCCGGTGATGCTGAAGCTGCGACGCTCCTTCACGGTCCGCCCGGCGCGCTCCATGGTGACCGCACCCGCTCCGCTGATCGAGGGGACGTTGAAGGAGAACGCCTGGGGCGAGCCGACGTGCGGCTGCCCGAGTCGGCTGAAGAGGGTGCGCAGCAGCGCGTTGGTGTCGGTGGCGGTGCCGACCGTGGAGCGGGCGTCGCCACCCATGCGCTGCTGATCGACACTGATCGCGGTCGTCAGCCCGTCGAGCACGTCGACGTCGGGCCGCGGCAGCGTCGGCATGAAGCCCTGCACGAAGGCGCTGTACGTCTCGTTGATCAGTCGCTGCGACTCCGCGGCGATCGTGTCGAACACCAGCGAGCTCTTGCCCGAGCCGGAGACGCCGGTGAACACCGTCAGCTGGCG
>WNGA01002750.1_pt1 | contig 26949 bp, 28 predicted proteins | sample 5400061 | NCBI WGS metagenome assembly WNGA01 (sample SAMN13153366, study PRJNA577476) | soil metagenome | isolation source: 100 cm soil or saprolite under grassland replicate 2 | place: USA:California | collected 2016-06-15 | reverse complement strand
AGGGGCGGCACCGGCGCTGCCCGGGCCCGCCCGGGAGGCTCGCTCGGCGAGGCGGGCGACGACGACGTCGTAGGGATCGGTCGAGGGGAACGGCGCGGGCGTGGGGAGCCTCGTCCCCAGCTCGAGCAGCACCTGCATCGCCTGGCGCGTGTCCGCGAGCGGCGTCATCGCCGGCTGGAGGAGGTTCACGACGCCCGCGCGGGGAACCACGTCGCCGAACGACTCGAGCGAATGGTGGTCGGGGAGGACGAGGTGGGCGAGCCGGGTGGTGGCGTCCGGGCGGAGCGCGAAGGACGCGACCAGCGGGACCTTCGCGAGCGCCCCGAGGACGAGCAGCACGTCGACGTCCCCCTTCGCGCAGTCGTCGAGGAGCGCGCGCACCTCCGGAAGCGGGGACGACCTGTCCTCCTTCGGGTCGAGCCCGTAGCGGACCGTGCGGCCGAGGTTGCCGAGCACCGCGTTCAGGACGAGGGCGAGCGCCGCGAGCTGCGTCGCGTCCCGCCCCTGGCTCTGCGGCCCCGGCGCCAGGATCGCGGACGGCCGCCGCTCGGCGAGCTCGCGCGCGGTGCGCTCGATCGCGGACGCCGGCACGCCCGCGCGCGCCGCCAGGTCGGAGAGCGACAGCGGCTCGAGCCTCTTCCAGAGCGCCCGGGCTTCGGGCGCGAGCCCCTTCACGGCGTTGCCCGGGTCGACGAGCCAGCGCAAGAGCCCGAGCGCCACCGCCGACTCGCCGCCACTCCGGGCGCGGATCCAGCGGTCGGCCGACACCCCCGTGAGCGCGAGGCGTGGCCCGACCCAGGTGAGCCGGGTCCGCGCGCCGCCGGGGCGGACGCGCCCCTCCGCGAGCTGCCGTGCCAGCTCGACGGGGGAGAGCCAGCTCTCGAGGAAGTCCGCGCCGAGGGCGACGACCGAGCTCGCGGCGGCGAGATCGAACATCGGCAGCTCGGAGCGCCCGAAGAGCGCATCCCCAGCCGCCCGGAGTGGCGCCGGGTCGAGCAAGTCGAGCACGATCCGGTCCCGCGGCCGCGCGCCGGCCGCCGAGAGGAAGGCGCGCTGCACCGCGCCCGACGCGCCCGGCTCGAGCCGCGTCAGCATCCGGACGCGCCCCGGCCCCTTCGCCGCTGCGGCGGCGATCGCCTTCACGACCTCGTCCTCCGCCTCGTTCCAGGTGATCGCCGCGAGCGCCCCGTCCGCCCCCCGGCGCATCGGGCCGGCGAAGCGCTCCGGGTGGTAGAGCGCCTGGATCGCCGCCTGGCCCCGGGCGCAGAGCGCGCCGCGCCCGATGGGATCGTCGGGGTTCCCCTCCAGCTTCACGGCTCGTCCCTCACGCGTGCGGGCCGTCACGCCGCACCCGGCGGAGCACTCGCGGCAGGAGGTCCGGTAGAAGAGCGGCGTCCCGGGGACGACGTCCTCCGGCGGGACGAGGTACGGAACGATCTTCTGGACGACCGGCTTCGACGAGCAGCCCGCCGCGACCCCGGCCGCGCCGGTGCTCCCCACGATGCGGAGGAAGGTCCTGCGGCCGAGCGGCCTCTGCCTGGGATCCGACACGGCTCCTCACTTGTGGCAGGTGATGCAGTCGGTGAGGCGCTCGCGCCCCGGCCGCTCGCGCTGCTTGCGGTGATGGCAGTCGAGGCACCAGCCCATCTCGAGGGGCGCCACCTGCCGGACCACCTCCATCCGCTCGACCTCGCCGTGGCACTCCTGGCAGCGCACGCCGGCGCGGACGTGGCGCTGGTGCGTGAAGTAGACGTGGTCGGGGAGGCGGTGGACGCGGACCCACTCGATGGGGGTCTTCTCGCGGAGGATCTTCTGGAGCGGCTTCAGCTCCGCGTCGATGGCCGGGTGCGCGGGGTCCTCCTTCACGAACTTGTGGCAGCCCTGGCAGCGCGCCATGGACGGGATCCCCGCGACCGGACCGCGCGTGGCGTAGACGTGGCACGAGGTGCAACCGATCGCCGCGTCGCCGGCGTGGATCTTGTGGCTGAAGCGGATCGGCTGCGCTGGCCCGGGCGGAGGGGCGGCGGCGCCGCTGCCCGCCGCGGCGAGCGCCGCGACGACCGCGCAGGCGCGCAGAACGGGCACCGCCGCTCCTACCGCTTCAGCGCGAAGTCGGCCTCGGAGGTCTTCCCCGCCTGGACCGTCACCGGCTTGTCCGGCGCCTTGAGGTGCGAGTTCCAGACCGCGATCTTGTAGGTGCCCGGCGGCACGTCCTTGATGGCATAGCGCCCCTTCGCGTCCACCACGGCCGCGTACGGGCTCGGCGCGACGAAGATGTAGCCGAGCATCTCGGGGTGGATCGAGCAGAGCTGGCTGTACGCGCCCTCCTGGTCGAAGGTGTGCGTCCGCTCCTCGTTGGTCTTGAAGGTGCCGAGGTTGTAGGCCTCCCCGTCCGGCGAGTAGACGTTGTGCGCGACCCCGTCGTGGTTCAGGAACTTGACGGTGTCGCCGCGCGCAACCGCGAGGACGTGGGGGATGAACGTCAGGTTCTTCTGGTCCATCGCGGCCGTCCGCGGGGCCGCCGTCGACTTCGCGTCCTTCAGGTACACGACGGTCTCGGCGGCGTACTTGGGCGGCGTGACCTCCACCTTCCCGCTCACGCCGCCGCCCTCCGCGAGCGCGGAGGACGCGGCGCAGCCGACGGCGACGAGGGCGATCCGAAGCGAGCCGATGCGTGTCATGACGATCTCCGGCGAAAGGGGACGCCGCGATTCAGATGGCCCAGGCGAGGAACAGCGCGATGGACTCGAACTCGTTCAGCTTGGCGCCCGGCGCGGCGACGTCCTTCGGGGCGGCGACGAAGTTGCCCCAGTCGGCGTTGCCGCCGTCCCATGCGACCGCGTCGCCGGAGGTGTCCGTCGGGAACCCCTTCACGAACTCGAAGTTCGCGACGAGCACCGCCTTGACGTTGGCGCGCAAGAGGAACGCGACTCCGGGCATGAGGTGGACGTCGTGGACCTTGGACCCTCCGCTCGGCCGGAAGCCGATGCGCTCGGCCCGGACCGCCGGGACCATCCACGGGAACAGGACGTACGACAGCTCCGCCCACTCCACGTCGGTCCGCAGCAACGAGAGATCGCCGGCGCCGCGCTGGTGCTGCTGCGCGTAGAAGCCGAGGTTCAGCTCCGCCGACCCGAGCTGCCCGCGCGCCGCGGCGCCCAGGGTCCGGGAGGTGTTCCCGACGGCGGCCTCGGGGGGGGCCGTGACGCTCAGGATCTCGCGCGAGTGGAACCCGAAGACGTCGAGCGTCACGGCGTCCTCCGCCCACGGCTTGAGCGCGTCCTTCGGCCCCTTCGATCCCTCCCCGTCGAGCCGCATGCCGCCGAGCTTATAGCCGGCGTGGGCGTAGGCGTTCTCGCTGTTGAACCTGCCGCCGAACGCGTTCTTCCCGGAGGTCGCCCCCGCCGACCAGTCGAACCGCCCTCCCCAGACGCCGGTCAGCTCCGCGCCGTTGTAGTTGTCCACGAGCGTGAACGGGTCTTCCGAGAGCCCGGAGATGCCGGTCACCGGCACGGTGGTGATCTGCGCATCCCCGAGGTAGGTCGAGTGCGGACCGAAGCTCGTCAGCGTCGGGAAGCCCCGCCCGACAAGGAGGTTCACCGCGTGACGGGGTCCGACGAGATCGTTGAGCAGCACCTGGGCGTGCTCCACGTCCGCGCCACCATCCCCGAACGTCACCTCCGCCCAGATGGTGATGCTGTCGTCGAGCGACGCCCCCGCCCAGAGCTGTCCCTCGTTCACGAGATTGTCGAGCGAGAAGCGGACGTCGTTGTTCTGCCGCGGGGTGGTGGCGCTCTTCTGCGGGTAGGCGAACGCCTGTCCGTTGGCGCCGATCGCGAGCACCGGCGAGATGGGGATCGTCGAGGGCCACACCGAGCTCGGGAAGGTCTTCTTGGTCGCCTCCTGTCCCATCGCAACCGTCCCCTGCTTCACGTAATCGCTGTCCACGCCCGGGAACCGGTAGCCGTTCCTCCGGAACGCCTCCCCGAACGGCGTGAGCTTCGGGTAGACCGTATGGCAGGTGAGACAGCTCGTCTCGTACTTGCGCGCGAACGCGGGGATGGCGCCTGCGTTGCGCGGAGCGACGAGGGTCCAGCTCACCACCGCAAGCTGCAGAGAGAGAACGATCCGGGAGTTCATGCCGAGGCTCCTGCTCGTCCGCGGCGCTCGCTTCAGGCCGGCGCAATGCCAGTCTGAAATGAAGCTCAGCGAGCCCGTCGGGGCGCTCGTCACTGTAGGATAACGCCGCGGCACGGAGCGTCTCGATCGGGTCCGGCCCCCTTGGGCGCGTCCGGCCATCACCCGGCGATATTCCGCGGGGACCGTTCTTTTCAACGATCGTTGAAAGAAAGCGCACCGTGGTGGTAGAGATTCCCGCGCCATGGCCTACCGCTCGCTGCGCGAGTTCCTCGACCGGCTGGAGCGCGCGGGCGAGCTCGTGCGCGTGAAGGAGCGGGTGGACCCGGTCCTCGAGATGGCCGCGCTCGCCGATCGCGCCGCGAAGCAGGGCGGCCCCGCCCTCCTCTTCGAGAACCCCGCGGCGGGATCGTTCCCGGTCGCGATGAACCTCTTCGGGACCCGCCGGCGCACGAGCTGGGCGCTCTCCTGCGAGGACTTCGAGGACCATGCGCGCGAGCTGCGCGCGCTCCTCAGGATGGCGCCGCCCCAGTCGTTCTGGGAGAAGCTGAAGATGCTTCCGAAGCTCGGGAAGCTCGCCGCGATGGCGCCGAAGCACGTCTCCTCGGGCGCCTCGCAGGAGGTGGTGGACCGCGCCCCCGATCTCGGAAAGCTTCCGGTGCTCACCACCTGGCCGCACGACGGCGGCCCGTTCATCACGCTGCCGCAGGTCATCACCCGCGATCCCGAGACCGGGATCCGCAACGTCGGGATGTACCGGCTCCAGGTGCTCGGCCCGCGGCGCCTCGCGATGCACTGGCAGCTCCACAAGACCGCGAACGCCCACTTCCGCGAGTACCGCCGGCGCGGCGAGCGCATGCCCGTAGCCATCGCGCTCGGCGGCGATCCCGCCCTCGGCTACTGCGCCTCGGCCCCGCTCCCGCCGAACGTGGACGAGTACCTGTTCGCCGGGTTCCTGCGCGGCGAGGCGGTCAAGATGGTGAAGGGCGTCGCGACCGACCTCGACGTGCCGGCCGACGCGGACCTCGTCATCGAGGGCTTCGTAGACACCGCGGCGCCGCTCGTGCGCGAAGGGCCCTTCGGCGATCACACCGGCTTCTACTCCCTCGCGGACGACTACCCCGCGCTCGACGTCGTGGCGGTGACGCACCGGAAGGACGCGATCTACCCGGCGACGGTGGTCGGGCCGCCGCCGGTCGAGGACCTGTGGATGGGCACCGCCACGGCGCGCCTGTTCCTGCCGATGCTCCAGCTCGTCTTCCCCGAGATCGTGGACATGGCCTTCCCCGCCGAGGGCGCGTTCCACAACCTCTGCCTCGTCTCGATGCGCAAGGAGTTCCCCGGCCACGCGAAGAAGCTCATGCACGGGCTGTGGGGATCCGGGCAGATGTCCTCGACGAAGACGCTGGTCGTGTTCGACGAGGACGTGGACGTGCAGGACTTCTCGCAGGCCGCCTGGCGCGCCCTCGCGAACGTGGACGCGAAGCGGGACGTCGTCATCGTCGACGGACCGGTGGACATCCTCGACCACGCCGCGCCCCACCTCGGCCTCGGCGGGAAGATCGGCGTGGACGCGACCCGCAAGTGGGCGGAGGAGGGCGGGCGGGAGTGGCCGGAGCCGTGCGTCCACCCGCCGGAGCTGCTCGCGCGGATGGACGCGCTCTACGAGCGGCTCGTGCCCGGCGCGCCGCCGCCGCGCCGCTACGCGATCGCGCCGCCGCCCGCCGCCGCGTGGAGCCCGAAGAAGGGGGCCGCGTGAGCCACATCCCGCTCCCCGGCGAACACGGCCCGCGCGCGGGCGCCGTCCGCGCGATGTTCGACCGGATCGCGCCGTCCTACGACCTGCTCAACCGCGTGATGACCCTGCGCGTGGACCAGGCCTGGCGCCGGAAGCTCCTGCGCGTCCTCGCGCCTCGCGCGGGCGAGACGCTCCTCGACCTCTGCGCCGGGACGATGGACGTCGCCGACCTCGCCCGCCGCCGCGCGCCGGGCCTGCGCGTCGTCGCCGCGGACTTCTCCTTCCGGATGCTCGCGCGCGGCGTCGCGAAGACCGCGCTGCCGGCGAGCCAGGCCGACGCGCTCGCGCTCCCCTTCCGCCCGCGGGTGTTCGACCTCGCCACCGTCACCTTCGGGATGCGGAACCTCGAGTCCTACGAGGTGGGGCTCGCGGAGCTCGCGCGGGTGCTCCGCCCCGGCGGGCGCCTCGGGGTGCTCGAGTTCTTCCGCTCCGAGTCCACCGGCTCGCGCCTCGTCCACGGCGCGTACAACCGGCTCGCCCTCCCCGTCCTCGGCCGGATCCTCTCGCCCGACCCGGAGGCGTACCGCTACCTCGTCGCCTCGATGGAGCGGTTCGCCTCCCGGCCCGAGTTCGAGGAGGCGGCGCGCCGGGCGGGGTTCCGCGACGTGCGCGGCGAGAGCCTCTTCCCCGGCGTGTGCGGCCTCGTCACGGCGGTGCGCGCGTGAGGGCGACACGGGTGGCGCCATGAAGCTCGTCGTCGCCGTCTCCGGCGCGTCGGGAGCGCCCTACGCGAAGCGGCTCCTCGACTTCCTCGCCGCGAACGGCGAGAAGCACGGCGTCGCCGCCGACCTCGTCTTCACCCAGACCGGCAAGCAGGTCTGGAAGCAGGAGATCGGCGCGGAGCCCCGCTACCCGTTCACCACCTGGAAGAACCAGGACTTCACCGCCCCGTTCGCGTCCGGCTCGTCGCTGTACGACGGCATGGTGGTGATCCCGTGCTCGGCGGGGGCCCTCGCCCGCATCGCGTACGGGATCTCGGTGGACCTCGTCGGGCGGGCGGCGGACGTCATGCTGAAGGAGCGCCGGCGCCTCGTGCTCGTCCTGCGCGAGACGCCCATCTCGCTCGTCCACGCCCGGGCGATGACACAGGTGATCGAGGCGGGCGCGTTCGTCATGCCGGCGTCGCCCTCCTTCTACTCGGGGCCGAGGACGATCGACGAGCTCGTCGACACGGTGGTGGCGCGGGTGCTCGATCGGCTCGGCCTGCCGAACGAGCTGATGAAGCGCTGGGACGGGATGCCGCCCGGCGCGGTGGAGCCGTCGGAGGAGCCATGATCTCCACCCTCGCGAGCCGCGCCCTCGACCGCGACGGTCTCGGGAAGATCCGGGACACCGTGCTGTCCGGCGGGCGGATCACGGACGAGGAGGCGGTGCGGCTGTTCGAGACGGACGACCTCGCCGCCCTGGGCGCGCTCGCGAACCACGTGCGCGAGGCGCGCCACGGCGATCTCGCCTTCTACAACCGCAACGTCCACCTGAACCCGACCAACGTCTGCGTCGCGACCTGCAAGTTCTGCTCGTTCGCGCGCCCGGACGACCGGGAGGCCTCCGACGGCTACACGATGGGCCTCGACGAGGCGGTCGAGAAGGTCCTCTCCCGGCGCGCGCTCGGCATCACCGAGGTCCACATGGTGGCGGGGCTCCACCCGACGCTGCCGTGGGACTACTACACCGGCCTCCTCCGCCGCGTCCGCGCCGCCTGGCCGGAGCTCACCATCAAGGCCTTCACCGCCATCGAGATCCACTACTGGGCGAGGAAGTTCGGGAAGAGCTACGGCGAGGTGCTCGGGGAGCTCCGCGACGCCGGCATGGACACGATGCCGGGTGGCGGCGCCGAGATCTTCGCGCCGCGGGTCCGCCGGAAGATCTGCGACGACAAGGCGACCGCGGACGAGTGGCTCGAGATCCACCGCACCGCCCACTGCCTCGGCATCAAGACCAACGCCACCATGCTCTACGGGCACATCGAGCGGCTCGACGAGCGCGTCGATCACATGCGGCGCCTGCGCGAGCTGCAGGACGAGACCGGCGGGTTCCAGGTGTTCATCCCGCTCGCGTTCCACCCAGAGCACAACATGATCGGGAAGGCCTTCCCGAAGCCGACCGGCTACGACGCGCTGAGGACGCTCGCCGTCTCGCGCCTGTACCTCGACAACTTCGAGCACGTGAAGGCGTACTGGGTCGCGCTCGGCGCGCGGCTCGCGCAGACGTCGCTCGCGTTCGGCGTGGACGATCTCGACGGGACCGTGCTCGAGGAGCGCATCTACCACATGGCCGGCTCGACGGTGCCGCAGTCGCTGAGCGAGCGGACCCTGCACGAGCTCATCCGCGCGGCGGGCCGCGTCCCGGTGGAACGCGACAGCTTCTACAATGTCGTGAAGGTGCACGAACGTCCGCTCGCCCGTCGCGAGCAGGGGGACCGTTCCCCCCTCTCCCTCGAGGGAGAGGGTCGCGGTGAGGGGGAGCGGATCCGCAATGGTTAAGCTCCGCGCCGCCGCCGTCTCGTTCCTGAACGCCTGGCCGCTCACGGCCGGGCTGGAGAAGTCCGAGCGCATCGAGCTCGTCCTCGCCGAGCCGTCGCGCTGCGCCGCGATGCTCGAGGCGGGCGAGGTCGACATGGCGCTCGTCTCGGTCGCCGGGCTCGCTGGGGGCGAGTACGAGATCGTGCCCGGCATCGCCATCGGCGCGGACGGCCCCGTCCAGACGGTCGTGCTCGCCGGCGAGCAGTCGCCGGCCATCTGGGACGAGGTCTTCCTCGACACCGCCTCCCGGACCTCGCACGTGCTCACGAAGCTCGTCCTCGACGAGATGGGCGTCCGCCCCAGGTACACGCTCCTCCCCGCCGCGGAGGGGCTCGCCCGCGCGAAGGGCACGAAGGGCGCGCTCGTCATCGGCGACCGCGGCTTCGGCGTGCGCGCGAACCACGTCATCGACCTCGGGCGCGAGTGGAACCGGCTCACCGGGCTGCCGATGATCTTCGCGCTCTGGGCCGCGCGGCCGGGGCGCGTGTCGCCGGAGGACGTGCAGGAGCTCTCGCGCACGGCGCAGCACGGCCTCGGCACCCGCACCGAGCTCGCCCGGCGGTTCGCGGCCGAGCACGGCGGGGACGCGGAGCGGTACCGGCGCTACCTGACCCAGCGCATCCGCTACGGCCTCGGTCCGTACGAGCTGCAGGGGCTCGAGGCGTTCCTCGCGAAGGCGGCCGCCAAGGGCTTCCTCCCGCCGATGCAGCTCCGCTTCGTCGACGACGTGGTGCGCTCGCGCCGGGTCCGCCGCCCGGTGTCGCTCGACACCGCGCTCCAGAAGGGCGCCGACGGCGAGCGGCTCGACCCGGACGAGGCGGAGCTCCTCGACGAGCAGGCGCCGCTCCTCGAGCTCGGCCTCGCGGCGGACCTTCGCCGGCGGGCGCTGCACGGCGACGGCGTCGTCACCTACATCGTCTCGCGCAACGTGAACTACACGAACGTGTGCACCACCGCGTGCCACTTCTGCGCGTTCTACCGGCCCCGCGGCCACCCCGAGGCCTACGTGCTCTCGCGCGACGAGCTCGCCGCGAAGCTCGACGAGACGGTGCGGCTCGGCGGGATCGAGATCCTCATGCAGGGCGGGCTCCATCCCGACCTCGGCATCGAGTGGTACGAGGACCTCTTCGGCTGGATGAAGAAGGGCTGGCCGACGATCAACCTCCACGCGCTCTCGCCGGAGGAGATCTGGCACGTGGCGCGAACGAGCGAGCTCGGCCTCGGCGAGACAGTCGACCGCCTCGTCGCGGCGGGGCTCGACTCCATCCCCGGCGGCGGGGCGGAGGTGCTCGACGACGAGGTGCGGCGCCGGATCGCGCCGCTCAAGTGCTCTACGGACGAGTGGCTCACGGTGATGCGCGCCGCGCACGAGAAGGGGCTCCGGTCCACCGCCACGCTGATGTTCGGGGTGGGCGAGGAGGCGGCGCACCGGGTGGCGCACCTCCGGCGGCTGCGTGACCTGCAGGACGACACCCGCGGCTTCACCGCCTTCATCTGCTGGCCATTCCAGCCTGCGAACACGCGCCTCGCGCCGGGCGACGGCAGCGCCCACGCCTACCTGCGCACGAACGCGCTCGCGCGGCTCTTCCTCGACAACGTGCCGAACCTCCAGTCGTCGTGGGTCACCATGGGCGGCGGCGTCGCGCAGGCGGCGCTCCACATGGGCTGCAACGACTTCGGCCAGGTGATGATGGAGGAGAACGTCGTCTCGGCGGCGGGCACCACCTTCCGGATGGACGCGGAGGAGGTGGAGCGGCACATCCGCGACGCCGGGTTCCGGCCCGCGCGGCGCAACATGAGGTACGAGCGGCTCGGAGCCCCGTCACCATGAGCGTGCGGGTCGTCAGCGCGCCGTGGGTGCTCGCCGGGCGCGGTGGGGGTGCCATTGCGGACGGCGCGGTCGCGCTCGACGGCGATCGCATCGTCGCGGTCGGCCCGCGCGCCGAGATCGAGGCGCGCCACGGCAGGGGCGAGCGGCTCGAGGCGGTGCTCCTCCCGGCGCTCGTGAACGCCCACCTTCACCTCGAGCTGTCGCACATGAAGGGCTCCGTCGTGGGGGGCGAGGGGCTCCCCGCCTGGATCGAGCTCTTCGTCTCGGCGCGGGCGCGCATGCGCGGGCGCGATCCCGGGCAGGCGATGACGATGGCGGCGGAGGACCTCCTCCGCTTCGGGGTCGCGGCGGTGGGCGACGTCTCGAACACGCTCGCCTCGCTGGGGCCGCTCGGCGCGGCCGGGCTCGCCGGGACGGTCTTCCACGAGGTGTTCGGCATCACCCCGCGCCGGATGGCCGATTCGCTCGCGGCCGCGGAGGCGACGCGCGCCGCCGCCCCGCCCCCCGCGCCGGGGCTGCAGGTGGTCCGCAGCCCGCACGCGATCTACTCGACGCACCACCCTGCCCTCGTCGAGTTGCTGCGCGCAGGGCCGGGCTCGCTCCACCTCGCGGAGGATCCGGCGGAGCGCGCGCTCGTCGCGAGCGGCACCGGCGGGTTCGGGCACCTCGTCGCGCGCATGGGCGGACAGGCACGCGACCTCGTACCGAGGGGAAGGTCCGCGGTCGCGGTGGTCGCGCCGCACCTCGCGCCGCACCACCTCGCCGTCCACTGCGTGGACGTGGACGCGGAGGATGTCGCGCTCCTCCGCGCCGCGGGGGTGACGGTCGTCCTCTGCCCGCGCTCGAACCTCTTCATCGGGCGGCGCCTTCCGCCACTCGACGCGCTCCTCGCGGCGGGGCTCCCCCTCGCCATCGGCACCGACTCGCTCGCCTCCTGCCCGTCGCTCTCGCCGCTCTCCGACGCCGCCGCGCTGCGGCGCGCCTTCCCGGCGATCCCCGCCTCGCGCATCATCCCGTGGCTCTGGAACGGCCCCGCGGTCGGCGCCCGGCACGTGGGCGCGCTCGTGCCCGGGCTCGCGCCGGGGGTCGTCGCCGCGCCGACCGGTGGGGCGCACGTCGAGGACCCGTTCGAGTTCCTCGTGACGTTCGGCGCGGAGGAGCGACCGTTCGCGTGGGTGGCGAGGCAACATCTCCCGGAGACGGCATGACCCTTCGACTCGGGGCCGGCGAAGCCGGCCCTGCGCTCAGGGCGAACGGGCTCGTGGCCCTCGCGCGGATGGTGAAGCTGTCCCACTCGCTCTTCGCCCTTCCGTTCGCGGCGAGCGCGGTGGTGCTCGTCGCCCCGCGCGCGTCGCTCGACGCGTGGCGGCTCGTCCTCGTCGCGGTCGCCGTCGTCGCCGCGCGGACCGCGGCCATGGCGATGAACCGGGTCGCCGACCGCTGGTACGACGCGAAGAACCCGCGCACGACGGGGCGCGAGCTCGTCACCGGCGAGGTTTCCCCGCGGGCCGCCTGGACCCTCCTCGCGGGGAGCGCCGCGCTGTTCGTCGCCACGGCGGCGCTCATCTCCGAGCCGTGCGCCTGGCTGTCGCTGCCGGTCCTCGGCGTCCTCCTCGGCTACTCCTACGCAAAGCGGTTCACCTGGAGCTGCCACCTCTGGCTCGGCGTCGCGCAGGCGCTCGCGCCCATCGGGGTCGCCATCGCGCTCACCGGCACGGCCGGGGTCGCCTCCGTCGTGCTCGGGCTCGGCGTCGGCGCGTGGATCGCCGGGTTCGACGTCTTCTACGCCCTGCAGGACATGGAGTACGACCGCGGCGCGGGCCTGCGCTCGATCCCTGCTCGCTTCGGCGTGCGCGGCGCGCTCGTCTGGGCGCGCGCCCTCCACGTCCTCGCTGCCGTCGCCGTGGCCACGGCGGGCGCGCTCGGCGGGCGCGGCGCGGGCTGGCTCGCCGGGACGGCGATCCTCGCCGCGGTGCTCGCCGCCGAGCACCGGCACGTCTCTCCCGGAGGCGAGCTCAAGCCCGAGCGCATCAACGTCGCCTTCTTCAACTACAACGCCTTCGCCTCGGTCGCGTTCGCGCTCTGCGCGCTCGCGGACCTCGCGCTCTCCTAGGACCCCGATGCCCGCCGCAGCGCCCCGCCCCGACCGAGCCCAGGCCCCACACGCGCTCCAGCGCGCGGACCTCGCCGCTGCCGACGCCGTCGGCGCGCTCATGGAGCTGTGGGGCTTCCGCCGCCAGCTCGGGCGCGTCTGGGCGGTCCTCTTCCTCTCCGACCGGCCCCTCGCGGCTCCCGAGCTGTGCGCGCGCCTCGAGATCTCCACCGGGCTCCTCTCGATGAGCCTCGCCGAGCTGCGCAGGTGGGGCGTCGTGACGCCGGTCGACGTCCCCGGCGACCGCAAGGAGCACTACGAGCCCGAGACGAACGTGTGGCGGCTCGTCGCGCGCGTCCTCCGCGAGCGGGAGAAGCGCGCGGTCGAGGGGGCGCTCGCGGCGTTCGAACGCGCGCTGCACGACGCGCGTGCCGCGCTCGTGGACGTCGATCCCGCGGTGAAGGCCGCCGCACGCTTCAAGGCGCGGCGCCTCGAGCTCCTCGTCGATCTCTCGTGCGCGGCGCTCAACGTGCTCCGCGTGCTCGTCGCGAGCGCGCGGGCCGACGCCGGTTCGCTGAAGGCGCTCTCCGAGCTGCTCGGCCGCGGCGGCGCCGCCCGTCAGCGCGCCGCGAGCGCAGCGAAGTAGTCGGCGAGCGCTCCGAGCGCCTCCGCCTTGGCGGCGAGGTACGCGCGCCCCGCGCGCGCCGACTCCGCGTCATCGTGCGCGGCGGCGAGCTCGTTCACGCCCGCGAGCGCCCGCTCCTGCGCCGCGGCGTACCGCACTGCGGGCCCGCGGAGCGTCGGCGGCAGCGCATCGGCGGCAGCCTTCGCGCGCCCTGCCGCCCTGCGGCCGCTCGTCCGGGCGGCGGAAGGATCCTCGTCGGCCCCGCGACGAGCGGCGCGTTCACGCGCCGGCGGCAGCCGGCTCTCGGCGCGCTCGAGCTCGCGGCGCGCGTCCGCGAACTCGCGCTCAGGCCCGGCCGGCTCCGGCTCCTCGAGCAGCCAGGCGGCGCGCGACCGCCGGTACAGCTCGATCGCCCCGCCGAGCTCTCCTTGCAGCCGGAGGATCTCCACCGGGGCCGGGACCGCCGAGGCGACCGCGGCGGCGAGGCCGTCCGCGTAGCGGCCGGCGAGCGCGGCGACGCGCGATGCGATCGCCCGGTCGGCCGGGTTCGAGACCGCCGCGGCGGCGTCCTGCACCTCCGCCTTCGCGACGGCGAGCGCCGGGAGCCGCCGCCTCGCCCGCTCGTCGCGCGCCGCTCCGCGCTTCGCGTGCCGCTCGATCGCGACGACGTCTTCGGCCGCGAGCGACAGGCCGACGAGCCGCGCATCGAGCGCGGTCGCGAGCGCGAGATCGCGCACCGTGAACGCGGGGGCCGGCGGCGGCCGCGCCGGCGCTCGCGGGGGCGGCTGCGGCTTCTGCTCGCACGCCGCGGCGAGCGCGAGCGGAAGGATGACCCAGGCGACGCGGCGCATCGGGCCGAATCTAGCGCAGCGCCGCGGCAGCGTCGCGAGCGGCCGCCGCGATCGCCCCCTCGTCCCCGCCGAGGAGCCGCCCCTCGCGCAGCCGCACCTCGCCGTCCACCACGACCCACGCGGCCGGAGCGCCCGCCCAGAGCATGGCGAGATCTCCCTCCGGCACGTCCGGCAGCGGCACCGGCGGCCGCCAGTCGAGCACGACCAGATCCGCGAGCGTTCCCGGCTCGAGGACGCCGAGTCGCTCGCCGAAGAGGTCGGAGACGAGCCGCGCCGCCGCCGGCCAGGCGACGCGCCCGACGAGCCCGGCCGCCGCGCCCGCGCTCCGCTCCGCGAAGCGGTGCATCGCCGCCGCGGCGAGCGCCTCGCCCGCGACGTCCGGGAAGAGACCGTCCGTGCCCAGGAGCACCGGCACGCCGAGCGCGACGAACGGGAGGAGCGGGGGCACCGGCGCGCCGAAGAACATCGCCGCGCGCGGCGTCGAGGCGAGGAACGCGCCCGCCTCCGCGAGCGCGACGCCCTCGGCGTGCACCGCGGTGCCGGCGTGCGCGACCACGGCACGCGACGAGAGGAGGCCGCGCGTCGCGAGCACGTCCACCGGCCGCTGGCCCCAGCGCTCGAAGGCGTGGGCGAGATCGCTCTCGTCCTCGCCGACGCAGGCGATGAGCCCGTGGCGCCGCGCCGGCGCAGCGGCCCCCGCGAGGAGCTCGTCGGACGCGTCCGCGAGGCCCGCGAGACCCACCGCGCCGCGCAGGAGCCGGTGCGCCGCGTGGCGCTCCGCGAACGCGGCGGAGGCGTCCACCTCGTCGGCGCCGCCGCGAAGGGCCCCGCGGGCCCCGCGCGCGCCGTACCCGACGACCGCCCTGATCCCGACCGACTGCAGCGCGCGCGCCTCCGCCTCGAGGATCGCCCCCGCCGCGCCGGGAGCGCCCCGCACGAGGTCGAGGACGCAGGTGACGCCGGCCCGGAGCGCGGCGAGCGCGGCGGCCCGCACGAGCGGCTCCACCCGCTCCGCCGACATCCGCCCCTCGTACGGCTGGCGCACGTCGGCGCGCAGGTCGGCGATCGTGGGCGGCGGCCGGCCGGGCAGGCCGGCGAGCCGGAGCAGCGCGCCCACCGCGAGGTGCGCGTGGGCGTCGATCCCACCCGGGACCACGAGCCGGCCGTCGGCGTCCACGTCCCAGTCGCCGGGACGCCCCTCGACCGCGACGCCCGGCTCCGCGACGCGGGCGATCCTGCGCCCCTCGACGACGACGGTGGGGCCCGCGCCGAGCCGCGCCACGAACGCGTTCCGGATCACGAGGCGCCCGTCCACCGCCACATCATGCCAGGCCGTCGCCCATCGGGGGCGATGAGTCGATGTTTCAGCGGCTGGCGATGCGGCTCGCGCCGATCCCGCGGCGGGTGAGGAGCTTTCGACGTCCGCCCGGCCCCTGCTTGCCGACCCTCCGGGGAACGGCTAGACACTCCCTCGCATGCTGTCCCAGGAGGTCATGAGGAAGCTCGACGCGATCGAGCAGCGGTTCGAGGAGCTGACCCACCAGCTCTCCGACCCCGCCGTCGCGTCGTCCGGCGAGCGCTTCAAGAAGGTCTCGAAGGAGCGCGCCTCCATCGAGCCGACCGTGAACGCGCTCCGCGCCTGGCGGAAGCTCGCACAGGACGTCGAGGACAACGAGGCACTCCTCGCGGACGCGGAGATGCGCGAGATGGCGAAGGAGGAGCTCGCCCAGCTCCGCCCGCGCCTCGAGCCCGCCGAGGAGCAGCTCAAGCTCTACCTCGTCCCGAAGGACCCGAACGACGAGAAGGACGTGATCCTCGAGATCCGGGCCGGGGCGGGCGGCGACGAGGCCGGGCTCTTCGCGGCGGAGCTGCTCCGGCTGTACCTGCGCTATGCCGAGCGCCACGGATGGAAGGCCGACGTCGCCGACCTCTCCGCCGGGAGCCTCGGAGGCGTGAAGGACGCGACCGTCAACATCTCCGGCGACGCGGTCTACTCCTGGCTCAAGTACGAGTCGGGCGTTCACCGGGTGCAGCGCGTCCCTGCGACCGAGGCGCAGGGCCGCATCCACACCTCGACCGCGACCGTGGCGGTGATGCCCGAGGCCGAGGACATCGACGTCCAGGTGAACACGGCCGATGTCGAGATGGACGTGTTCCGCTCGACGGGCTCCGGCGGCCAGAGCGTCAACACGACCGACTCGGCGGTGCGGCTCACCCACAAGCCGACCGGCCTCGTCGTGAAGTGCCAGCAGGAGAAGAGCCAGCTCAAGAACCGGAACATGGCGTGGAGGATGCTCCGCGCGAAGCTCTACGAGATGGAGCAGGAGAGGCAGCGGAGCGCGCGCGACGCGACTCGGAAGAGCCAGGTGGGAACGGGCGACCGCTCGGAGAAGATCCGCACCTTCAACTTCCCGCAGGACCGGCTGACGGATCACCGCATCAACTACACGCGCCACAACCTGCCCGCGGTGATGGACGGCGACCTGCAGGACGTCATCGACGCCTGCCGCACGTTCTTCTCCGCCGAGGCGCTGCGCGAGGCCTCGAAGCCCGTGGAGAAGAAGGCCGAGAAGCGCGCGTGACCCTTCGACTCCGGGCGCGCGCGGGCGGCACGCCGACGAGGGCGCCCTACGCTCAGGGTGAGCGGTCATGAGCGAGACGTGGACGCCGCTCAAGCTCATCGGCTGGACGCAGGACTTCTTCGCGAAGCGGGGGATCGACGCGCCCCGCCTCACCGCGGAGCTGCTCCTCGCGCACGCGCTCTCCTGCGATCGGGTCCGGCTCTACCTCGACTTCGACAAGCCGCTCGGGGACGCGGACCTCGCCCGCTATCGCGAGCTCGTCCGCCGCCGCGCGGAGGGTGAGCCGACCGCGTACCTCCTCGGGCGGAAGGAGTTCTTCGGCCACGCGTTCCGCGTGGACACGCGGGTCCTCGTCCCGCGTCCCGAGACCGAGCTCCTCGTCGAGGCGGCGCTCGCCGCGCTCCCGGAGGGCGGCTGCGCGCTCGACCTGTGCACCGGGTCGGGCTGCGTCGCCGTCTCGCTCGCGCTCGGACGGAAGGGGGCGCGGGTGCTCGCGACCGACGTGTCGGAGGATGCCCTCGCGCTCGCGCGCGAGAACGCCTCCGCGCTCGGAGCCGTGGTCGAGCTCGCCACGGGCGACCTGTGGTCGGCGGTCCACGGATCCGAGCGGTTCGACGTCATCACCTCGAATCCGCCGTACATCCCGACGAAGGAGCTCGCCGGCCTCTCGCCCGAGGTCCGGCGCGAGCCGTGCATGGCGCTCGACGGAGGGGAGGACGGCCTCGCCGTGCTCCGGCGGATCGTGGAGGGCGCCCCTGCCCGCCTCGCGCCCGGCGGCGCCCTCGTCATGGAGATGCACGAGAGCCACGAAGGCGTGCTGCCGGGCCTCTGCCTGGCCGCCGGGTTCGCGCGCGCCGAGGCGCGTCGGGATCTCGCCGGCCTGCCCAGGCTCGTGGTCGCGGCGATGGCGGGGGACCGCGACCCGGCGTAGAATCCGCCGGTTTTCCAATGGACAAGATCGTCGTCGAAGGCGGCGTGCCGCTCCGGGGCAGCGTGGAGGTCTCGGGGGCGAAGAACGCCGCGCTGCCGGTCATCGCCGCGTCGCTCCTCGCCGAGGGCGACCACGTCGTCCGCAACGTCCCTGACCTCGCCGACGTGCGGACGCTCGGCCGGCTCCTCGCCTCGATGGGCTGCGCCGTGGAGCGGAGCGCCCGCGAGCGCGCCGTCTCCATCCAGGTTCCACCCGCCGTCACGCCGGAGGCGACCTACGAGCTCGTGAAGACGATGCGCGCGTCGGTCGTGGTCCTCGGCCCGCTCGTCGCGCGCTGGGGAAGGGCGCGCGTCTCGCTCCCCGGCGGCTGCGCGATCGGGGCGCGTCCGATCGATCAGCACCTGAAGGGGCTCGCCGCGCTCGGCGCCGACATCCGGCTCGAGCACGGGTACGTCGAGGCGGTCGCGCCGGGGGGCCGGCTGCGCGGCGCGACGTTCACGTTCGACGGCCAGACCGTGACCGGTACCGAGAACGTGATGATGGCGGCGGCCCTCGCCGACGGCGGCTCGGTGCTCCGGAACTGCGCGCGCGAGCCGGAGGTGGCGGACCTCGCCGCCGCCCTCGTGCGCATGGGGGCTCGCATCGAGGGCGCCGGGACGGACGAGATCCGGATCGAGGGCGTGCGCTCGCTCCGGCCGCTCGACCACTTCGTCATCCCCGACCGGATCGAGGCGGGGACGTTCCTCGTCGCCGGCGCGCTTCCCGGCGGCGACGTCACGGTGCGGGGCTGCATCGCCGCCCACCTCGAGGCGCTCATCGAGAAGCTCCGCGCGGTGGGCGCCGAGATCTCCGAGGTGAAGGGCGGGCTGCGGGTCGTCGGCGACGGCCGGCCCCGGCCGGTGGACGTCCGGACAGCGCCGCACCCTGGTTTCCCGACCGACATGCAGGCGCAGCTCATGGTGCTCCTCTGTCTCGCGCAGGGCTCCTCGAAGATCACCGAGACGGTGTTCGAGAACCGCTTCATGCACGTCCAGGAGCTGCAGCGCCTCGGCGCGGACATCGCGGTGGACGGGAAGACCGCCGTGGTGAAGGGCGTCGAGATGCTCTCCGGTGCGCCGGTGATGGCCTCCGACCTGCGCGCCTCGGCAGCGCTCGTCCTCGCCGGGCTCGCGGCGCAGGGGACGACCGAGATCCAGCGGGTCTACCATCTCGATCGCGGGTACGAGCGCATCGAGGAGAAGCTCGCGCCGCTCGGCGCGCGCGTGCGGCGGGAGAAGGCCTGAGGCCTTCGCCTTCGGAACTTCGGATGACGAAAGAGATCATCACGGTGGCGGTGCCGAAGGGGCGGCTCCTCGAGGAGTCCTCGCTCCTCTTCGAGCGCGCGCTCGGCGTCTCGCCGAAAGCGCTCCTCGAGGGGACCCGCAAGCTTGCCGCCGACGCGCCGGAGGTGGGGCTCCGCTTCATCTCGATCCGCGCGGCCGACGTCGCGAGCTACGTCGAGCACGGCGCTGCGGCGGTCGGCATCGTCGGGCTCGACATCCTGCGCGAGGATCCGGTCGACCTGTACGAGCCGCTCGACCTCCGCATCGGGCGCTGCCGCGTGATCGTGGCGCGGCCCCGCGGTGCGCGGCCGCTGCCGAAGGGCGTCGCGCCGAGGGTCGCGACGAAGTATGTCTCGCTCGCCGCCCGGCACTTCGCCCGGAAGGGCGTCCCCGCGGAGATCATCCCCCTGCACGGCTCCATCGAGGTCGCCCCCTCGCTCGGTCTCGCGGACGCGATCGTCGACATCACGGAGACCGGGGCGACGCTGGAAGCCAACGGCCTCGTCATCGAGGAGGAGGTCCTCGACGTCTCGGCCCGGCTGGTCGTGAACCGGGTCGCCCTGAAGCTCCACGCGGAGCGGCTCCGACGCCTGATCGCGTCCCTCCGGGAGGCCGTCGCCGGGACGACGCGCGCTCGTGGCCGTTGAAAGGGGCGGGCGGTTCTGCCTAGTATTCCCGTCGTTCACCTCGAGCCGCCTCTCGCTTTGATCCCCCGTTCCTGAACGAGTCGTCTCACCGGTCCCGAAGGAGGACCGCACACGTCATGGATTGCCCGCGGTGCAGCGTCGAGTTGTCGGAGATCCCCCGCGAGGACAGCGCGATTCACCGCTGCGCCGAGTGTGGAGGGCTCTGGATCAGCGACGTGGCGGACCTGAACAAGATGCTGCTCCACGCGAACCTGCCCGCGCTCTCGGCGATCGGCGGGTTCATCAACGCGGACGAGCTCACGGGGATGTGCCCCGCCTGCAACGTCGACCTCGTCATGGTCGAGGGCGGCGACAAGAAGCAGCTCGAGGTGTACGACACGTGCGAGTCGTGCGGCGGGATCTGGATCGACTCGGACGTGGACGAGCCGGCGCCGGAGCTCGACTGGAAGGGCGCCGAGCGAGAGATCGTCGCGTTCTTCCGGAAGTTCGCGAAGAAGTAGGCCGCCCGTCGGCTACCAGATCCGGTCGTCGCGCCACGGGTGCGCGGTGTTCGAGTACCCGCGGATCTCCCAGTAGCCGCGCCGGTCGTGGGTCATGAGCTCGAGCCGGCTCACCCACTTCGCGCCCTTCCATGCGTAGAGCTGCGGGACGACGATCCGCACCGGCCCGCCGTGTGCGCGCGCGAGCGGCTGCCCCTCGACCGTGTGGACGAGGAGGACGTCAGGCTTGAGCGCCTCCTCGAGCGCAAGGTTCGTCGAGTAGCCGTCCGACGCGTGCGTCATGAGGTGGGTCGCGTCCGGCGTGGGGCGCGCGAGGGCGAGGACCGTCTCGAGGCGCACGCCGCGGAACGCGAGGTCGAGGATCGACCAGCCCGTGACGCAGTGGAAGTCTGCCCCCAGGTCCTCCTGCGGCAAGGCGAGGAGGTCCTCGAAGGAGAGCGCGAGTGGCGTCTCGACCGCCCCATCGACGGTGAGGCGCCACTTCTGGGATGGGATCTCGGGCGCCTCGCCCAGATCGAGGACGGGCCACTTCTCCTTCTCGAAGACGTTCTGGCCGGGCGGCTCCCTCGGCATCCCATGGCGGTTCGGCGGCCCCTCGCCCTGGGGCGTCGGGTCGGAGAGGGAGGGGGTCCGGCGCAGCTTCTCGCCGAAGCGCGCGCGAAGCTCGGCGACGCCCTCCGCGATGCGGCGCTCGAGGTCGGTCACGCCGACGTTCTACCAGCCGAGGCGGGAGGCCGCAGCGGGCGCCGCGCCGCGCCCGCGAGTCCCGCGGATCGGCTTGACTCCCCGCGCCCTTCGCGGCAGAAACAGAGGCCGCGACGCGGGAATAGCTCAGTTGGTAGAGCATCAGCTTCCCAAGCTGAGGGTCGCCGGTTCGAATCCGGTTTCCCGCTCCAGTTTCCGATGAATCGACGAGGGCTTCCGGGGCGACCCGGGAGCCCTTCGTCTTTCCGGCTCCCTCGAAAACCTTGCCCGGGATCTCGCGAGCCTCGCGTTCTCCGCGAAGTCACGCAGGATTCCGCCGTGACCTTCAGCTCTCGAGAATCGAGGCGCCGCGACGGTCCCGCGGAGCTGCATCTTCCCGAGCGTTATGTGACGTCGAGCGGATCCCCGTCGCCGGCGAGGGTGCGCGGCCCCGCGTCGTGGCCGTCATGCGGGTGATCGACGGCGACGCCGACGACAAGCTCATCGCGGTGCTGCGCACCTCGTTCGCGGCGCTGACGCTCGCGGACCTCGAGGCGAACGGCGTCACGACGATCCTGAAGACGTGGTTCGAGAGCTACCGGGAATGGGTCGGGGTATCGTATGCGCCGCCTGAGCGCGTTCTCGAACCGGCCGGGCTCGGCCTTGCGCTCGGTGGTGGGGGCAACTCCGCGCGCGGCCCCGCTCGCCGGCGGCCGGTCGCCAGCCGCTCGCCGTCCGCGGCGGCCGGCCCGCGGACTGATCCTGGTTCGCACTCCGCGTGTCGTGTGTACAATGCGCGGGCTCGCACCGCGTAGATTCGCGACGAGCGAGGAGACCACGTGAAGGAAACCGTCTTTGCCGTCGTGGGCGCAGTCCTGCTGGCTGCGTGTGGGGTGAGCCATTCCAGCCCGCCGCCGCCGAGCGGCGCGATCCGGGTGACCAACGACTCGTCCTACGGGATCGACGAGCTGTACGTCATCCCCAGCTCCGCCTCGGACTGGGGCGTGAACCGCGCGGCGAGCCCCATCGTGCCCACGTACTCGCTCACGGTGGGCGGCCTCGCGCCGGGCTCCTGGGACGTCCGGGCCGTGAGCATCGGCGTGTCGAGCCCGTATTTCATCGAAGGATATGGCGAGGCGGTGATCGCGAACCAGACGCTGAACTTCTCCGCGACGGACTCGGACTACTCCGGGAGCCTCAAGGTATGAAACGGGGGCGGCTACAATCTCGTCGGCCTTTACGTCGTGCCCGCGGGCGCCGGGAGCTGGGGATCGAACCAGCTCTCGAGCGCGATCCCGCCGTCCGGCTCCTTCCTCGTCTACAACATGCCTCCCGATACCTACGACGTCCGGTGCATCTGGACGCCGAGCGGCGACGCGAGCGGAACCGGCTACGTGGTCGACTCGCACTCCGTGACCGAGACCACCTGATACTAGGGGAACGACCATGTCCGCTCTGCATCGAGTCGCGCTCGCCATCGTCCTCGTCGCTCCGGTCGCGTTCGCGGAGGAGCACGGGATCGTCGGCTCACCTCCCGTGGTGGACGTCCGGCCGGTGACGTCGGGCACCGACGGCCAGGACGCCGCCGAGGCCACGCCCGCCGCGTCCACGGCGGGCACCGGGTCCACCGCCGGCGCCGCCGCCGTGACGGCCGAGCGCGAACGCGCGAGCGGCCCCTACCGGCCCCCGGGCGAGGGCGAAGGCGACCCCAGGTAGCCGCTCCGCGGCCGCGGCGCCGGCCGTGCTACCGTCGCGCCGTGCCGAAGGAGTACCTGCGCAGCCTCTGCGACGAGATCGTCCACGCGCCGAAGCCGATCCGCGTCCTCAGGGCGATCAACTGGGACCCGCACGTCCACGAGCGGTTCTTCAAGGCGGGCGCCCGGGAGCTGCCGCGGCCCGAGTACCCCGCCCTCGGCTTCTCCCTCAAGGACAAGCGGCGCGAGGCGCAACGCCCTGACCCACAGTAATCGCGCGGGCCGAGCGCTGGCGTGGGGACCCGGATTGTGCGTCACGGCTCTGCAGAAGAACGCTCCAAACATCCGCACGTTGAACTGCGTCAGGCACGTTCACCGCGTCATGAGTTCCGGGTAGTTACTCTGGGTCGGGCTCTCCGGGGCTCTCCGGGGGGCTCTCCGGAGCTCTCCTCGACGTAGCCTGGGGACGCGAGCTGGGCATGGCCGTGTCGAGCCATGCCCAGCGGAGATCGTGTCTACGGCTTGTACACGAGCTTGAGCGCGGGCTTCGGCACGTAAGGAGCTCCGGCGTAAAGAGCCGTTTGCCAGGAACCCTCGGTGGAGTTGAAGCCCTCCGGCCCGGTCATCCCCCCATATCCACCCCCCGTCAGGTTGACGATCCTTCCAGACACGAGAGTCAGCACATTCGGGACGAGGGGAATGCCGTTCGCAGAGCCCGCCTGCGCATATCCTTCGGCGGCGAAGTCGCTGGAGACTTCGAAGGGCGTGTCCCTGAGGTCGATGTTGGCGAGACCGGTGGCGGAGCCGGCGCAATCGGTTGCGACGCCATACTCGACTTGAGTGAACACGCCATACCCGTCCGTCAGCTGCCCCGTCGACGTCGCGAACGTCAGATCCGCGATGTCGACCAGGAGGGACTTGGGGTCGATTCGGATCTTTGTGAACGAGGTTCGCACGTTCGTTCCCCAGTGACAGCCACCACCCGTCGCCTGGGAGAAATTGAAGTCACCGCCGGTTTTGCTGAGCGTGATGTAGTCCTTCGGGATGCCCGATGACAAGTCCTTGCAATACACCGTGAACACGACGCCCGGGGCCGGCTCGATGACGTAGTCGCCGTCGACGGTGCCTCCGCGGAGGTAGATTTCATTGCAGCTCTTCGGATTCTCGAGCGCGGTTGCCCGCCCCGAGGAGATCACGATCACGACCAATGCGCCCAGCACCGGGGCGAGCAGCTTGTTCACGTTCATGCAGTCCTCCCCACAGAATGGAGTTGCGTGTTACGGAAGGTGATGGAGCCTACACGGCACGCACGTTAAGTCAAGTACAGGTCTTTGCGCCGTGCGCCGCGCAAACCTTTCGCGGGCGGGCGGCGACCTCGTCCAATACCGACGGCCGCCGTGGCGTGAAATGGGCCGGAGGCTGCGTCCGCGCGCCGGCCTGCGGCATCACAGTGGCCGCCGCCGTCGAGTCAGCGGCCGATCGCGGAGCCCTCGCCCCACGACACGACGGCGCGCCGCCTCCGGCCCGTGCACGCCGAAGGCGATGGTCGAGGGATCTCCGTCCACGTGCTGAAGCGGGGCCTCCTCTCCGCCATGGCGCACCATCACCACTTCGTCGCCAGCAAGTGGCACGCGACGGCCATCTTCGACGGCGCGAGCCCCTCCGGAGCACGCGTCGAGGTGATCATCGCCGCCGATTCGCTCCGGGATCAGCAGGCGGCGCTCTCGCAGGAGGATCGGGGGAAGGTCGATCGGCAGGCGGCGGGCCCGGGCGTGCTGGACGCGCGCCGGTACCCCGAGATCCGGTTCGTCTCGAACCCGCTGGACCTCGAGCCGGTGACGTCCATCCAGACGGATGCCGGGCTCCGAGGCGTGCTCACCGGGACGCTCTCGCGAAGGAGGGAAACGGGTGGCGGGCCCGCGGCGCCCTCACGTTCAAGCAGAGCGGCTTCGGAATCCGCCCTTACAGCGGCTTCTTCGGTACGATCGCCGTACACAACGAGGTGAAGCTCGAGTACGACATCGTGTGGGTTGCGCCCGAGCACGCCTCGATGATGCACGGGGTCGCGCCCGCTCGGGCAAGGTCTGGGCAAGTTCTTGCCCAGCCGGGCGGGACTCAACGGGACTGAACCAGCCGAGAACCAGTGACTTGGGCCCATTTCCGCGGGTCCGCCGACGCCCGGTCAAATTCCCAAGCTGAGGGTCGCCGGTTCGAATCCGGTTTCCCGCTCCAGTTTCCGATGATGTGACGAGGGCTTCCGGGGCGACCCGGGAGCCCTTCGTCTTTCCGGGCGCCGCGAAATCCTTGCCCCGGCAAGATCCGGCGTCGGCATCACGGCGATCCCACTGCGGGTTTCGGTGTGACCCTCAGCTTTTCATTTTCGGGTCGACGCTGCGGCGCCGGTGCCATGTCGGGGGAGCGCCGCGGCAGGGCGCCGGCGCGCTCCGTTCATTCACGGGCCGGAGCATACGAGGAGGCACACGTGGCCCACGCCGCGCCGCCAAGGGGAGCCTCGTGCTCCTGGCACGTTCGCGATGGCCGGAGCGCCCTCCACACACGCCTCGTCATCTAAAACAACACGGGGATTTTCAGGCCTGGTGCGGACGTGGCCAAGGCCGCGGGATCCGTCGGTTCGGAAGCGAGGTGGACCGGAGCTGTAGCGCATTTGTGACAGCGGTCCTGGCCGGCCCACTTCCGGGGTCCGGGTAAACTTGCCGCGACTCCGGTTCGTGTAGATCCGGGGGTTGTTGCTCTGATCTGGTGGGGGAACATGAGCCAGCGCTGGGTGGGGCTTCGACATTCCGGACACGGGGGTTCCGGTTCTTGAGGCGGACACGACGATCAAGCTGGCTCAGTGATCGGCCGACATCGTATCGAACGATGTACCAGACGATCAGCGACTACCTCCGGCAGCATCGCGTGAAGCACGTCGCCATCAAGGCGAGCGCCGTGAACCCTGGCGGTGGGACTACGAACAAGCACCTGCTTGCGGCGGAACTGCGAGGCGTTGTGGCTGCCGCTGCAGTCGACGGCGGTTCCATCGTTCACGTTGTGAAGAAGCAGTCGATCAGCAAGACGTTCGGAAGCCGCACGGCCGACGAGTACGTGAAGGACAACGCCTTCTGGGCCTCGTCCGTCTCTGGCGTTCCTCTTCGAGTGGGGAGCCGCGAAGCGGCGCTCTGGGCTTGATCACGCCCATTGACTACGCGATCGACCTCGGACGCCTGAAGTTTCCCGGCTGCCAGGTCGGGGCGCCGCCCGCGAGCACCTCGCAGCCGTGACAGCCGAAGGCGACGTAGCGCACGCGGCGGCCGCCGGTGCGGAGCGCGGCGGTCGCGGCGACGAGCTGGTCGAAGGTTCGCGCGGTGACCTCCTCGAAGCTCGCCGCGCAGAGCCGGCCGAGGTCGCTCCCCCAGAACGCCTCCGAGGCGAGGTACCGGTCGCCGGTCCCGCGGAACAGCCGGGTATGAGCGGCATGTACACGCGCGTCCGCGGGAAGCCGCCCGCCATGGTGTGGACGAAGAGGACGTTCGCGCCGGGGGGCACGAGGCCGGCGAGCTCCGCCGCGAAGGCCTCGGCGTTGCGGGCGAACCGCCGCGCGCCCGCCTCCCGCGACCGGTCGACGAGCTCCCAGTCGACGCGGGTCGCCTCCCACGCGTCGGCCTTCACGCCCTTCAGCTGCTCCACCGGCGACGGGCCGTCGCCCGCCGCGTCGAGGTCGAACCCGGCCTCCAGCGGGATGTTCACGATGCGGCCGCCGAGCGCCGCCTCGGCCTGGGTGCGCTCCTCCGCGGTGAGGGGGCGGAGCGGGCCGTTGCCGTCGCGCCGGCCCACGGTCGCGCCGATCACGGTGATGCCTGCGCGCCGCGCGGCGTCGAGGACCCCGTTCGCGTAGCCGCGCCCGAACAGCTCGCCGAAGAGGACGAGCACGTCTCCGGGCCTCCAGCCGCCCGGTCGAGGGAGGTCGCGCAGCGGGGCGAAGGGCGAGGTGGTCATCGCCCGAATGTACCGCGCGCGCCCCTTTCTCCGAACTCCTCCCGCGGCGCCGCGCCGGGACCGCTGCCGCTCGTTCGACGCGTAGAAGTGCACGCTGTTCTCGGGCCCTTCGTCGAGGAACCGCAGGACCTTGTTGACCGGCAGCGTCACCGAGCCGTCGTCCGACATGAGGAGGGCGCGCGTGCCGTAGCCGAGGGTGATCACCTGGGCCGCCTTCGGCGCGCGCAGCGCGAACAGCGCGTGCGGCACCCACTCGTACCGCTTCGCGCAGCGGCGCCGGATCACCTCCCCGACGTAGGCGCCGCCCCAGAGCATGCTGTTGTCGAGCTCGAGCTCGCCGAGCTTCGCGGTGCGCGCGCACGTGCGCGAGGTAGGCGTCGACCGCCTTCGAGGCTGTCGAGGGAGTGTCGAGCTGCGCGCGCGCGAGCCGCTCGGGGAGCGCGACGTCGCCGTGGCCCTTCACCTTGCCCGTGAACGCGGCGGCGAACTCCGCGAAGATCGCGTTGAGGTTCTGCATCGGTCCCCTCCGCCGCGAGCTGCCACGTCAGGAGCCTGCCAGAAAGCCGCTTCGCCTGCTCGTTCCCCGCCGCCACGCCAGGGCGAGGCGCCCGGGAACGTCGCGTTCGGGCGGCAGCAGAGGAGGCCCCGCGGACGCTCGATCCGCGGGGCCTCCGACGAGCCGGCCGCCCCGTCCTGCGCCGGGAACGCCCGGCCCGTCCTCGCCGGCGAGCGCGGGG
>WNGA01002685.1_pt1 | contig 26957 bp, 17 predicted proteins | sample 5400061 | NCBI WGS metagenome assembly WNGA01 (sample SAMN13153366, study PRJNA577476) | soil metagenome | isolation source: 100 cm soil or saprolite under grassland replicate 2 | place: USA:California | collected 2016-06-15 | reverse complement strand
CAAGGCGGTGGTCAGCATTACTAGCGCCGCCAGCGTGATCGTCAGCGGGTCGGTGGCGGTGAGACCAAAGAGCAGGCTGGTAACAAGGCGCGTGGCGGCAAAGGCCGCGCTTAGGCCAATGGCCACACCCGCCAGTACCAGGACCAGCGTCTCCCGCAGCACCAGCCGGATCACGTCCAAGCTCCGCGCGCCCAGCGCCATGCGGATGCCGATCTCCTGCGTGCGGCGGGCGCTTGTATAAGACATCACGCCGTACAGTCCGATAGCGGCCAGCATCAACGCGCAGAGGCTGAAGAAGCCGCCGAGTTGCGCGACGAAGCGTTCCAGCGTCAGCGCTTCGTCCACCACATCGTTCATCGTTTGTAAGTCCAGCGCCTGGATTTGTGGGTCAAGCTCCCGTACGCTGCGCTGAATGGCGGCGGCGGTGGCGGACGAGTCGCCGGAGGCGCGCAACAGCATGCGCTGCTCGGTCGCCCTATCTGCTCGCTCTCGTGGCCACTGGAAATACGACAGGTAGAAAGTGCGCCGCGTCGGTTCCCGCAGGTCCTCGTACTTGGCGTCTTTGGCGAGGCCGATGATTTCGACGGGGATGTCCTTGAGCGGCCCCTCGCGGAAGCGGAAGCGTCGGCCAAGCGGGTTCTGTTCACCGAAGAAGTAGCGCGCCATCGTCTGGTTGATCACCGCCGCGAGCGGGGCGCTCAACTGCGGCTGTGGCGGCTGCCCCGCCGCAGGCTCGTTGTCCGGCAGCCCGGCTAGCGGTCGCAGTTCCTGCGGGCTGAAGTCGCGCCCCTCTAGCAGCGGGATGCCCATCGTCGTGAAAAACTTCGGTCCCACCCAGAGTTGATAACACTTCATGTCTTCGTCCGGTCTATGCGCGTACCCCTCGACTTCGATGTTGTTGGTGGTTCTTGAACCGCTCAGCAGACCGACGTGCGACAGGCTCGCCGAGCGCGCGCCGGGCAGGCTTTCAAGCCGCTCCAGCAGTTGTCGCTGAAGATTTACGCGCTGTGCGGGCGTGTAGCCGTTGCCCGTATCAAGCCCGAAGAGCGCCACATTTTCTCGGTCGAAACCGGCATCCAGGTTCTTCAGGTTTTGCAGGCTGCGGACGAACAAGCCCGCGCCGATAAGCAGAAAGAGCGAGAGCGCGACCTGCCCGACGATCAGCGCTTTGTGCAGCGCCGGCCGCGACCATCCCGCTCCTCCGCCCGCGTTTTCTTTCAACGAAGAGGCGAGGTCGAACCGCGTCGTGCGCACCGCAGGCGCCAACCCAAACAGCGCGCCGGTCAAGAGCGAGACCGCCAGCGTAAACCCGAGCACATGAGCATCGAGCGAGGGATCGAGCGTGACTGATCTCTGCCGAGGCAGATAAGCCAGCAGCAGGGTTGCCCCCCAGCGCGCGAAGAGCAATCCCAACACGCCGCTCAAAGCCGCGAGCAGCAGGCTTTCGGTTAGCAGTTGGCGGACCAAGCGGAAGCGCCCGGCGCCCAGGCTGAGCCGCACCGCAATTTCCTTGCGCCGCCCAGCCGCCCGCGCCAGCAGCAGGTTGGCTATGTTCGCACAGGCGATCAGCAGCACTAAGCCCACAATGGTCATCAGCACGAGCAGGGGGGGTGTCAGCGGGCGTCGCAGGATCGAGAAGCCTGTCGTCCCCGAATCTAGCCTGATCCGGCGCTCAAAATAATTGCGCCGCTGAGTCGGCGTGAAGTTGGCCGCGCTTTGAGGGGAAATTTCGTTGATGTATTGCTTGAAGACCGCGTCCATTTCGGCGCGCGCTTGCTCGAGCTGAGCGTCAGGCTTCAACCGCGCCATCACGCGCAGCCACTCCGCGCCATGCCTGAGTCTATTGTCGTCTGGCATCACCTGGGGCGTCATCTGCAGCGGCCACCAGGCGTCCGGGTTGAAGCCCACCTCGAAGCCGAAGAAGCCAGGCGGCGCTACGCCGACGATAGTGAAGGGGAAATCGTCAAGTGTGATCTTCCTGCCCACCACGCCCGGGTCCAGACCGAAGCGGCTCTTCCAGAACTTATAACTGATGACCGCGACCGGCTGCGGGCTCGATGCTTTATCGTCATCTTCTGTCAGCGTCCGCCCGGCGACGGCGCCCACGCCCAGCGCCGAAAAAAAGTTGCCGGAAACGCGCGTGGCCTGCACCGCCTCGACCTGCCCGCCTGCGCCCGGTTCGGCCATCCGCCTCCGTTCCGCCATACCGGCGGCGATAATGCCCATGAAGGAATGATTGGCTTGGTTGAACCGCTCGACCTGCCGATAGCTGTAACTGTTGTCCGTCCCCTGTGGCCCGACGGTGGTGAAGACCACCAGTCGCTGCGGCTCGTTGACCGGCAGCGTTCGGAGTAGCGCCGCATTGATCAGGCTGAAGATGGCGGTATTCGCGCCGATGCCCAACGCGAGCGTGAGCGCCGTTACTATGGTGAAGCCAGGATTCTTCCTCAACATCCGCGCGCCGAAGCGCAAGTCTTGCCACAAGTCTGCGAGCATATTTCTCCTCCTATTGGTACCGAGCACGATGGGTTCCGGCATGCGCTGCCGCTCCACGCGCCGCAGTTCGCGCGCCAATAATTCACTCTCACTCAATTCCGCGCGCGTCTGGCGCTCAGCTTCCGCCAGACTCGCGCCGCCCTCCAACAACTCCGCGTAGTGGTCGTCGAGATGTTGCGCGAGTTCTTCGACGATGGCCGCTTCACGCGTTGGTGTAAGCTGCAAGCCGACCAATCGCCCTCTGATTTCTGCTTTCCAGTCAGGCATAGTGTTTTTCCATCCGCCTTCGAACTGCGTGGCAACGACACGGCAAAGCAGTGTTGCGCCCCCATGTTCTTTCATCCCGGCCTTTTTTCACTTTGATACTCGCAAATCTGCGAAGTGCGCGACCGTTCCCGGCCCAATCCATAAGGCGATCTGGCCCCGGCTTTGCCCGTGTTTGAGATCATTGACCACCAAGACGGGTTGCGGCGCGCCATGCACGTACAACCGCGCTTTGTCGCCGCGGGCTTCGATCTTTACTTTCGTCCATTCCCCGGGCTCGAGGTCTACGTAACTTTCGTACTGCCCCGTGAACTCCTGGCGCAAGCAGTTCCACGGGAAGTCAGGCAAAGACATGTACTGGGTCGAATGGTTACGCCGCGCCTGATCGTCGGCGCGCCCATTCGTCGGGCGCAGGAAGAAGCATTCATACTCTGGGACATCTTTGGCCGCGTCAGGCGAGACGCGGAAAGCCACGCCGACGAATCCCCGCGCCGCTTCTCCCGCATTGGCGCCGGGTTCGCCCGTCAACTCGATTTCGATCACGCCATCCTGGAACTCGGTCTTACTCAGGATGACGAGCCGCTCTCCGGTTCCAACGCTAGCCGGCGCGGTGTCAGTCACGCGCAACGCTTTTCGCCCTTTGTACGTCACCTGTTCCGTTTTCACATGGCGGGACTGCATCTCGCTCGGCGCATCCAGCGGGATGGTTGTAGGCTTGACCTGTGTGAAACCAGCGCCTAACGCCAGTGTCGCAATAGCGAGCGGGATCAGCAGGAGTTGTTTCATCCATCTGCGCGTGCGCAAGCGCAGGTCTTGCCGAAGTGTTTGCATCATTCCTCCACAAAGATAAGGATGAAGGATGAAGGATGAGGGATGAGGGATGAGGGATGAAGCAAAATTTCATCCTTCATCCCTCATCCTTCATCCTTCGTAGCGTAGCGCGATCAGCGGGTCTACCTTCGTCGCTCGTCGTGCGGGCAGCCAGCAGGCCACGAGCGCAACGCCACTAAGCAACAGTGCGGCGCCGACAAACGTAAGCGGGTCCGTGGGAGCGACGCCGTACAACAAGCCTTGCATCCAGCGCGTAGCGGCGAAGGCGGCGGCCAAACCGAGCGCGAGGCCCAGCAAGGCCAGCTTCATGCCTTGCGCCAGCGCCAGCCGTAACACGTCGCGTGCGGTGGCGCCGAGCGCCAGCCGGATACCCAATTCCCGCTGTCGTTGCGCGACGGCATATGACATCACGCCGTAAATGCCGACGCCGGCGAGCAGCAGCGCCAGCGCCGCTAAAATCGCCAGCAGCGTCAGCGTCAGCCGCTGCCGCGCCATTGCATTCCCCAACAATTCATCTATCGAGCGACTCCTGAGCGGCAGGTCTTTATCCAGAGAGCGAATCGTTTGCTCGACACCCTTTGCGAGCGCTAGTGGTTCGCCCTCGGTCCGCACGACCAGCCCCACGGAAGAGCTGTTGCGTAGCGCGAGCGGCAGGTAGACCTGCAACGGCGCTTCCTGTTCCAGTCCCTTCTGCTTCACATCGGCTACTACGCCGATCACTTCGCGCCAGGCGGACTGGCTGTCCGCCGCGCCTTGTCTCAAGCGTTTCCCAATCAGGTTTTCACCCGGCCACAACTGACGCGCCAGCGATTCGTTGATCACCGTGACGGCAGGCGTATCGTTCATTTCGGCCTCACTAAACGCGCGGCCTGCGAGCAATTGAATGCCCATCGTCGCGAAGTAATTCGCGCTGACCGGCGTAAACGATGCAAAGGGAAATGCGCCGGGCCGCGGCACGGGTTCGTCGGCGACCATAAAGGGCGAGTCCCACGCCGACCCTTCAATCGGTAACGACATGACGAAAGACGCCGAACGCACACCCGGTAACGCTTCGAGGCGCGCGCGACATTCGCGGAAAAACGCCAGCCGCCGCTCGATGTTGTAAACCCTGCTCGGCAAGGTGAAGCGCAGCGTCAACAGGTTCTCGGTGTTGAAGCCGGGATTCACGCGCGTCAACTGTTGCAGCGTGCGCAGCATCAGTCCTGCGCCGACCAACAGCGCCAATGCCAAACCGACTTCGGCTACCAGCAAGCCTTTGCGGGCGCGTTCCCAGCCGCTACTCGCAACTGAGTGTCCGCCTTCTTTCATGGACGTATTCAAATCCGTGCGCGCCGCATGCAGCGCGGGCAAGAGTCCAAATAGCAAACCAGTCAGCGCCGAAATCCCCAGCGTGAAAAGCAAAACAGGTTGGTTGAGCCGTACCTGATCGAGTTGCAGCAGCGTGCGCGGAACCAGCGTAGTCAGACTGCTGATGCCCCAGGCTCCGAGCAACAACCCTGCGGCCCCGCCCAGCGCTGCGATCAGCAAACTTTCGGCGCCCAATTGCCGAATGATGCGCCCGCGCCCAGCCCCCAGCGCCAGCCGCACGGCCAGTTCGCGTTCGCGCCCGGCGGCGCGCACCAGCATCAGATTCGCCACGTTCACACAGGCAATCAGCAACACGCAGCAGACCGCGCCCAGTAAGACCAGCAAGACCGGGCGCACGTCCTTCACCTGCACATCAGCCAGCTTGTCTGCGGTTCCGCTCCGCCCGCTGTTGGTTTCCGGGTATTCGCGCTCTAGTTGCGCGCCTACAGCGGAGAGGTCCGCGCGCGCCTGCGCTAGGGTGACGCCGCTTTTCAAGCGCCCCAGCACGTAAAGCGGGAACTGATTGCTCCGCTTAAGCAAGTTGTGATCAGGCGTGAACCAGAGTCCGAGCGACACGAAGATGTCGTCGCGGCGCAGCAATTCAAAGCCAGGCGGCGCCACGCCGATCACTGTATACGGGTTCCCATCCAGACTGATCGTTTTGCCGATGACCGCCGCATCGCCGCCAAACTTCTCGCGCCACAAACCGTGACCGATGACCGCCGTGGGCACGGCGTCTGCTCGATCATCCGGCGCGGCAAAGAGCCGTCCGAGTTGCGGTTTGACGCCGAGTATTTGAAAGAAATTCCAGTTCACTCGTCGCCCCGGCACGGCCACCGCCGGTTCGACGCCTGTCAGATTGAAGCCCGTATTGAGAAAGCAGGCCGTATCCTCGAACGAGTGCGTGCGATCACGCCAGTCAACGTAATCGGGATACGCCACGCCCGCCCGGAAATCTACCTGCGTCCCCGTCGTAGCCAGAACGACCAGCCGCTCCGGCGCCGGATACGGCGCCGGTCGCAGCAAGACGGCATACACCACACTGAAAATCGCCGTGTTCACGCCGATGCCTAAGGCCAGCGTGATGACGGCGATCGACGTAAAGCCAGGTTGCTTCGCTAACATTCGCGCGCCGAAGCGCAAGTCTTGCCATAGGTCTGCAATCATGCTTGTCCTCCGATTAGTTCCGAGCACGATGGGTTCTAGCGCGACTTGCCGCTCCACGCGCCGCAGTTCCCGCTCAAGCATTTCACTTCCGCTCAATTCCGCCAACGTCCGGCGCGCGGCTTCCTCTTCGGTCGCTCCACCGGCCAACAACTCCGCGTAGTGGTCGTCGAGATATTGCGCCAATTCCTCAACGATGGCGGCTTCGCGGGCCGGCGTAAGCTGTAAGCTCTGAAGCCGCCTTCTGATTTCTGCTTTCCAGTCAGGCATAGTTGTTTTTGCATCTGCCTCCGCACTGCCTGGAGTTGAGGCCCTGCGTTCTTTCACTTTGACACGCGCAAATCAGCGAAGTGCGCGACCGTTCCCGGCCCAATTGATAAAGCAATCTGGCCCTGGCTTTGCCCATGTTTGAGATCATTGACCACCAAGACGGGCTGCGGCGCGTCATGCACGTACAACCGCGCTTTGTCGCCGCGGACTTCGATCTTCATCCTTGTCCACTCGCCGGGCACAAGGTCTACATAGCTCTCGTACTTCTCCGGGAACTCTTTCCGCAATCGATTCCATGGGAAGTCAGGGAAAGAGACATACTGGACTGAATGGTTGCGACGCACCTGATCGTCGGCGCGTCCGTTGGTCGGGCGCAGGTAAAAGCATTCATACTTTGCGGCGACATTGGCAGCGTCTTTTGCCGCATCTGGCACAACGCGGAAAGCCACGCCGACGAATCCCCGCGCCGCTTCTCCCGCATTGGCGCTGGGTTCGCCCGTCAACTCGATTTCGATCACGCCATCCTGGAACTCGGTCTTACTCAGGATGACGAGCCGATCTACGCCCCCAACGCTTGCCGGAGCAATGTCAGTCACGCGCAACGCTTTTCGCCCCTTGTGTGTCACCCATTCCGTTTTCACGTTGCTCGACTGCATCTTGAGATCATCCAGTGGAATTGTTGTGGTCTTGACCTGTGTGAAACCGGCGCTCAACGCCAGCGTCGAAACCGCGATCAGCATAAACACGGGTTGTTTCATCAATCGGCATGCGCGCAAGCGCAGGCCTTGCCATAGTCCTCGCATAATTTCTCTCCTTGTATTGAACAGCGCTTAGTGCGCCTTGTCCGGCGCCCATTGATCCAGCGTTTCGACCTTCCAATCGGCCAACGACGCGCGCATCAAATCGCTCAATTCGGTTTTGCTCAGTTTCGACAACGCTTCAATCAGTTTTTCATGCCTTGCCGCACTCGCCAGATGGGATTCTCGGTCGCGCCGGTTTTTCATCACATAGAAAGCAAACAGCGGAACCACCAATCGCTCAAGGCATTCAACCAAATAGGGATTGCCAGACATCTCCCAAAGCTTGAAGTGAAACGCCATATCGCTGTCATAAAACTCGTCGAGATCGAGCGTCTCAGCCGCGCGTTTCATTTTTGCCGCCAGGCTGCGCAGGAGATCGAGATCGGCGGGTTTCACGCTTTCTTTCGCCCATTCAATCGCCAGGGTTTCGAGTTCTACGCGCAGCCGGAAAAGTTGTGCTCAGGTTATTCACTTTTTAAAGCGATCATCGGGTCTACCTTCGTGGCCCGCCGCGCCGGAATCCAGCAGGCCAGCAAGGCCACGAGCGTCAGCAGCAGCGCAATCGCGGCAAACGTCGCCGGATCAGTGGCGCTCACGCCGAAGAGCAGATTCTTTATCGTTCTAGTCAACGCCACTGACGCGACCAAGCCGAGCGCCACGCCGGCGAGCGCAAGCTTCATCCCCTGTCCGATCACCAGTCTGAGCACATTGCCGCTTTGGGCGCCGAGCGCCATCCGCACGCCGATTTCGCGCGTGCGCTGAGCGACCGCGTACGACATCAAGCCGTATATCCCGAGGCTGGCGAGCGCGAGCGCGGCGACGGCGAAGACGGTCAGCAGCAGCATGGAGAAACGCCGAGCGGCGACCGATTGCGCCAGGATCTGCCCCATCGTGCGCACGTTGAAGACCGCCTGATCTTTATTCAAGGCCGCAACCTGGGCGCGCACCGCCGTGGCCAGGCTCAACGGTTCGACCTCGGCGCGCGTCAGCAGATGGATGTGCCGGACAATGTTTGGCAGCGCCTGCAAAGAGGTCTGATTGAAATTTGTGTAAAACTGGGGCTGGACTGACTCTTTTCCGTCCAGGCTGTAATGTTCGACTTGCCGGACGACGCCCACAATCTCTAAACTCGGCGAGGTGGGCCCATGCTTCAACCGCTTTCCAAGTGGGTCTTCGTTGGGAAAGTACCGCCGGGCGAGCACTTCATCAATGACGATCACCAGCGGGCTGTCTCGTGTGTCTTGCGCGGTGAAGACTCGGCCTTTTAACAACTCAATGCCCATTGTCTGGAAATAATCGGGACTCACGGAATAGCGAAGGCCGGATGGTTTTTTCTCAGTGGCCGGTCGGCCTTCAATGATGAAAGCCGGGTAGTTCGCCTCATCAAGTGGAAGTCCGTCCGACACGGCGACCGATTTGACTCCGGGCAGGCTCCGGACTTTCCGCTGCAACTGTTCGAAGAAGTTCGCCACTTGCTGTCCGTCGGGGTTGTTGACGGAGAGTTGCATTGTGAGCAGGTTCTGCGCCTTGAAGCCCGGGTCAACCTGTAGCACGCGAAGAAAGCTCTGAATGAGCAAACCCGCGCCCACCAACAGCGTCAGAGTCAGGGCGACTTCGCCAACTACCAACACGTTGCGCAGCCGCTGGCGACGCCCGGATGAACCCCGCTCTCCTTCCTTCAATCCATCCGTCAAGTTCGGACGTGAAGCTTGCAAGGCCGGAGCCAGGCCGAAGAGCAAACCGGTCAGCAGCGATACGGTGAGCGTGAAGACCAATACCCGCGCGTCAACATTGGCTTCATCCAAGCGCGGGATGCCGTCCGGCAATTGCGCAGCGATCAAGTTCGCGCCCCAGAACGCGAGCAGGGTTCCCAACGCAGCGCCCAAGGCGGCCAGCAGAACGCTCTCGGTCAGCAGTTGGCGAATAATGGTTGCGCGGCTGGCGCCAAGCGCCACGCGCACCGCCAGCTCCTTGCGCCGCGTAGACGCACGCACGAGCAGGAGGTTGGCGACATTGGCGCAGACGATTAACAAGACCAGGCCGACCGAGCCGAGCAAAATCAACAGGGGCTGCCGAACGTCGCCGACAAAGCTTTCGTGCAGCGGCGTAACGAGCGCGCGCCGCCTTTTGTTGGTCTCCGGATATTGTTGTTCCAGCCGCGCGGCGATCATATTCAACTCCGTCTCCGCCTGATGCCGCGACACGCCCGGTTTCAGACGCGCTACGACGTCAACTCCCGGATCTCTGCCGCGCAGCCTGAAGCGTTCCGCCTGGAGACCGATTGGCGCAGTCACGTCGGCATCCGCTCCGAACTGAAAGTTCGACGGGGTCACGCCGACGACGGTGAAGCTTTGATTGTTGAGCGTGAGCTGTTTACCGATGACGCTCGGATCTTCGCCGAACCTGCGACGCCAGAATCCGTAACTCAGGATCGCCGCTGGCGTCGCGCCCGGACGATCCTCTTCCGCGAGAAAGTCGCGTCCCAGCATCGGCCTGATTCCAAGTGTGGAGAAGAACTCCGCCGAGACGATCCGCCCCTGCAAGCGTTCCGGTTCGCCCGCGCCGGCGAAGTTGAAACTCTCGTTCGCGCGCAAAGACGCCATTGCATCGAATACCGTGTTCTGAGCGCGCCAGTCGACAAAGTTGGGATATGACGGCGAGAAGCCGCTCCCCACGGAGACACGTTCCCGAAGGATCACCAGATGCTCAGGCTCTTTGTACGGAAACGGGCGCAGTAGAACCGCATTGACAATGCTGAAGATCGCCGTGTTCGCCCCAATCCCCAGCGCCAGCGTCAATACAGCGATCAACGTGAAGCCCGGTTGTTTCAGTAACATTCGCGCGCCGAAGCGCAGGTCTTGCCACAGGTTTGCGATCATATTTGTCCTCCGATTGATTCCGAGCACGATGGGTTCCTGGTTGCTCGGACGCTCGCCACGCCGCAGTTCTTGCGCCAACAATTCACTCCCGCTCAATTCGGCGAGTGTTTGTTGATAAGCTTTCACTTCGGTCGCGCCGCTTGCGATCAATTCCGCGTAGCAGTCCGCCAAGTCCTGCGCCAGCTCTTCAACAATCGCGGCCTCACGCGTCGGCTCCAGCTTCAAGTTCGCCAGCCGCCGTCTGATCTCTGGTTTCCAGTCAGGCATGTTTGACTTTCTTTCTGCGCCTCGCGGCTTGATTCCGTGTTGCTTCATTCACTACGCAGCGCTACCAGCGGATCAACCTTCGTCGCGCGATAGGCCGGTCGGAGGCATGCCAGCAGCACAACTAGCAACGTCAGGACGGAGATGCTCAGAAACGTGCTCGGGTCCACCGGAGCGATTCCGTATAGCTGGTTAGTCAGCACGCGCGCCAGAGCGAAGGAGCCAAACAATCCCACCGAGACGCCCCCGAACGCCAATGCCATTCCTTGCCGCAGGATCAGTTTGAGCACTGCGCCACGTTGCGCGCCGAGCGCCATCCGCAGACCCATTTCGTGTGTGCGCTGCGCCACTGAATGCGAAATCACTCCGTAAATTCCCGCCGCGGCTAACGACAAGGCGATTGCCGCGAACGCCGCCAGCAGCAATGCGTTGAAGCGGCGCGGAGCCACCGAGGCCGCCACCACCTGTTCCACCGTGCGGACCTCCATCACAGGCTGGTCTTTGTCCACTCGCCAGACGCTGTCGCGCAGCAGAGGGATCAAGCTCATCGGCTGACTTGAGGTTGCAACCACTACCGCCATTTCCGATCTCGGGTCCTGTTGCAGCGGAACGTAAACTTCAGGCAGCGGTTGCTTCTCAAGACTGCGGTGTCTGACGTCGCCGATCACACCAACGATTTCTCGCTGAGTGGGTGTCCCCCAGGCAAGTTCGATGATTTGTCCGATTGCATTTCCGCCTGGCCACAACGCGCGCGCGAAGGATTCATTGATGATGGCGACATTGGCCCCACCCGCCCGGTCCCGTTCGGTGAAGACTCGTCCTCGTTGGATTAGTATCCCCATCGTCCGGAAATAATCCGGGCTCGCCACGCGATAGGCGACACTGCCCGAATGTTCCGCCCCGGCGCCCTGCGGATTGGGCACGCGATAGCCGGACGTAAAATCACTTCCGCCTATCGGCAGCGCGTTCACGAGGCCGGCTGACCGGACACCGGGCAACGTTTCCAGGTTTCCTAACAGTTCCTGAAAGAAACCGAGTTTCTGGCGCTCCTCCGCATACTTCGCGCGCGGTAAGTGGATTTGCATCGTCAGGACGTTCTCGGGGCGAAAGCCCGGCGACTCCTTTTGCAGCAGATAAAAACTCTTCAGCAACAGTCCCGCGCCGACGAGCAGCATCAGTGAGATTGCCATCTCGGCCATCACCAAGCCACCGCGCAATCGCCTTGCTGACCGGCTGCCGGCGCCAGTGCGGCCACCCTCTTTGAGAGACCTGCTGATTTCAGCGCCAGCGGCTCGCAGCGCCGGTGGAAGTCCAAAAGCGATTCCCGTGAGCAGCGACAAGCCAAGTGTAAATAACAATACTGGAGCGCTGATTCCAATCCCTTGCAGGCGTGTGGGCGGAAAGGTGTTCGCCGGAATAAGGCTGACGAGTAGATCAGTTCCCCAGTGCGCGAGTAGCAGCCCGCAGACGCATCCCAGTCCCGCAAGCGCCAGGCTTTCAGTGAGCATTTGTCGAATGAGCCTGCCTCTCCCTGCGCCAAGAGCCACTCGAATCGCAATCTCCTTTTGGCGTCCCACGGCTTGAGCCAACAGCAGATTGGCCAGATTCGCGCAGGCAATCAATAGAACAAAACCAACCGCTCCAAGAAAAAGAAAAAGCGCCTGCCTGGTTTGCCCCACCACATCCTCATGCAAAGAAATCAGGCCGATCCCTTCGCCGCGCTTTTTTTCATCAAGCCGCTGCGCCAAGCCATCCATTTCCGCTTGCGCCTGGGTCTGACTAACGCCTGGCTTCATTCGAGCAACAACCAAGAGAAAGGAGGATCCGCGATCCCGGTTTGGAACCAGCGGGGTCCAAAGATCAATGCGATTGCTCGCATTCGGAGGGAATTGAAACCCGGGCGGCATGATTCCGATGACCGTCCGCGCCTGCTCATCCAGTGTAATCGTCTTGCCGATCAGATTCGGATCGCCCTGAAACTTCTGCCGCCAAAGCTCGTGACTCATGACCACGACCTTGGCCCCTTGCTGTTCTTCCTCAGCCACAAACGCGCGACCCAGAGCCGGATTGATTCCGAGCAGGGGGAAAATCCCGCTGGAGACATTGAGCGATACAAGACGTTCCGGGCGGTCTCCGCCCGTCAAATTAAGCCCACCTGCTATTGCCACATAAGCCGCAACATGTGCGAAGACCGTGCTCTGCTCCTGCCAATCTCGGAACGTCGGATACGAGACGGTCATGTTGAAAGCGTTCTTCCGCGGCAGAGTCGCTTTAAGTCGGACAAGCTGGTCTGGTTCTTGATAAGGCAATGGTCTGAAAACGACTGCATAGACAATGCTGAAGATCGCCGTGTTCGCCCCAATCCCCAGCGCCAGCGTCAATACAGCGATCAACGTGAAGCCCGGTTGTTTCATTAACATTCGCGCGCCGAAGCGCAGGTCTTGCCATAAAGCTGCGATCATATTGCTCCTCCGATTGATGCCGGGAACGATGGGTTCCGGGTTGCTCGGCCGCTCCACACGGCTTAATTCACGCGCCAGTAATTCACCGCCGCTCAATTCGGCAAGTGTTCGTTGATAAGCTTCCGCTTCAGTCGCGCCGCTTGAGAGCAATTCCGCGTAGCAATCCTCCAGGTACTGCGCGAGTTCCTCAATGATGGCGGCCTCGCGTGTCGGCTCCAGTTTCACGCCCGCCAACCGCCGTTTGATCTCAGGCTTCCAGTCAGGCATTTTCCGGTCTCGTTACGCGATTGATGGCGGCCACAAATGACTCCCAGATGCTGCGCTGCGCTGCCAGTACCTTCTTGCCGTCTTTCGTCAATTTGTAATAACGTCGCCGCCGTTGCCCGGCTTTCTCCACCCAACGGCCTTCGATCCAGCCGCGCTTTTCCAGCCGGTATAGCAGGAGATAAAGCGAGGCGGCGTTGAACTTCAGCACGCCGTCCGAGCGCGCCTCGATCAACTTGCGGACTTCGTAACCATGGCGCGGGCGGGCCTCCAACAAAGACAGGACGAGCAATTCTGCGCCGCCCTTCTTCAACTCGCGGTCGAATTTTTGAGAATTGATAGTTGACATAACAATATATTACGTAACAAGCTATACTGCGTCAAAAGAAAGTCCGCAGCGCCGCAAAAAAGAGGAATGAGATGTTGATTAGCCGCGGACGGCTGATACGGAAATGTGGAAGGAGTGGTGTTGAATTGGTTCCTCCGGACGGGGCGCTTCACATGCAAGAGTTATTGAGGTAGGTGTTCATCGCTCCGGCCAGGCAATGAAGCTTTGCAGTTTTAGGAAAAAGCCCTCCCGGAAGCGGACACACAAGCGGCCAATCTAATCTTTCAACTAAACCAAGCCAGTCGTTAATTTAGCTGAAACTTCAGAGATAGAGCGGATGGCGTCAGGGCCATGCCGACAGCAACTCCAATTGTATTCTGCCGCGTCACGAAACGTCGCCTCTGCCTGATCCGCGGAAAGCAAGACTGGCGCTCCAATCGCTTCGATCAGCGTCGAATGCTGGTTCAACCGTCTCAGCCCTGATTCTCAACGGATAGTAGAGGTCGTTTTGAATCGCGAGCAAAAGTGAAGCGGTCTGCATAGCCGTGCCCATGAAGGGGGACACGGCTATGATCGAACCGAACAAGTCGCGCGATGTTTCAGCTCTGATCGCTTTAGTCAACGCGATGATTGAATACTGGAAAGAGATCGCTCGAAGAAACTTCGTCAAAGCTCATCCGCAGGCGGAGCCTGGCGAATTTGAGCGGCACTGGCCTAAGGGGCTCGCAAACTTCCTTCTCGCTGAAACCGTACGCGTCGCAAAATCACTGAGGAAACTATCCGAAAACCGTAACAACTGAACAATGCGTTTCCTCGCCCTCTTGCCATTCTAAAATTCCGCGTATTCCCTCACTGAGATTGGCCCAATCGCATTGTTCAGCATGGGCGAGATAGATCGAAGATCACGTGTTCCCTTCCTTGCTCGCCTCTCCCTCAGCGCTTCGATTACTTTGCCTCACAAATCCAACTTTGCTTTTCGTCCGTAACAACGTGTGGAATGCGGGTTTAACGGATAAGACTGAATTTAAGAACGACGACGATCAGGATCACGCCTAATAGATTCAATGTTGAAGTGTGTGTTGGATTCAAAAGACGAGGCGGAGCGCGCGCGATTGCTAGATGAACTCATCCTGGCGCATTCGGCGCCGCTGATCAGAAAAGTCCTTCGTCAAAGACTGAGTCTGTACATAAGTCACTCCGGAACCAATCCAAACAATCCCGACGCCGAAGACCTCTATCACGAAATCATCGCCAGGCTACTTCAACGGCTCAACGATTGGATCGCTCACCCTGATGATCACCCGATCAATAACTATCGAAACCTCGTCATCACGATCACAGTTAATGCCTGCAATGACTACCTGCGTGGGAAATCACCTGCGCGCGCCCGTCTGAAAAACAGTTTACGTGATCTGCTGCTTCGCCATCGGGATTTCAAGACCTGGAAGGGAGAGAATCGGGAACAACTTTGTGGCTTCAGGTCTTGGAACGGCCAATCGAACTCATCCGAAGCGTCTGAACTAATCCGACAGTTGTTAGAAAATCCGGAGACGTTCCAGTTTGATCAATTCCCTAAAGGAAATATTCAGAGCGTTCCCCTTCCAATACTTGTGACAGAAATCTTCAAGTGGGTCGGTGGCCCGATTGAGATGGATGCTTTGGCGGAACTGCTGGTTCTATTGCTCGACGTTAAGGAACAGCCAGTTGAATCTATCGAGCAGAGTAATGAAACATCCGGACGCCAGTTCGAGGATTCCACAATTCGCAATGACCTTCGGCTCCAGGGAAAGGAAACGCTGAAAAAGCTTTGGGATGAAATCAAACAACTTCCGCCCGAACAGCGTGATGTGATCCGTCTGAGCTTGGAGGACGAAAACGGAAATGATCTGTGGAGCATTTTGGTGGCTGCAGATGTCATCACATTGCCTCAACTCGCCGCGGATTTGGGGCTATCAAATGAGGAGCTTATGAATCTCTGGGAAAAGACGCCGATGGACAGCCCCACACTGGCAAATCATCTTGGGACAACACGTTCGCAGATAAACAAATGGCGTTTCCGAGCAATGCGGCGGCTTCGGGAGCGAATGGCCGAACAAAAATAAATTCGCTTCGATTGGAATTATCGGCGACGACTACCGTCTATTATATTGGAAAGCATATTGGAAAAAAGATGACACCGCGCTCCGTTCATTTTGTGAGGCTCTTCTTTCATGACCGAGCACATCCATAGTCTGGAAATGAGGGCATTTTGCGCGCGCGCGCTGGAGAATGCGGAGATGACCGAGATCGCCGAACATCTGGCCGCGTGCCCCGAATGCCGCCGACTTTTTCAGGGGGTTTTTCAGGAAATGAATGATCATCAGCCGGTATCACTCAATTTATCTCCCGAACTTTTGTTCAGGCACGAGCATCTCGACTTTGATCAACTTGTCTCTTTGGCCGACAACGACCTCGATGACGAGGATGGAGAGATCGTCAACATTCATCTTCGCGCATGCGAACGTTGCCGCGAAGATGTTCGCAGTTTCATGGAATTCAGGCGACAGATCGAATCGGCGATAAATATCAGTCCTGCGCCCGGACAGCCTGTGAAATGGACGGAGAAGCTTTCAGGATGGCTATACCGTCCTAAAGCGCAATTGAGGCCGCTTTATGCTGGTACGATAATTGTCGCTCTCGGCCTTGCGTTGCTCGCATTTTTCTTGCTGCGAGATGATGGCAAAAAAGATCAAAGGGCGTTGACGACTCCATCTCCTGAAACAATCACTCCTTCTCCACAGCCTTCGGCACCGGCGTCGATCCCGGCGCCTCATTCGAAGCCTGGTGAAGAGCCTAACCAGATCTCTGAGGGCAAGCAATCAGAACAATCCACACCCATTCATGGAATTGGGCTCACGGCTGACAAAGATATAATCGCTTCTTTGCGCGATGGCGACAGAAAGATCGTCATCAGCCGTACAGGCGCTGTGCGCGGTATCGAGGCGGTTCCTGACAGCCTACGGCAACCAATCAGAGACGCCCTGCTTTCACAGGAAATCAGAAAGCCAGAATCGTTGAATGAGATTGCCGGCGAGCAAGGGGCGGCTAGAGGGAATAACGACAAGAAATCTCCCTTCAAACTCTTGCGTCCGGGTAGGAACGTGATCGCCGAGGATCAGCCGGTGTTCGAGTGGCAGGCGGTTGAAGGCGCATCAAACTTCGAAGTTCAGATTGCGGATTCCAGAGGTCGTGAGGTAGCCAACAGCGGACGGCTTCCGGCATCGGCCACGCAATGGTCGCCGGCGACTCCGCTGAGGCGCGGCGTAATCTATAGCTGGGCGGTCACCGCAATCGTCAACGGTCAAACCGTCACATCGCCAGCTCCTACCACGCCGGAGATGAAGTTTAAGATTCTGGATGCCTCGAAGATGCGCCAGCTCGAACAATTAAGAGGGCGCGGCTTCTCGCATCTTGCGCTCGGCATCTTCTATGCGCGTGAAGGAATGCTCGCGGAAGCGGAGCGTGAATTCCAGGTGTTGGTCAATGACAATCCCGATTCACAGATCGCAGCCAATCTGCTTCGAGCCGTCCAGGCCTGGCGCTGAGATTTCATTTGTCGTTTCCGACAACCACAAAACCGGCCCAGTAATAAGGATGCTGATAGCGTGGGCTTTTCATCAGTTTCAAGGCCGCCAATCGTAATGCGTTTGATTTTGTCGTTCCACTCTTTCCCGCGGCGCCTTTTAACCGTTGAAAGAACCCAACCATCAATTCCGCCGTGCTGGCTGAATCGACTTCCCATTGGCTCACGACTGTTGTTCGGCAACCGGCGACGAAAAATGCCCACGACATCCCGATGACGCCCTCGCCTGCGCCGATCCGTCCTCTTGCGGTTTCGCAGGCCGAAAGCACGACCAGATCGGCGCGCAGATTCAGATTCATGATTTCGCGAGTTTCCAGCAGTCCGTCTTCTTTATCGCTCACGCCGGAATTTGCCAGCAACAGGTATGAGTAGAGCGGTTGCCGATTGTCGAGGACTCCGTGCGTGGCGAAATGGATGGCGCTGTAATTCGACGCCAATAATTTGAATTGTTTCTCTTCGGCATCTCTGCCGACGAAGACCCTGCTTCGATCGGCGCCGTAGATTCGCGCTACGGACGACACTTCATTTTCCGCTTCGGGCAGCGGTTTGAAACCCTCCCCCCTTCTCACTTCCTGTAACTGCTTGACAGTTTCCATTCCCGCCAGCGGATTGCCGAAAGCGAGCAATGACGGCTTCGATCTTGCCTCATTCGATCTCTTAATCTCCCTGAGCACACTCAGTGAAGGCGCATAGCTGACGGCATAGTCTTCAAGCAGGTAACGGCCGTTCGCTGCCTGCAGCGCCTGAAACGGAACATCCCACAAAATGCCGTCGGGGATGATGCGAAGCGCGTTGACGCCGTGAAGATATGGTTCGGCCGGTTTGATGAGCAGGTCGTAGAGTTCTCGCGCGAAGGCGCTGAAGACAGGATGGCGGCCGGTGATTGATTGGCGGAACTCATTTACCAGCATGGCTAATTTCTTTTCCGAGGCACCGATGGTAATCGTTTTCAGCCTAACGCCACGGCCACGAGGCGGCGTTGCGATCACAAAGATGTGAGTTTGATCCTTCGTCACTACGTATTCAAGAAACGTAGTTCGATTGCCAGGTGCCAGGTCATTCAAATGATTTATCGACAGCAGCGGTAGTCGCCCGCTTTTTATTCTCAATTCGGGGTGAGCGGCCTGAAGCACGTTTTGAAACGAGGCGTATTGCAGGCGCGCCGCGTCGAGCTGTTCGCTGAGCCAGCTCACTTTCGCATCTTCCGTGAACGGTTTCAGCCGTTCCTCGCGGAGTTCGTTGTTGAGAGCAACGATTTTCAGGTTGAGCCTCTGCTCTTCCTCCCGCTCTTCTCGCGTCAGCGCTTCCGTGATCTGGGCCTTGCCTTTACTCATCACGTCCAGCAACACGCGCCCCTTGGCGCGTTCGGCGTACACAAGCGCATCGTTCGACTTGTTCTGCGCGACGAGCAAATCAATCAACAGGTGGTAGGCGGAGACTTTGTTTTCAAAGAAGAGCTGCCGCTCTTGCTCCTGGCCGATCACATGGTCGCGCATGGCCTCGACCTGCTCGATTGCTTGGGAGAGAGTCTGAAACGCCTGATCGACCTTCTTCTGGCCGAGATAGGCTCTGCCCAGGGCCGTCGCCGTCAGATACGAAAGCTTCGGCAGTCGAAGCCGGCGGGCGATCTGATGGGCTTCCTCCGAGAGCGCGGCGGATTCGGCGAAACTTCCGGTCTCGTATTTCACTTCAGCCTTGCGCCACAGTATTTCGGCAGTGCGTGTTTGGTCACCGACTTCATTCGCCAACGATAGACTCCGATCGAGGACTTCCAACGCCGCCGCGTAATCCTTCTTTTCTCTATAAACGACTCCCAGCCCCTCGCCCGCCGCCATCATCAAATCTTTGTCTGAAGCCGCTTCGGCCTGATTCAGACTCTTTCGGAAGCTTTCCAACGCCTGATCGAAATTGCCGCGCCGCTGATCGGTTACGCCGAGATTGAGCAGGACTCTGGCCGATTCGGTCTGATTGTTGAGTTCCTGATAAATCTGCAAACTTTGACGAAGGTGATCGCTCGCTTTTTCGTAGTCTTCCTGCTCCAGATATAGGACGCCGGCGCTGTTGAGCGCATTCGCCAGGATATCTCGCTGGGGGAGTTTTTTTGCAATATCCAAAGCCCGATTCAGACAACTAAACGCCTGAACGTTGTCGCCCATCGCGCTATAAACCCGCCCCAGTTCAGTGAAGTTATCGGCGAGGTAGAACCCGAACTTCAGGGTCTCCCCATTCAAGTGTTGATACAAGGCGATTGATTTTTGTAGATGCTCAATGGCCTGAGCATAGCCGCCTTCCTGCCTGCTGAGCGCGCCCAGTATAGACAATGCGCCCGCGACCCCGTATTCGTCCGGCCAGACGCCCGGCGGCTCATTGCCGTCTTTCACCTTCTCTGCCAATGCAATACTCTCTTCGGCGTATGACCTGGCCGTTTTGTATTCTTCCGCCTGGTAATAGAGCGCCGCAAGATCGCTGAGAACATAAATCAAATCCCTCCGCAATCCCGCGGCTTCGAAGAATCTCTTACTCGTGAGGTGGGACTGAATCGCCTCTTTGGTTTGACCGAGACCAGAGTGGGTTCTGCCGATCCTGTAATGTGTGATAGCAATAAGCCGCTGATCTTTCAGTCTCTCGGCGACATTCAGAGCGATCCCATACAGCGTAAACGATTGATCAGGGCCTTCGTTGTAGTATGCGGATAGCGCCTGCTTCGCCAGTTTCTCCCAAAGGCGTGGCGTGATAAGAGCGCGGCGCTCGTCGAGCAACTTATCTATGGGTTGCCCTTCTTTCCCGGCTTTCAGAAGTGCCGCGACCAGCTCATCACCGCCCTCGACCTGCGCCGGTGACTGGGCTTGCGACGGAAGACCGGTCGGAAGGATAAAGACGATGAATGCGCCCAGTAAAGCGAGAGCGAGCCGGGGGAGCATAACAGTTCTCCCGGCCCGGATGGCTATGTCTATGTGTAACGCTCGCCAATTCATAGAGCGTGTTGTTGAGATGGTGCCCTACCACAGACGAAGCATCGTCATAATGAGGTAGAGGGCGTCAGGTGAGATCTGTGGCGGCGCGGCTTTCTTTTGAGATGTTCCTTGAGGGTCATCACCAATGTCATCAGCGTAGACCTTCACCGGGCTGATGTTGACGAAGAGCAGAGCCATTGCCAGGAAAAGGCTCGTAATTAACAGCTTGAATTTCTTCATGCGAATTCTCCTGTTGTGGCCGCTGTGGTCGCGGCGAATGGTTGATGTTTGCGCCTACTTGAGCAGGCGCTCTTGGATGAAAAGGATGATCGAGTAGAGACGGAAGTCGCGGTTGGCTTGTTTGACGAACGTATGCCCTTCGTCTTTGGCCAGGAGATACCACACGGGCGTCTCCCTCTTTTTTAACGCCTGGACAATCGCCTCAGCCTCGCTCACCGGGACGCGGGGATCATTCTTGCCTTGAATGATCAGCAACGGCTTTTTGATCTTGTCGACATTGTTGAGTGGCGAGGTGCGTTCCATGAACGCCCTGACTTTCGGGTCCCGCTCGTCGCCAAACTCCGGGCGCTGCACGTCGCGCCGCCACCCTTCCGTGCGTTCTATGAAGGTCGCCAGGTTGGTCATCCCGGAATCCGAAATGGCTCCTCGAATGCGGTCGCTGTAACTCACCGCTACGGAAAGCGCCAGATAACCGCCGTAGCTTTCGCCTTGAACAAGAACTCGTTCGGCGTCAAGGTCGGGCTGAGTCTTGATCCAATCCAGCAATGCGCCGATGTCTTTCACCGCGCCTTCGCGTTTCACGCCGTCGTCGAGATTTAGAAACGTCTTGCCGTAACCGGATGACCCGCGCATATTAGGATAGATTCTGAAGACGCCCAATTCGTTGGTGAAGAAGTTATCGTCATAGCCAAAGACAGGGCGGTACTGGTCTACAGGACCGCCGTGGATGTTAATAATGACGGGACGCTTTCCGGTGAACGTGGCGGGAGGCCGGTAAAGAAAGCCCGAGAGCATTCTCCCGTCGAAGCTCTTCCATTTGATGAGTTCGGGCAAAGCAAGCTTATCCGCCTCCACGCCGCCGGTTGCGCTCTTCGTCCACCGCTCAACATCTCCGGTATTGATATTGACCGAATAGACATCATTCGGTGTGCGCGGCGATTTGAAATTGAATGCAAGGTCAACAGAGTTGCTATGCCATTTGAGATCGGAGATGACGCCGACCGGGAGTGATGTGATTGGCTTCCTCTCCCCTGTGCCGATCGCAAGCAAATAGAGGCGGGAGGCGCCATCTTCGTTCGTGACAACCGCCAACGTCTTGCCGTCGGGCGCGAGTTGAAATTCATCCACATCCCATTTGATATCGGTCGTCAAAAACTTGAAGCGTCCAGTCGTCAAATCAAGGTACGCCAGCCGGCGAAAGTCCGAGCCTTTGTCGGTCACGACGTAAACGCCTTTCCCGTCCTGACTGAACTCCGGAAAGTCGTAATACTCTTCTTCCTTCTTATCTGCTGATGACAGCAGCCGCTTCTCGCCGGTTTTAACGTTGATTAGCCATAGCTTACTGATCGTGTTTGCGATGAATTCGCAGTAGGCGACCTGCTCGTCATCCGGCGACCAGTCGTAAGCCTTCAGATAATTACCTGTTGATTGCGCGAGCAAACGATTGCTCTTCGGATCGAATGGGTTGACGAGATGCAGGCTCACTCCATTACCACCTGGAGGCGAAGAGCTGTAGACTATTCTCTCGCCGGAATTCGACCAAACCGGCTCGGTGCTTCTCGATTTCCCGTCAGTAAACAGCGTGCTCGAACGCTTCTCGATGTCATAGAGATACATCTGAAACGCTTCGTCGCCATTGGAGTCCCGATTATAGACGAGATATTTTGCCTGAGGCTGGATGTAGAGATCGTAAATGCCATTCGCCTGAATATACATCCAGGATTTGAGGCCGCCGCCCGGCGATTCGACCCGTGAGACCCACGACACGCTCGAAATTCCTTTGAGCCAGATCTCGCGCTTGGCGGGATCCCAACCGGCGAGCGGCAGCCCATAATTATTCGAATAGCGCCTAACCTTGGGCGCGAGCGAAGCCGGTACCTTCGGAATGCCGAAAACCTCAAGGTTGGCATTCGGCGCAATCTCATCGCCTTGCGCTGTTGCTGACCGACTGCGAGCCAGCAGCGCCATCACTGGAACAATTGCGATCAGGCACACTAATAGACACTTTCGATAATTCATCGTTTTCCAGGTTGGGGGAGGGTCACAAAAGAGCGAGCCTTCACAGATTAGACGTCAGTTGCGGGTGAATAGGTCTTGTTCGGAGAAATTGCCGCCAGCTTGCAGCCTCCACTTGAAACGGCGCTTCTAATTCTTCTGACGATTTGCTTCGATTTCAAGCGGCATGATCTATAGACGGTAGAACTGCCCCACAATTCCACTCAACCGAAAATTTTTCCGCCTCGATGTCGTTTAGACGGGAAAAAGTGATTGCCGCTGGAATCGTGGCGGCTGTCTGGCGTCAATGATCATGCCGGCATTGCTGTCAGCGCCGCTCGTGAATGCGGCCGTGAGGCGCTTTCGCTCGCAAGAAATTCTTCTGACGTAAATCTCAATGTTTCAGCACAGGCAGTTTTGCCGATCCGCCTTTCGTGTGGCCACAGGGATTTTACGTCAATATGCAAAGCGATAACCATCATTCGAGCGAATTGGCGCGCCACAGCATATTGGTGCTCTCGGCCAATCCTCATATCAGAACAAAACTGCAAATGATCCTGCTAAACGCTAAATGGCAGGTGGATTGCTGCGAGAACTTCGACGAGTTTATGCGCCTGGCCGATGAACGCGTCTGGCCTCTGGCGCTGATTTCAGAGAGGTTCGGCTGCAACCTCTCTCTCGAAGTCATAGAAAGGCTCCGCCCCCGGATTGAAACGGAACACACTCAAGTTGTGGTTCTGTCTGAAGCCCCTTCGGCCGCCGACGCAGTGCTCTGTTATGAACACGGCGCGACCGATTACCGCGGATGGCCACTAATGCCTTCTGAAGTGGTGGGAATCGCCGATCAAGCTCGGCGCCAATTTCAGTCGCCATCGGGCGATGATGAGGCTTCAGGGCTTGTCATCGAACCGGCGAAGAATGACACAGCTAAAGTCCTGATCGGCGGCTCACGCCCGATACTGGAGTTGATGTGGCAGATCTTCAAAGTCGCGCAATCGCATAACAATCTCTCGGTCTTCATTACGGGCGAGACTGGCGTCGGCAAAGAGGTCGTCGCGTGGCAGATTCATAAGTTGAGCAAACGCCCCGGGCCTTTCCGCGCAGTCAATTGCGCGGCGATGGTCGAGGGACTGCTCGAATCCGAGCTTTTCGGGCACGAGAAAGGAGCCTTCACTAGCGCGCATGCGATGAAGAAAGGCTTGTGGGAAGAGGCTGCGAACGGCACGCTTTTCCTCGATGAGATTACCGAAGCCTCACACTCCACCCAAGCCAAACTGCTGCGCGCATTGCAAGAAGGGACATTCCGGCGCGTCGGCTCCAACCACGAGATCAAAGCCAGCGCGCGCATCATCGCCGCCTCCAATCGCAACATTGAAAAGGCGATCAAAGACGGCGTCTTTCGCGAAGACCTGTTGATTCTGGCACTCTGATTTGGCCCATTTCGGCGCCCTGATTTGGCCCACCTTGTTCCTGGAACCTATGCCTCTTTGACTCAACAATCCTGAGTCACAGGAGGCACCCAATGACAAGGAGAAACAAGGTGGAGCTCTTTGAACAGATCAGACGCGAGTATGAGTTTGGCGTCGGCACGATCGCCGGCGTCGCAAAGAAATTTGGCGTGCATCGGCGGATGGTGCGGCAGGCGATTGCGAACGCCCTTCCGCCCTCACGCAAGCTACCGCAGCGAAACAGCCCCGTGCTCGACCCGGTGCGCGAGTTCATTGATCAGATTCTGACCGAGGATCAGAAGGCGCCGCGCAAACAGCGCCATACCTCGCACCGCATCCACGATCGGTTGCGCCACGAGCGCTCCGACCATCCCATCGCTGAGCGCACGGTGCGCGAGTATGTCCAGTTCTGGAAGCTCGCTCACGGCAAGGCGCGCGGCGAGATTTTCGTTCCGCAAGCCTACGATCCCGGCCTTCAGGCGCAGGTCGATTGGTACGAGGCGGTGGCGGAACTCGCCGGAGAGCGGCTCACGCTTCAGTTCTTCTCGCTGCGCAGTATGTGGAGCGGGGCGGCGTTTCATCAGGCCTACCTGCATGCGACGCAGCAGGCCTTTCTCGCCGCGCATCAGGAAGCCTTTCATTATTTCGGTGGTGTCTTTCATCAATTGAGGTTCGACAACCTGACGAGCGCGGTCAAGAAAATCCTGCGCGGGCGGCGGCGCGAAGAGACCGAGCGGTTCATCGCCTTCCGTTCGCATTGGCAGTTCGAGGCCTCGTTTTGCACGCCGGGCAAAGGGCACGAGAAGGGTGGCGTGGAAGGCGAGGCCGGGTACTTTCGCCGCAATCATCTGGTGCCTGTGCCACAAGCCTCCTCGCTCGCGGCGTTGAATGAATCGCTGCTGGAAGCCTGCCGCAAAGACCTCTCGCGCGTGATCGGCGAGCGCGAGCAGACGGCTGGAGAGATGCTCGCGCTGGAACAGCCGCGGTTGCTGCCCTTGCAGAGTGAGGACTTCGAATTGGCGGAAGAGCATTTCCGGAGAGTGAACGACAAAGGCTGCGTGCAAGCGGGAACCAACTTCTACTCGACGCCACTGCGAGCAGGTCTTGAAGCGCGCGTGCGCATCTTACCTTCGAGGGTCGAGATTCATCATCAGGGCCGCCTGGTGGCCGAGCATCCGCGCTGTTACGGCCGCCACAAACAGATTCTCGATTTGGAGCATTACCTGAACGCGCTCGAACGCAAGCCGGGGGCGCTCGCCGGCTCCAAGCCCTTGCGGCAATGGCGCGAGGATGGCCGCTGGAGCGCGGCGTACGATCAATTCTGGAGCGGCTTGCAAGCGCGTCACGGCGAGCAGGACGGCACGCGAATGATGATCGAGTTGCTGCAACTCGGCCGGCAATGCGGCTACGAGCGATTGACCGCAGCTTTGGAAGAGGCGATCCGAATCGGATCGGGCGACGCCGCGGTGGTGCGGTACCTGCTGACGGCGGAACCAAGGTCGCAAGCGGCACCGCCACTGGACCCGGGCGAGATCAAGCGGAGTGAATTCTCGACGCGTCCGTTGCCGACGCTTGCTGCCTACGATCAACTGCTGAGCCTATCGGCGCCCTCCTTCGTGAAGGAGGTGGCGCAATGAGTAGAGCTCACCACCTGACCGTCGCGACGATTCAAGAACATTGCCGGGGCTTGCGCCTGCCGACCGTGGCGGCGCAAAGCGAACGACTGGCTCAGGAAGCGGCGCGCGCCAATCAATCGCATTTGAACTACCTGGCGGAATTGCTCGGGGCCGAGATGGAGGAACGCGAACGCCACACGATCGAGCGCCGGATCAAAGAGGCGCGACTGCCGCGAATGAAGACGCTGGAAGAGTTCGATTTCTCGGCCGCCGCGCACATTTCGGCCAAGCAGATCCACGCGCTGGCCGAAGGCTCGTATCTGGAGCGGGCTGAGCCGGTGATTTTGATCGGGGATTCAGGCACCGGGAAAACGCACCTTGCAAGTGGGCTGTGCCTGGCAGCCTGCAAGCAGAAGAAGCGGGCGCGCTTCGTGACGGCCGCCGGCTTGATCAACGAGCTGGTGGAAGCGCAACAGCACAACCTGCTGAGCCGGGCCTTGCAACGGTGGACACGATACGACCTGATCGTGATTGATGAAGTGGGCTATGTGCCCTTCGCGCAAGTTGGCGCTGAACTGCTCTTTCAAGTGATCAGCGAACGAGCCGAACGGGCGACGCTGATCATCACGACGAACCTGCCGTTCTCGGAGTGGACGCAAGTCTTCCCCAGCGCGCGGCTGTGCAAAGCGCTGTTGGATCGAATCACGGACCGCGCTCATATCATCGAGACCGGAATGGAAAGCTACCGCTTCAAGCGAACGGTAGCGGCGAAGAAGAAATCCAAAGAATAGTTCGAAGCAAGAAACAGACAACCAGTGTTGAAACAGGTGTCAAATGTTGAGGTGGGCCAAATCAAGGCGCCGAAATGGGCCAGATCAAGTTGCCAAAATCACCTGTTTTACCGCCTGGGGGAAGTACTGCGTGTTCCGCCTCTACGCGAAAGGGTCGAAGACATCCCGCTGCCCGTCGCTCATTTCTGCCGGCGCGCTGGCAAAGGCACAATCGTCACGCCGGAGGCAATGGACGTGTTGCGCCATTACACGTGGCCCGGAAATGTGCGCGAACTCGAGATTGTCATCAACAAACTCATCACCTTCTGCGGCAAACGCATCTTTCCTGAAGATGTCCAGAAATATATTCAGGTCCCAAAACGGAGAATCGAACACACGACCCGAGATTTCCTTCTGAGCCTGATGAACGCCAATCCTCTTGAAGAGCGGCCGACAATACCTGAGATCAGAAAGAGATATGTAATTGAAACTTTTTACGAAGTAGGGCGGGAATTTCAGGTGGCCAAAGCCCTCAACATGGATTACCGCACGGTGAGCGCGATTTTGAGAAAAGAGAAATTGCTGCCGCCGGAATCGGGTGACAACGCCGACACGCCATTATTCCCCGATAATGGCAACGATCCACTGAATTCGCCGGCTGAATAACCCCTCCATCCCATTCGATACTGTCGGGCAGACTTCAATTCCAACTCAAAAATTCTTCTTTCTTCGCGTGTAGCCGCCACAACCAAATTCCGGCGCTGGAAACGCGAATGACAGATCCCATTCGCTGGGCTTTCGTTTTTAACGCCCGATGCCGCAACAACCGGCGCGCAAAGAATGCCGACTCGTATTTATCTACTGCCAAATAGACCAGACAGTATCCCGCGTGGACCAGCCGGCGATCGTAGAAATCTTCATCGCGCGTTATGAAAGTTGGCTG
>WNGA01002684.1_pt1 | contig 26959 bp, 24 predicted proteins | sample 5400061 | NCBI WGS metagenome assembly WNGA01 (sample SAMN13153366, study PRJNA577476) | soil metagenome | isolation source: 100 cm soil or saprolite under grassland replicate 2 | place: USA:California | collected 2016-06-15 | reverse complement strand
TCAACGTCCATCCGGCGCACCGGCGGCGCGGTTGCGGCACCGCGCTGCTGGAGCGGGTGTTCGCGTTCGCCCGCGCGGACGGGCGTCGTACCGCCGGGATCGACGGCTGGGACCTGCCGGGGTCGATGGCGTTCGCCGCACGGCACGGGTTCGAGCGCAAGTCGGCGGGGATCAACCGCCGCCAGGAGCTCGGCGCGCTCGACTGGGCCGTGCTCGACAAGATGTACGACGAGGCCGAGCGAGCGGCGGCGGACTACGAGCTGGTGCGGATCGCGGGTGCGCTGCCGGAGGAGCTGCTGGAGCCGATGGCGGTGCTCAGCGGGTCGATCAACGACGCGCCGACCGACGAGCTGGACATCGACGACGAGGTGTTCACGCCCGACCGGCTGCGCACGCTGGAGCGGTCGGCGCAAGCGCGCGAGTGGAACATGTACCGAGTCGTCGCGCGGCGCCGCGCCGACGGGGAGCTGGCCGGGCACACCGCGGTCTTCACCGAGCGCGGCCGGCCGCACATCGGCCACCAGCACGACACCGCGGTCGCCCGTGAGCACCGCGGGCACCGGCTTGGCCTGCTCACCAAGCTCGACCTGCTCCGCTGGATGCATGACGTGGAGCCGGCGCTCGGCCAGATCGACACCTGGAACGCCGAGTCGAACGACCACATGATCGCCGTCAACGAGACCCTCGGCTACCGCATCGTCGGCCGCGAGCTGCAGTACCAGCGCGAGCTCTGAGCTACCTACCAGTGCACGCCCGGGAGCACCCGGACGAAGGCGCGGGCGCCGCGGGACAGCGCGGTGCCCTGCTGGCCGGTGGCGCTGTCGCCGGTGGCGGCGGCGCTGTCAGGGAAGGCACGGTAGGCCACGTGCAGGACGGCGTCGGCGATCCGCGGCGCGATCGTGTAGCCCAGTGCGCCGAGCGTTCCGAGCGTCGTACCGACGTGCTTCGGGCGGTTCTCCAGCGCGCCCACCACCATGTCCGCCGCGTCGTCCGGTGACGCCGCCGGGAACGCGTCGTACATCGTGGTGGGCCGGATCATCGGGGTGCGCACCAGCGGCATGTGCACGGTGGTGAACGTGACCCCGTCGCCGTAGGTCTCGCTGGAGACCACCCGGGCGAACGCGTCCAGCGCCGCCTTCGACGCGACGTACGCCGAGAACCGCGGTGGGTTGGTCTGCACCCCGATCGACGAAATGTTGACGACGTGCCCGAAGCGCCGCTCGGACATCGACGGCAGCAGCGCCAGGGTGAGCCGGACCGCTCCGAAGTAGTTGATCGCCATCGTGCGCTCGTAGTCGTGGAACCGGTCGTAGGACAGCTTCACCGAGCGCCGGATCGACCGACCGGCGTTGTTCACCAGCATGTCCACGCCGCCGTGCTCGGCGACCAGCTGCTTGACCAGCGCGTCGACGGCCTCGGCGTCGGTGACGTCGCAGGTGTACACGTACGCCGTGTGGCCCTGGGCAACGATCTCGTCGCGGACCAGCTCGAGCTCGTCGGCGCGGCGGGCGACCAGCAGCGGGATGCCGCCCCTGGCCGCGACCTTCAGCGCGGTGGCCCGGCCGATTCCCGAGGACGCGCCGGTGATCAGCACGGTGCGCCCGTTCAGCTCGCCGCCGGCGCGGGGGCGGCGCGCGCGGTTCGGGTCGAGGTGGTCGCGCCAGTAGGCGTACAGGACCGCGGCGTAGGACGACAGCTTCGGCACGGCGAGACCGCTGCCGCTGAGCGCCTCCTGGGTGGCGGTGCTGTCGAAGGTCGCGTTGAACGCGGCGTGCTCGACCGCCTCGGGCGGGAAGCCGATCTCCGCGAGCACCGCGTCTCTCGCGGCAGTCGCTCCGGGGACCTGCTGGAGCAGGCCGCTCGCGAGCTGGGCCAGCCGTTTCGCGGGCCCGCCGAGCGGCCCCGGTACGGCGGTCGCCCGGGGCGCGCCGGCCGCGGTGGCGAACGCGTTGTACACCTCCAGCAGCGGCTGCGGCCGCGGCGAGACCAGGTGGAACGCGTGGCCGTCCAGGCCGGGCTGGTGCATCAGGTACGTCATCGCGTCGGCCACGTAGTCGACCGGTACGACGTTCGTCGCGCCCAGGTCGGGTAGCACGACCGGCAGCACCCCGGCGGGTACCGGCGTCCGGCCGATCAGGTGCGCGACCCGGTCCAGCGCCGGCAGCAGGTAGTACGGCCCGTCGACCTTGTCCATCTCACCGGTCCGCGAGTCGCCCACCACCACCGCTGGGCGGTAGACGCGCCACGGGACACCGGTAGACCTGCGCACGATCTCCTCGGCGGCGAACTTGGTCCGGTGGTACGGCGACAGCAGCCGCTGCCCGGTGTCGAAGTCGGTCTCGCTGAACCGGCCGTGGTGGTCCCCCGCGACCGCCACCGACGACACGTGGTGCAGGCAGCCGGCACCGATCAGCTCGGCCAGCTCGACGACCCGGCGGGTGCCGTCGATGTTGGTCGCGTGGTTGACCTCGTCGCCGGAGGTGATGTCGTAGATCGCGCCGAGGTGCACCACGTGCTCGATCTCCGCGAGCGTGACGACATCGTCCTCGGTGAGGCCGAGCCCGTCCGCGGTCAGATCGCCCTTGAGCGCGCGCACCCGGTCGCCGCCGGCCAGGCCCTCGGCGATCCGGGCGAGCTTCTCCGGCGAGCGGACCAGGCACACGACCTGCTCGCAGTCCGCACGTTCCAGCAGCCGCCGCAGCACGTTGCGGCCCAGGAACCCCGTCGCCCCCGTCAGCAGATAGCGCATGATCGCCTCGATCCGTGAAGTTACCAGCCGGTCACGCATTCTTCCGCGCTCCCTCCCCCACGTCGAGTGCCACTTGTCGAGGTGGTGGAAAACCAGTCGCACCGGGGGTGGGAGCGGGCACGCTGGTGGGGTGGAGATCACCCAGCTCTCGATCGACGACGCCGAGGCGGTGCGCGAGGTCGTCGAGGTGCTCGAGGCCGTGCGACTGGCCGACTGTCCCGAGCAGCACCCGGAAACGGCCCGCGACTATGCCGCGAGGCTGCGGCACGGCTGGGACGGTGACCCGCCGGTCGTCTACACCGGCCGGGTCGGCGGCGAGCTGGTCGGCGTGCTGAACGTCGAGCTGCCGACGTACGACAACACCTCGTCGTGCTGGCTCGGCATCGACGTCTACCCGGCCCAGCGGCGCAAGGGGTACGGCTCCGAGCTGCTCGCCTTCGGACTCGACGTTGCCCGCGGCAACGACCGCCGGACGATCGGGATCGGCGGCTGGGACCTGCCCGCGACGGCGGGATTCGCCGCGCACCACGGCTTCGAGCCGAAGCTGGTCGAGGTGGTACGGCGGCAGGTGCTCGCCGACGCCGACTGGCCCGTCCTCGACAAGCTGTACGACGAAGCCGCCCGGGCCGCCGCGGACTACGAGCTGCTCCGGCTGCAGGACGCCGTACCGGATGAGTTGCTGGCCCCGGCGTCGACGATGACCGCGGCCCTCAACGACGCTCCGCTGGACGACCTGGACTGGGAGGACCAGGTGTTCACCCCGGAGCGGATCCGCGCCTTCGAGACGTCGATGGCCGGGCGTGACCGCACCATCTACCGGGTGGTCGCGCGGCGCAAGGAGTCCGGCGAGCTCGGCGGCCACACCATGGTCGGCGTCGAGCACGAACGCCCCGCGATCGGCTGGCAGCTCGACACCGCCGTGGTCGGCTCGCACCGCGGCCACCGCCTAGGCCTGCTGCTCAAGATCGACCAGCTCCGCTGGCTCCGCGACGCCGAACCCCAGCTCGCCACCATCGACACCTGGAACGCCGAGTCCAACACCCACATGATCGCCGTCAACGAAGCCATGGGCTACCAGCCGATAGCCCGCAGCCTCGACTACCAACGCAAACTCAACCCCTAACCGTTCATTCGTCGCTTCTCGTGGTGTTTGTGGATAACGCGGTCAGGTGACCGCCGGCGTGCACCTGACCGGTTATCCACAAACACCACGAGAAGCGACGAATGAACGGAAGAGTGGGCGCGGCTAGAACCCGAGTTTGCGTAGGTGCTTCGGGTCGGTTTGCCAGTTCTTGGCGATCTTGATGTGGAGGTCCAGGTAGACGGGGGTGCCGAGGATGGCTTCGATCTGGCGGCGGGCGGTGGCGCCGACCTCGCGGAGGCGGGTGCCCTTGTGGCCGATCACGATGCCCTTCTGGCTGTCGCGCTCGAGGTACAGGTTGGCGTAGACGTCGAGCAGCGGCTTGTCGGCGGGGCGGCCCTCGCGCAAGCCCATCTCCTCGACGACGACGGCGATCGAGTGCGGGAGCTCGTCGCGCACGCCTTCGAGAGCGGCCTCGCGGATCAGCTCCGCGACGAGCGCCTCCTCGGGCTCGTCGGTGATCTCGCCCTCCGGGTACAGCGGCACGCCCTCGGGCAGCTGCTTCACGAGCTCGTCCGCGAGCACGCCGACCTGGAACCCGTCGGTGGCCGACACCGGCACCACGGACACCCAGTCGATGCCGAGCGACTCGCCCAGCGCGGCGATCTGGGTCAGGTGCTCGATCATCCGGTCCGGGGTGACCAGGTCGGACTTGGTGGCCACCGCGACCTTCGGGGTGTTGCGGACCTTCGCCGCCTCGCCGGCCAGGAACCGGTCGCCGGGGCCGATCTTCTCGTCGGCCGGCAGGCAGACGGCGATCACGTCGACCTCGGCCCAGGTCGTCGTCACGATGTCGTTCAGGCGTTCGCCGAGCAGCGTGCGGGGCTTGTGCAGACCGGGGGTGTCGACGAGTACGAGCTGCGCGTCGGGGCGGTGCACGATGCCGCGCACGGCATGCCGGGTGGTCTGCGGCTTCGACGAGGTGATCGCGACCTTGCGGCCGACGAGCGCGTTGGTCAGCGTCGACTTGCCGGCGTTCGGACGACCCACGAAGGAGGCGAAACCACTGCGGAACTCACTCAACGACGTCACCGTTCCAGTCGGCCACGATCACCGGGACGCCGGCGCCACCGAGGTCGCGCACGGCCTCGGTGTGTACGGCGGCAGGGTCGACGGCTGTCACGACCGCGGCCGCTTCGAGGCCCTTCGCGCCCGACGAGACGGCCATCGCGACGGCGGTCTCGAGTGCGGTGAGCTGGAGGGACGGCAGGTTGACCGAGGAGGCGGCGTAGGTGCGGCCGTCGAGGTCGCGGACGGCGGCCCCCTCGGCAGCGCCGTTGCGGGCGCGCGTGGCTCTGGCGAGTGTGACGAGTTTGGCGTCTTCGGCGGGGAGGTCAGCAACCATTCAAAGAACCTGCACATTCCGGAGAGCGTTCATCGGTCAGTTTTCCGTCTCTGTGGATAACTCTGTCGGCTGACGGCCGGCGTTCGGCTGACCGGTTATCCACAGAAATGGAAAACAGACCGATGAACGCAAGGGGGTGCGGGGGTTGTCATGGGTGGGTTCGGTCGCTTGTGTCGAGCTCGGGGAGGTGGTGCTCGGCGAGGGGTTCGGCGCGGTGGACCAGGACGGTGCCGACCTGGTTGCGGCGGCCGGAGAGGCGTTCGGCGACGAGTTCCAGGCCGCCGGCTTGGACGTGGGCGCCCGGGATGGGGACCTTGCCCAGGAGCTTCGACATCAAGCCGCCTACGGAGTCGACGTCGTCGTCGTCCAGCGGTACGCCGAAGAGCTCGCCGAGCTCGACGATCGCCATCCGCGACGACACCCGGAAGCCGCCGTCGGACAACGGTTCCGGCGCGTCGGGAGCGGCGTCGTACTCGTCGGTGATCTCGCCGACGATCTCCTCGAGGATGTCCTCGATGGTGACCAGCCCGGCGGTGCCGCCGTACTCGTCGACGACGATGGCGACGTGCATCCGGGCCGCCTGCATCTCGCGCAGCAGCTCGTCGACCGGCTTGGAGTCGGGGATGTACATGCACGGCCGCATCACCGACTCGACCCGCTCGGTGGACTCGGCCTGCGCGTTGTCGTACACCCGGCGCATCACGTCCTTCAGGTACGCGACACCGACGATGTCGTCGAGCGACTCCCCCACCACGGGGATCCGCGAGTAGCCGCTGCGCAGCGCCAGCGAGGTGAACTGGCGCAGCTTCTTGCCGCGCTCGACGTACACCATGTCGGTGCGCGGCACCATCACCTCGCGGGCGATGGTGTCGCCGAGCTCGAACACCGAGTGGATCATCTGCCGCTCGCCGGACTCGATCACCGAGGTCCGCTCGGCCTGGTCGACCAGCGCCCGCAGCTCGGCCTCGGAGGCGAACGGCCCCTCGGCGAACCCCTTGCCGGGGGTGAGCGCGTTGCCGATCACGATCAGCATCTTCGGGACCGGTCCCAGCACCCGGGTCAGCGCCACGATCGGCCCCGCGGACGCCAGTGCGACCCGTTCGGCGTTCTGCCGGCCGAGGGTGCGCGGGCCGACGCCGATCACGACGTACGACACCAGCACCATCCCCGTGGCGACGATCAGCACGTGCTGCCAGGTGACCGGCAGCACGTCGGACACCGCCTCGGCGACCAGCACGATCGCGGTGATCTCGCAGACCAGCCGCAGCAGCAGCGCGGTGTTCAGGTACCGCGGCGGGTCCTCGAGCAGGGTCCGCAGCCGCACCGCGCCGTGCACACCCTGACCGACCCGCTCGTCCGCGCGCACGATCGAGTACGACGCCAGCGCCGCCTCCGCGCTCGCGAACAGACCGGCCAGCAGCACGAGCACACCGGCGACCACCAGCAGGGCAACGTCGTCGGACGTCATCGGCTCACTTCCGGATCGTCGCGTGCTGTTCCGCGTCCTGCGCCCGCCACGCCTCCAGCAGCCGGCCCTGCACGTCCCACATCTCGGCCTTCTCGGCCGGCTCGGCATGGTCGTACCCGAGCAGGTGCAGGATCCCGTGCACGGTGAGCAGCTCCAACTCCGCCCAGGTGCCGTGGCCCGCCTTCGCGCCCTGCGCTGCGGCGACCGACGGGCACAGCGCGATGTCGCCGAGGTGACCGAGCGGCAGGTCCGCGTCGTTGTCGGTGTCCTCCGCACCCGGCCGCAGCTCGTCCATCGGCCACGACATCACGTCGGTCGGACCCGGCAGGTCCAGGAACTCGACGTGGTACCGCTCCATGGTGGCCTCGTCGACGAGCTTGATCGACAGCTCGCACTCCGGGTGCAGCCGCAGCGCCTCCATCGTGAACCGGCTCAGCTGCATGAGCCCGTTCACGTCGATGTCGACGCCGGACTCGTTGTTGACCTCAACGTTCATGGCTGCGCTCGTGCACCGTGCCTTCGTACTTGTCGTAAGCCGCGACGATCCGCCCGACCAGCTTGTGCCGCACCACGTCGTGCGCGGTCAGCCAGCAGAACGCCAGGTCGTCCACTTCCTCCAGGATCTCCTGTACGACGCGCAGGCCGGACTTGGTCCCGCTCGGCAGGTCGACCTGGGTGACGTCACCGGTGACCACCATCTTGGAGCCGAACCCCAGGCGGGTGAGGAACATCTTCATCTGCTCCGGCGAGGTGTTCTGCGCCTCGTCCAGGATGATGTACGCGTCGTTCAACGTCCGGCCGCGCATGTAGGCCAGCGGCGCGATCTCGATCGTCCCGGCGGTCAACAGCCGCGGGATCGACTCCGGGTCGATCATGTCGTGCAGCGCGTCGTACAACGGCCGCAGGTACGGGTCGATCTTCTCCGACAACGTGCCCGGCAGGAACCCGAGCCGCTCGCCCGCCTCGACGGCTGGGCGGGTCAGGATGATCCGGGTGACTTCCTTGGCCTGCAGCGCCTGGACCGCCTTCGCGACCGCCAGGTACGTCTTGCCCGTACCGGCGGGACCGATGCCGAAGACCACGGTGTGCTTGTCGATCATGTCGACGTACCGCTTCTGGTTCAGCGTCTTCGGGCGGATCGTGCGGCCGCGGCTGGACAGGATGTTCTGCGTCAGGACGTCCGACGGCGTTTCCTTCGTCGCGGCGCGGATCATCGCGATGCTGCGCTCGACGGAATCCCCGGTCAGCCCGTGCCCGGTGCGCACAACGGCGATCAGCTCGTCCACCAGCCGCTCGGCCAGCGCCAGCTCGGCCGGATCACCGGTCATGGTGATCTCGTTGCCCCGGACATGGATGTCCGCGTCGAACTCCCGCTCGATGATGCGCAGGAACTCGTCCCGCGCGCCGAGCAGCGCGACCATGTCGATGCTGTTCGGTACGACGACCTTGTGCGACGGTTTGTCGGCTTTCGACATGGCGGCCGCCGTGGCTCCACTGGAGCGCGGCGGCTCGATACTGCGCGGCCTGGACAGTCTGTCCTCCCGGGTGACGACGATACGTGCCTGTCCACTCTAGCCGCCGTAACCCCCGCGCTCACCCGGATTGGCTCCGGCCGTTCCCGCGAGAAGGACCCTGTCAGCCCGGGGGCCAGGTCAGCGAGCGACCGCCGAGCACGTGCCCGTGGACGTGGAAGACCGACTGGCCGGCGCCGGGGCCGGTGTTGAACACGATCCGGTAGCTGGCCAGGTCCTCCTGCGTCGCGACCGCGGTGCAGGTCGCGGCCAGCCGCGCGGTCAGCGCCGGATCGGCCGCGGCCACGGCGGCCAGGTCGGGATGGTGGTCGCGCGGCACGACCACGACATGTGTCGGCGCCTGCGGGTTGATGTCCCGGAACGCCACGCAGGCGTCGTTCTCCAGCACCACATCGGACGGGATCTCACCCGCCACGATCTTGCAGAACAGGCAGTCAGCCACGCTCGGGTCCTCTCTGGGTGTGCCGCCGGTCGGCGGCCCCGTCGCGTCTCGCACCGTATCCGACCAGCGCGCGATGCTCGAGGGCGAGGCGGCGGTCGCGCTCGGCCCGATACGGGTCGGCCATGAAGTGCTCGCGCTGGGCGTCCGGGTTCGCGTACGCCGAGTGCATCGTCGGGCCGAACCCGGCGTACGGCACGGTCAGCGACGTGCCGCCGAAGTGGTGCACCAGACCGGCGCCGAGCGCGCGGTCCTGCCGGGCCTGGGCGTGGTCGAGACGGTCGGCGTACTGCCGCTCGTCGAGGCCGCGGATCCGCCCGTCCGGCCCGGCGGTGTCCGCGAACAACCGCCGCACGGCAGCCCGGGTGATCTCCCGGTGGCCGGACCAGCGCTCGTCACCGTGCTGCCTCATCTGCTCACGGTCCCACTTCCGGTGGGTCACAGTTGTCAACCGGACGGCGGCCGAAGGCGTCGACACGGTGTGACGGAGGCTGCCCTGGTGTACCAAGGACTCGTGGCAGGTGAGTCCTGGGACGCGGACGAGGCGCTGACCGCGATCTACAGCGCGCACTACGCGTCGCTGGTGCGGCTCGGCGCCCTGCTGCTGCGTGACGCCGGTGCGGCGGAGGAGATCGTGCAGGACGCCTTCGTCGCCATGCACGGCAAGTGGCACCGGCTGAAGGACCCGGACAAGGCGCTCGCCTACCTGCGCACCACGGTGGTGAACCGCTGCCGTTCCCGGTACCGGCACCTGGCCGTGGTCGACAGGCACACCCCGCGGGACCTGCCGGACGAGCCTTCGGCGGAGTACGCCGCGATGGCCGTCGCGGACACCGACGCGGTGATCGCGGCGATGCGCGCGCTCCCGGAGAAGCAACGCACCGTGATGGTGCTGCGGTACTACGGCCAGCTGTCCGAGGCCGAGATCGCCGAAACCATGGGCATCAGCCGGGGCGCGGTCAAGAGCCACGCCTCGCGCGCCGCCGCCGCCCTGCGCCTGGCACTGGAGCCGCTGTCATGAACGACCGCTTCGACCCCAAGCAAGAATCGGCCGTACGACGTGCCCTCGCGCGGGAGGCCGACCAGGTCCGGCCCGACCCCTACGCGCTCGACAAGATCCGCCGGCGGGTCGCCAAGCCGGTACGATCGCGGCGCTCATGGCTCTTCCCCGCCGCGGCGGCCGTCGTCGGTGCCGCCGCGGCCGTCGGCGCCTTCGCCGTACTGACTCAGGAACAGCCGACCGCCGACGGCCCGGAGATCGCGGGCGTCCCGTCGTCGCCGTCGCAGTCCGCGCCTGCCGAGTCGGCGACGACCGGGCCGCAGCCGACCCAGTCCCAGGCGACCGCCCCGCAGTCCAGCGGGACTCCCCGCACGAGCACGGCGCCGAAGACGGTCCCGGTGTACTGGCTGGGCACGGTCGTCGGGCGGCCCGACCTGGGACCGCGGCTGTACCGGACGTTCACCGCGGTCGAGGGCGACCCGCTGACCGGTGCGGTGCGGGCGATGGTGGCGGGCGACGCGGGCGATCCCGACTACAGCTCCGCCTGGGTCGGCGCGAAGGTGAACAGCGCGACCAGCGACCGCAGCGTCACCACGGTCGACTTCGGTGCGCTGCCGGCGAAGGCCCTCGGCAGCGAGGCGTCCGCGACAGCCGTGCAGGAGCTCGTGTACACGGTGAACGCGGTGCTGCAGAACACTAACCCGGTCCAGGTCACGCTCAACGGCGGACCGGCCGGCGCGCTGTTCGGCCACGTCGACTCCAGCCGGCCGATCGCGCGCGCCGCCGCCATCGACGTACAGGCGTTCGTCTGGATCACGGCACCCGTCGAGGGCGCGACCACCGGGTCGCCGGTGACCGTGACGGGCGTGGCGTCGACGTTCGAGGCAACGGTGAACTGGCGGGTCCGGGACGCGGCCAGCAAGGCGGTGGTGAAGGAGAGCAGCGTCCAGGCGACGGCCGGGAGCGGCGCGTTCGGCACCTTCCGGTTCGCGGTGCCGCTGCCACCCGGCCGGTACGTCGTCGAGTGCCTCGAGTACTCCGCCGCGGACGGCCACGAGACGAACACCGATACCAAGACCATCACGGTGAAGTAGACCGGCTGCGATCAACGAAGGTGAACAACCGCTCGCCCGGCACGAACGGGACCGGGCCGGCGGTGAGTCGTTCGACGCCGACCGACCAGCTCACACCCTCGGGCGTGATCAGTTCCCGGCGCGTGAAGCCGGCCTGGTCGAACCAGCGGCGGATCGGCTCGAGCAGGTCCGGCGTACGGCGTCCGCGGGTCCAGATCACCGTCGCGCCCGGCGCGCACAGCTGTGGCAGGGTCGCGATGGTCCGCTCGATGTCGGCGTCGGCGATGTTCCCGAATACGCCGCAGAACAGCACCAGGTCGGCCGGCACGGCGCCGCGGTAGGCGTCCACGATTCCGGCGTCACCCTCGACCACCTCGACACCGGTCAGTCCGTGCTCGGCGGCGGCGTCGCCGGCCCGGGTCGCCAGCGTCGGGTCAAGCTCGACCAGCCGCCCGCTGACGCGATCCCGGTCCGGGCGCTCCGCAAGCACCTCGATCACGTCCCGCCCGTCACCCGCGCACGCGCTCACCACGCGCACCGGCCGGTCCGGGTTCTGGTCCAGGAAGGCGGCCAGCTGCCGCTGCACCTCACGCAGCCGCAGCGACAGCGCCGAGTCCGGATCGCGGTAGTCCTCGTGCCACCCCACCCAGTCCATCGTCACCCGCTCGACCCTAGACCGCGACGCCGACAGCTGATGCGCCAGCTGTCACGGAACCCGCCAGCTGTCGGCGAAGGGGCTGTCCACAGGCGCGACGAGATGCGACGAACGAACGGGATGTGGGGTCAGGTCCAGCGGGTGGTGGCTTGCAGGACGGAGACTGCGGCCACGCCGGCGGTCGAGGTACGCAGCACGGTGTCACCCAGCCGGTAGGGCTCGACGCCGAAGGCCGCCAGCTCGGCCGGCGCGATCCCGCCCTCGGGGCCGACCACGACCAGCACGTCGCCGCCGGGTGGAGGGGTCACACCGGCGAGCGGGCGGGTCGCCTCCTCATGCAGTACGACGGCGAGTCCGGCGTGTCCGACCAGGTCCGCCACGTCCGCGGTCGAGGCCAGCTCGGCGACCTCGCAGAACCAGGTACGGCGGGCCTGCTTGCTCGCCTCGAAAGCCCATGCGCGCCACTTGGCGACGGTTTTCGCGGATCGTTCGGGGTTGGGCCGGAACTGGCTGCGCTCCGCGTTCCACGGCACGACCAGATCGGCTCCGACCTCGGTCAGCATCTCGACTGCCAGCTCGGCCCGTTCGCCTTTGGGGATCGCCTGTACGACGACCATCCGCGGCCGCGGAGGTGGTTCGTTTCCGCGCGAGTCGACGGTGATCGTGAGGCCGGTTTTGGAGGCGGAGATCACCGGGCCATCGGCGTACGAGCCGTGGCCGTCGGTCAGGCGGACGCGCTCGCCGGGGCCGATCCGCCGTACGACGCTCGCGTGACGGCCTTCGGCGCCGTCGAGGACGATCTCGTCGCCGGTGAGGTCGGGGGTGTAGAAGACGGCGTTACCCATGCGCGGCGCTTACCCGCCGTACGGCATGTGGTGTTGGCGTCCAGGTACGGGCAAGCATGTCGCTGGTCCTGGTCCGGTCAGTGGGTGCCGAAGGCGTCGCGGAGGCGGCCGAAGACGGACTTGGGGGCGGTGGGCTCGATCTGGCCTTCGGGTTGTTCCTCGCCGCGGAGGGTGGCCAGTTGGCGGAGGAGGGAGGCCTGGGCGTCGTCGAGCTTGGCGGGGGTCTCGACGACGACGCGGACGATCAGGTCGCCGCGGCCGCTGTGGCGCAGCTGCGGGACGCCGCGGCCGGAGATCACGATCTCGGCGCCGGACTGGGTGCCCGGGCGGATGTCGACGGGGACGGTGTCACCGTCGAGGGTGGGCAGGCCGATCTGCGTGCCCAGGGCGGCCGCGGTCATCGGCAGCGTGACGGTGCAGTGCAGGTCGTCGGCGGCCCGGGTGAAGATCTCGTGCGGCTCGACCTCGAGCTCGACGAACAGGTCGCCGGCCGGGCCGCCGCCGGGGCCGACCTCGCCCTGGCCGGACAGCTGGACCCGGATGCCGGTGTCCATACCGGACGGGATCTTGACGGTGACGGTGCGGCGGGACCGCACCCGGCCGTCGCCGGAGCACTCGGTGCACGGGCTCGGGATCGTCGTACCGAAGCCGCGGCAGTGCGGGCACGGCCGCATGGTGCGCACCTCACCCAGGAACGAGCGCTGGGTGTGCGTCACCTCGCCACGGCCGTGGCAGATCTCGCAGGTCACCGGCTGCGAACCGGTCGACGCGCCGGAGCCGGAGCAGGTCGGGCAGGTCACCGCGGTGTCGACCTTGATCTCGCGGGTGGTGCCGAAGGCGGCCTCCGCGAGCGTGATCCGGAGCGGGATCAGCGCGTCCTGGCCACGTCGTACCCGGGGCCGCGGGCCGCGCGCGTTCGGGCCGGTCTGGCCGAAGAACGCGTCCATGATGTCGGTGAACGTGAACGCCTGGCCGAAGCCGCCGCCCGGACCCGCGCCGCCGCCGGAGGCCAGCGGGTCGCCGCCGAGGTCGTAGATCTGCCGCTTCTGCGGGTCGCTGAGCACCTGGAACGCGCGGCCAATCTCCTTGAAGCGCTCATGCGCGTCGTCGGAGTCGTTCACATCCGGGTGATACTGGCGCGCGAGCTTGCGGTACGCCTTCTTGATGTCCTCGGCGGACGCGTCGCGGCTGACGCCGAGGATCTGGTAGTAGTCGCTGCTCATGCTCCAAGCCAGGGATCGATGTTCATGAGTCGGCCAGGATCTGGCTGACGTAGCGGGCGACGGCCCGGACCGCGCCCATCGTGCTCGGGTAGTCCATGTGGGTCGGGCCGACGATGCCGAGGGTGGCCAGCGACTCCGTCCGGGAGCCGTAGGCGGTCGACACCACGGAGGTGGTGGACAGCTCCTGGTACGGGTTCTCGTGGCCGATCCGAACCGTCAGGGTCTGCGGGTACGTCGCCTCGCCGAGCAGCTTGAGCAGGATCACGTGCTCCTCGAGCGCCTCCAGCACGGGCTTCACGTCGCGCTCGAAGTCGTCGCCGTACCGGGTCAGGTTGGCCGCGCCGCCGACCGCGACGCGCTGCTCGCCGTCGTCGGCGAACGTCTCCAGCAGCGTGCTCACCACGGCCGCGACGAGCAGCCGGTCGTCCGGCGCGAACGCGTCCGGCAGCCCGGCCAGGGTGGCCGACGCCTCGGTCAGCCGCTGCCCTGACAGCGCGGCGTTCAGCCGGGCGCGCAGGTCCGCGACCAGGGTGTCCGGCACGTCGTGGGCCGACTCGACGACGCGCTGCTCGATCCGGCCGGTGCTGGTGATCAGCACCAGCAGCATCCGGCGCGGCGACAGCGTGACCACCTCGATGTGTCGCACGGCCGACCGGTTCAGCGTCGGGTACTGCACGATCGCGACCTGCCGGGTGATCTGCGCGAGCAGCCGGACGGTGCGTCGTACCACGTCGTCGAGATCGACGGCGCCGGCCAGGAACGTGGAGATGGCGCGCTTCTCCGTCGCGCTCAGCGGCTTGACGGTGCTGAGCCTGTCGACGAACAGCCGGTAGCCCGCGTCGGTCGGGATCCGGCCGGCGCTGGTGTGCGGCTGGGTGATGTACCCCTCCTCCTCCAGCGCGGCCATGTCGTTGCGCACCGTCGCCGGGGAGACGCCCAGGTTGTGGCGGTCGACGAGGGTCTTCGAGCCGACCGGCTCGTGCGTCGCCACGTAGTCCTCGACGATCGCGCGGAGCACGTCGAGCTTGCGTTCGTCGAGCATCGTGCGCCACCTTCCCTCGATCGCCGGAACCGCTGGCACTCCAGCAGATTGAGTGCCAGTCTACCGAGCCGCACAGACCGGCCGACCAGTCAATCAGCACGATCCGCCGCGTGACACCGGCGTGGCACGGATGTGCCAGGTGTCACATCACGCCATGTCAAGGCTTGATCACGACCAGTTCACGGAGTAAACACAAGTCGCGCGCGCTGATCGTTCTGTCCGCCCGAAGGAAGGGAACGCCATGCGAAGCAAGCTCCTGTCCGTTGCCGCCGCCGCGGCCGTCATCACGGCGATGTTCGCCCCGACCGCTCAGGCCAACCACTCGTGGGGCGGTTACCACTGGGCCCGCACCGCGAACCCGTTCACCCTCAAGCTGGGTGACAACGTCAGCTCGGTATGGGATCCGATCCTCCAGACCACGTCCAGCGACTGGTCGAAGTCCACCGTGCTCGACACCACGATCGTGGCCGGCGGGGCGAAGTCGAAGCGCTGCCAGGCGACGACCGGCCGGGTCGAGGTCTGCAACAGCACCTACGGCAACAACGGCTGGCTCGGGATCGCCTCGATCTGGATCACGACCGGCAACCACATCACCCAGGGCACGGTGAAGCTCAACGACACCTACTTCAACACGTCGACGTACAACACGACGGCGTGGCGGAACCTGGTCTCCTGCCAGGAGGTCGGGCACACGTTCGGCCTGGACCACCAGGACGAGAACTTCGACAACCCGAACCTCGGCACGTGCATGGACTACACACGTGACCCGAGCACGAACCAGCACCCGAACAGCCACGACTACGAGGAGCTGGGGATCATCTACGCGCACCTCGACAGCTTCTCGACGGTCGACCAGTCGGCCGCGGTCCCGACCGCGACCGTCGGCGACACCGCCGCGTCGTGGGGCACGCTGGTCCGCAGCTCGAACGGCATCTCGTGGTACGTCCGGGAGCTCGGCAACGGCAAGCGGATCATCACCGAGGTCTTCTGGGTTCCCACCCGCTGATCTCCTCCCGTCGCGCCGGCCGGCTGTCGTCTCCTGACAGCCGGCCGGTACGACGCGCGGGCGCGGCCGCACCGCTCCCGCACAGCGGCTGGAACGGCGAGGTCTACGAGCGGCTGCCGAACGGGAGGCGCGGGGAGCTCAACCTGCTACGCGCGCTCATAATGACGCGGTGACCACGAGCGATGGATGGACCGAGGCCGGAGACCACTGCTGGGTTCGCCGGTACGACGAGTGGGACGTCAACGTCGGCGTGGTCGCCGGCTCCGACGCCCTGCTGGTGATCGACACCCGCGGCACCCTCGCACAAGGCCGGCAGCTCCTCGACGACGTACGACGCCTGAGCCCGGCTCCGCCGCGATTCGTGGCGAACACGCACCTGCACTTCGACCACACCTTCGGCAACAAGGCGTTCGCCGACGCGGGCAGCGTCCTGCACGCCCACGAGAACGCGGTCGCCGGGATGCTCGAGCGCGGCGAGTGGATCAAGGAGCAGGCCGGCGCCGGTGAGCTCGACGGCGTCACCGACGAGCAGACCCTGCGCGACCTGATCGGCACGCCGCTGGTGCCCGCTACCGCGACGTTCTCGCTCGCCCGGGTGATCGACCTCGGCGACCGCCAGGTCGAGCTGCTGCACCTCGGCAACGGTCACACCGACGGCGACGTGGTGGCGGTGGTCGCCGACGCGGGCGTGGTGTACGCCGGGGACCTGGTCGAGGAGTCCGCCCACCCGGCGTACGGGAACGACTGCTTCCCGCTGGAGTGGCCGGACACGGTGGACCGGCTGAGCCAGCTGCTCGGCGAGGACAGCCGGCTGGTGCCCGGGCACGGCGCGGTCGTTGGCCAGGCGTTCCTGCAGGAGCAGAAGGATGAGCTCGGGACGGTCGCGAACACGATCTCCGGCCTGCACCACAGCGGGATGTCGCTGGCGGACGCGTTGCGGCACGGCGACGACTGGCCGTACCCGGTCGCCGATCTCGCCGACGCGATCCGGCGCGGTTACGCGCAGCTCGGCGGCACGCGCCGGACACTGCCGCTGGTCTGAGGTTTGCCGGGCGGTCGTCGTACCGGGTTGACGGCGTGGTCGCGGGCGGTGGCCGCCGTGTCGCCGGCCCGGCAGACCGAACCGGTGGCTACCGTTGCCGGGTGACTGATCGCTACGGCTCCGACGTTCTCGCGGGTGACTGGAACAAGCCTCGCAACGGCCGGACGGTCGACCTGGAGATCTCGTACGGGCTCGTGGTCGAGGAGCCGACCTCGGGGTTCGTCGGCGCCGTGGTCCGCTGGGAGCACGGCGTGGTCGACCTCGAGGACCGGCACGGCAAGGTCCGGACCTACCCGCTCGGGCCCGGTTTCTGGGTCGACGGCAAGCCGGTCGCGCTGAAGGCGCCGGCCCGGTCGGCGCCGGCCAAGCCGACCCGTACGGCGTCCGGCTCGGTGGCGGTCCACGACACTCGCGCACGAGTGGCGCGGGCCGGCCGGATCTACGTCGAGGGCCGGCACGACGCGGAGCTGGTCGAGAAGGTCTGGGGCGACGACCTGCGGATCGAGGGTGTGGTCGTCGAGTACCTCGAAGGGGTCGACGACCTGCCGGCGATCGTCGCGGACTTCGCGCCAGGACCGGGCCGCCGGCTCGGCGTGCTGGTGGACCACCTGGTGCCCGGGTCGAAGGAGTCCCGGATCGCGGCATCCGTCACCGGCGACGACGTCCTGGTGGTCGGCCACCCGTTCATCGACATCTGGGAGGCCGTCAAGCCGTCCTCGGTCGGAATCGCCGGGTGGCCGCGGATCCCGCACGGGAAGTCCTGGAAGCACGGCGTGCTGGAGACCTTCGGCTGGCCCTCGTCATCCCAGGCCGACGTCGCCGCGGCCTGGAAGCACGTCCTGTCGAAGGTGAAGTCCTACGCCGGCCTCGAGCCCGAACTGCTCGGCCGAGTCGAAGAACTCATCGACTTCGTCACGGCACCGTGACTCGGCCCCTTCGCACTTCATGAGCGCCTCGGCCATTCTTGCGCCGAGAACTGGCCGACCGGCTCACGAAGGCAGCAGATCGCGGACAATCGCGTCCGCGAGCAGCCGACCGGTGCGGGTGAGGGTGAGGCTGCTGCCCTCCGCAACCAGCAGGTCGCGGGCGATCGCGTTGTCGGCGGCCTTGCGGCCGGGCTCGTCCAGGATGTCCGTGGGGAGGCCCTCGCGGAGCCGGATCTCGAGGAGCACCCGCTCCACGCGGCGGGTCTCGGGGTCCAGGAGCTCCCTGGCGTGGGCCGGGCTGACGGCGGCGGCGAGCCGGTCGCCGTACGCGCTGGGGTGCTTGACGTTCCACCAGCGGACGCCGCCGACGTGGCTGTGCGCGCCGGGGCCGATCCCCCACCAGGTGTGGCCGCGCCAGTAGAGCTCGTTGTGCCGGCAGCGGGCGGCCTCGTCGCGGGCCCAGTTGGACACCTCGTACCAGTCGAGTCCCGCGGCGGTCAGCAGGTCGTCGGCGAGGACGTACTTGTCCGCGAGATCGTCGTCGTCCGGCATCGGCAGCTCGCCGCGGCGGATCCGGCGGGCCAGCTGGGTGCCGTCCTCGACGATCAGGGCGTACGCGCTGACGTGGTCAGGCTCGGCCGACAGGGCTTGTTCGAGCGACGCGCTCCAGTCGTCGACGGACTCACCGGGGGTGCCGTAGATCAGGTCCAGGTTGACGTGCTCGAAACCGGCCGCCTTCGCCTCGGCCACGGCGGCCAGGGCTCGGCCGGGCGTGTGCGTGCGGTCGAGGACTCGCAGCACGTGCGGGGCCGCGGACTGCATGCCGAAACTGATCCGGGTGAACCCGGCCTCGCGCAACGCGGCGAGGGATTCAGGGCCGACCGACTCCGGGTTCGCCTCGGTCGTCACCTCGGCATCGGGTGCGAGCCCGAAATCGTCGCGTACGGCGGCCAGCAGCGCGGCGAGATCCGCTGCGGGCAACAGGGTCGGGGTGCCGCCGCCGAAGAACACCGTGTCCACGGGACGGTCCAGGTCTCGGAGAACCTTGCGCGCAAGGGTGATCTCCCCGATCGCCGTTCGCGCGTACGACGCCTGCGACGCGCCGCCGCCTAGTTCCGTGGCGGTGTAGGTGTTGAAGTCGCAGTAGCCACAACGCGTCGCGCAGTAGGGGACGTGGATGTAGAACCCGAACGGACGGGTTCTCGCCTCCGCCACCGCGTCGTACGGGAGGGACCCGTCGATGGGCGGAGTCTCGCCGTCGGGAAGGGTGGATGGCACCCCGCCAGTCTACGAACAGGCGCAGCTGGCTACCCCTTTGGCGTTCGTTCGTCGCTTTTCGTGGTCCTTGTGGATAACCAGTCAGGCGCACGCCGGCGGTCAGGTGACCGCGTTATCCACAAGGACCACGAAAAGCGACGAACGAACGCATCCCGGTCGGGGCTACTTGTACATGGCGTCGAGGACGTCTCGGTAGGAGTCTTCGACGGCCTTGCGCTTGAGTTTGAGGCTGGGGGTCATCTCGCCGCCTTCGACGGTGAGGTCGCGGTCGAGGATGGTGAACTTCTTGATGGTCTCCCAGCGGTTCAGGCCGGCGTTGAGCTGGTCGACGTAGCCCTGGACCATGGTGCGGGCGGCGTCGGAGGTGACGATCTCGGCGTACGATCTGCCGGCCAGGCCGTTCTGCTCGGCCCAGCCCTGGATGGCGTCCGGGTCCAGCGTGACCAGGGCGGTGACGTAGTTGCGCTCGTTGCCGTGCACCAGGAACTGGCTCGCGTACGGGCAGACCGCCTTGAACTTGCCCTCGATCACCTGCGGCGCGACGTACTTGCCGCCGGAGGTCTTGAACAGGTCCTTCTTGCGGTCGGTGATGACCAGGAACTCGTCGTCGAAGTGCCCGATGTCGCCGGTGTGGAACCAGCCGTCCGCGGTCAGCACCTCCGCGGTCTGCTCGGGCTGGTTGTGGTAGCCGCTCATCACGCCGTCACCCTTGATCAGGATCTCGCCGTCCGCGGCGATCTTGATCTGGGTGGCCGGGAAGGCTGGGCCGACGGTGCCGAGCCGGTACTGGTCCGGCCGGTTCAGGCAGGACCCGGCGGCGGTCTCGGTCAGGCCGTAGCCCTCCAGGATCAGCAGCCCGGCGGCGTGGAACCACTCCGCCAACTCCTTGTTCAAGGCGGCCGCACCGGAGACGAAGAACCGGATCCGGCCGCCGAAGCGGGCCCGGATCTTCGACAGCACCAGCTTGTCGGCCGCCCTGTACTGCACGGCGAGCAGACCGGACGGCTCCTTGCCCTGCTGCCGCAGCTTGGACACCTGCGCGCCGACGCCGAAGGCCCACGCGAACAGCTTCGCCTTGGCGCCGCCCTCCTGCTCGATCGTCGACACGATCCGGCCGTGCGCCTTCTCGAAGATGCGCGGCGCGGCGCCCATGAAGGTCGGCTGTACGACGGCCAGGTTGTCCACGATCTTGTCGACCCGGCCGTCGACGGCGGTGGCGAAGCCGATCTGCATCTGCACCGCGATCAGCGTCTGGCCGAACACGTGCGACAGCGGCAGCCAGAGGAACTGCAGGTCGTCCGCGCCGAGCACCCGGGTGCCGTCGATGGCCGCGCCTTGGTACGTCCACGCCGAGTGCGGAAGCCGCACGCCCTTGGGGCGGCCCGTCGTACCGGAGGTGTAGATCAGCGTGCAGAGGTGGTCCGGCTTGATCTGGTCGATCCGCTCGTCGACCGCGGCCGGGTGCTCGGCGAGGTACGACTCCCCCAGCTCGTCCAGCTCGGCCAGGCTGATCACCCAGTCGCCGTCGCGCTCGTCTGGCGTGCCGTCGATCAGCACCACCTTGCTGACGGCCGGCAGCTCGCTGCGGTACTGGCGCAGCTTGTCGACCTGGCTGGCGTCCTCCGCGAACACCACCCGCGCCTCGGCGTCGGCGACGATGAACGACACGTCCGCGGCCAGCGTGGTCGGGTAGATCGTCGTGGTCGCGGCCGCCGCGCAGACGACCGCCAGGTAGCACTGCACCCACTCGACCCGGGTGTTCGCCGCGATCCCGACCCGCTGCTCCGGCTCGACACCGAGCGCGACCAGCCCGGCGGCACGGCGTCGTACCAGGTCTTCGGTCTGCTGCCAGGTGACCGAGGTCCAGCCGTCGCCCGCCGGGTAACGGAATGCCTCGCGGTCCGGCGTCGCCGCCACCCGATCGAGGAACATCTGGGCCAGATGCGCCTTGCGGGCGGTGAGCACCGCGAGCTGACCGCCGTCGACCACCGGCTCCATCTCCACCTCCTGAGGTAAGTAACCGAACGGTAGTTGCTGACGGCCCGGCCTGGCCATGGTCATACCTTGTGGTGGACAGCCTTCTGGATTACGTTTCGGCATCGTGCGATCACGAATCCCCGCCCTCGTGTCCATTTCCGCTCTGTTGATCGGCGTTCTCGGCATTTCCACGCCGGCCGTGGCGAGCGATCCGCCCTCGGAGTTCGGTACCGACTACGCCGACCCGCGTACGCCGGGTCCGCCCGTGCCACACCCGGACACCACCCCGTGCTCGGTCGAGATCGTCCGCAACGGGTTCCGCAACTTCGACCCGTACACCTCCACCTTCACGCCGCCGGCCGGGTGCGCCGGGCCGTGGTCGAAGGTGGTGCTGCGGATGGACGGCGCGGTGAAGGGCGTCCAGTACGACCGGATCGGCTTCCTCACGATCGGCGGCGCCACCGTGTTCCGCACGTCCACGCCGGAGCCGAGCGCCGACGGCATCGCCTGGCACGTGGAGAAGGACGTGACGTCGTACGCGCCGCTGCTGCTCACGGCCCAGCCGGTCGTGATGGAGCTCGGCAACGTGGTGAACGACACGTACACGGGCGTGCTCGACATCGTGATCACGCTCGACTTCTACCCGGCCGGCTCCGGCGCTCCGGCCGCCGGCACGGCGAACGTCGTACTGCCGCTGTCGGGGCAGCACCACGAGGGTGCCGACACGGTCGGTACGGCGACGCTGCCGCGGAACGCGACCCGGGTCGTCGGCGAGGTGTACGCCACCGGGTCCGGCGGCGGCTGCGAGGAGTTCTGGGACACCTCGGCGCCGAGCTCGACCGGGTACTCCTGCCCGGACGGGTCGCCGTACCGCGAGGTCGAGGTGCTCGTCGACGGCAAGGTCGCCGGGATCGCGCTGCCGTACCCGCACATCTACACCGGCGGCTGGAGCAACCCGTACGCGTGGCGGCCGTCCCCCGCGCCGCGCGCGTTCGACATCCAGCCGCTGCGCTACGACCTGACGCCGTTCACCGGCCTGCTCGCCGACGGCAAGGCGCACGAGATCCGGGTCAAGGTGCTCGGTGTCCCGGCCGGCCAGTCCGGCTGGTTCGCGTGGCCGAACCTGCATGTCTGGACCGACGCCAAGGCCACCCACCAAACCCGCGGCGCCATCACGACGTACGACGTCGGTGACCTGGACAAGACCGACGAGGTCAAGGGCGAGAACGACCTGGCCGGCTCGGTGAAGACCCGCGCCAGCCACAACCTCAAGATCATCGGGTACGTCGACACCTCCGCCGGCCGGGTCTGGACCGTCGTCGACCGGAAGCTCACGAACACCAGCGACCACGTCTGGGCCGACTACGAGGAGCACGACGCGCTCGACGCCACCTGGCGCGACCAGAGCACCGTCACCACCGTGGGCGCCGTCGGCCCGATCCGGACCGAGCGCGCCGACCTCGAGTACGCGAAGAAGGGCTACATCTCCTTCACGCAGAACCCGATCGCCGGCTACGACGTCGTCACCGACCTCGACCTCGCCGACCGCAGCCACCGCGTCACCACCGTCGCCGGCAAGACCGTGCTCGACCGCTCCCACGAGGAGACGTACGACGGCCGGGCGAGCTGGATCTACGGCGTCCCGCGCGACCAGCGACACCCGCAGGGCACCCAGACCGTCCGCTACCACCTCACCGGCGACCCGGAGCTCGGCTGCTACGACCACACCCTGTCGGCCGTCAACGGCTGGTACACCGTCGACAAGTACGACTGCTGACGGGAGGCCCGCGGCACTCAGGCCGGCCGGCGATAGCGGATATCGCCGGCCGGCGCCACTTTGAGGGACATCCCGCTCACTGCCACCTCGACCGCCGGCAGTTCCTCGTCCGTGACGACGACGAACAGCGTGACGCCCCAGACCTCGAAGCTCAGGTGCGGCATCGCCCGCGGCCCGCGGATGGTGTGCACCTCATGCACCCGGGCCACGTCGGCTGCCAGCTCGTCGAGCCCGCCGTCGCCGCCGCGAACCCAGACCGTCAGCTCGTCCAGGTACACACTCTCGTCACCGTGCAGGTAGGCCGCGATCTCGGACTCGATCCGGTACGGCCGGCCGCCGATCGCCTCGATCGCGTATCCCAGCGCCGTCTCCAGCCGCGTCTCGGCCGTGCCGATCAGCTCCTGGCTGGTCTCCAGCGGCGCCGTGCGGAGCACTGGCCGCCGGTCCATCGCCGCCAGCAACCTGACGAACGTCGACCACGACGGCGTCCTCGTGCCGCGCTCGTACGCCGAAACACTCTGCTGGAGTACGCCCGACCACGCGGCCAGCACCCGCTGCTGGATGAGTGCTCGGCCGCGCTCGTGGGCGAGCGTCGCGCCGAGCAGTCGCTCGGACGCATCGGACACGGGCGCATCGGACACGGGCGCGTCGGCCTCGGGCGCGTGCTGCTGGGAGTGCATCCATCCGTTGTAGCCGCCAGCGGGCCGACCCGCTCAGCCCTGCGGCAGGATCTGTGGACAACGAGGGACCACGACCCCATGTCGCGGGTGGCGCCGCCAGTCTCGAGGAAAGTCCCGCTGATTCGTACAACGCTGCGTATGTAGGACAACCCTCTGCATGTACGGATCAGGCCCGGCTCCCCAGAGACCGACGAGGCTGAGCCGGCCCGCAGCGGACGGCGGTGTCAGGAGCGGCGGCGGTGGAGTTCTTCGGCGATCTGGACGGCGTTGAGGGCGGCGCCCTTGCGGAGGTTGTCGTTGGAGACGAACAGGACCAGGCCGCGGCCGCCGGGGACGGACTGGTCGGTACGGATCCGGCCGACGTACGACGGGTCCTGGCCGGCCGCGAGCAGCGGGGTCGGCACGTCGGCCAGCGCTACGCCGGGGGCGGCGGCGAGCAGCTCGGTGGCGCGTTCGGGTGAGAGCGGCTCGGCGAACTCGGCGTGGATCGAGAGCGAGTGGCCGGTGAAGACCGGGACGCGGACGCAGGTGGCGGCGACCGGGAGGTCGGGGATGTGCAGGATCTTGCGGGACTCGTTGCGGAGCTTCTGCTCCTCGTCGGTCTCGCCCGAGCCGTCGTCGACCATCGAGCCGGCCAGCGGCAGCACGTTGTACGCGATCGGCGCGGCGTAGATGCCCGGCTCCGCGAGTGCGACGTCCGTCGTACCGCTGGTGAGGCGGGACGGGTCGGCGACGGCGCGGATCTGCGAGTCGAGCTCGTTCACGCCGGCGCCGCCGGAGCCGGAGACGGCCTGGTACGTCGCGACCACCAGGCGGGTGAGACCGGCCTCGGCGTGCAGCGGGGCGAGCACCGGCATCGCGGCCATCGTGGTGCAGTTCGGGTTCGCGACGATGCCCTTCGGGAGGTCGTCGAGGTCGCCGGGGTTGACCTCGGAGACGACCAGCGGGACCTCGGGGTCCATCCGCCACGCGGACGAGTTGTCGACCACGACCGCGCCGGCGGCGGCCACGCGCGGAGCGAGCTCGCGGGACGCGGTCTTGCCGTTGGAGAACAGCGCCAGGTCGAGCCCGGCGAAGTCCGCGGCGGCCGAGTCCTCGACGACGACCTTGCCGTCCTTCCAGGGCAGGTGCGAACCCGCCGAACGTGCCGAGGCGAAGAACCGCACCTCCTCGACCGGGAAGTTCCGCTCCGCCAGCAGCCGGCGCATCACGCCGCCGACCTGGCCCGTCGCTCCGAAGACTCCTACGCGCATGGCGTCGAGGTTATCCGACGCCGACCGGCACCCGGCCACGAGCGACCGCCCACCGGACCACCGGCTCACTGGCGCGCCGCAACCCGCTCGGCCAGCGAGCTCACCATCCTCTCCCGCGGCACCCACCGCCCGCGAACCGTTTTCCCCGCGGAGGGCGCGCTAGTCCTGGACGGCCTTGGCGATGGTGAGGCACTCGGTGATCCAGTCCTTGGTGTCGGGGTCGGAGCGCCAGCCGGCGAGATCATCCATGGCCCAGAGGGTGTTGACCAGCTCGCGGACGACGACCCAGTCGCGGGCGCGGTCCTCGTCCAGGCCGGCCGCGTCGACGATCGTGTGGAAGCGTTGCCGCACCGCGCGTCGTACGTTGCCGGTCGCAACGAGCTCGTCCCAGCGGTTCCACAGCAGCGGCGCGATCTCGTAGTGCGGGTCGCCGGACAACGGCTTGGGGTCGATCACCAGCCAGGGTTCGCGGTCCGCGGCGAGCACGTTCGCGTAGTGCAGGTCGGTGTGGATCAGGCGGCCGTCGCACGCGGGATCGGAGCCGAGATCGCGGGCCAGGGCCGCGGCCTGCTCGACGTACCGGCGCGGCACGGGGGCATCGTGCGACAGCGCCTCGAGCTCCACCGCCCAGCGCCGCGCCTGCTCCGACAGCAGGCGGTACCGCGGTCCCGCGGGCACGTGCAACCGCCGGTACGACGAGGCGACCAGCTCGCACGCCTCGAGCACGCCGATCGTGTTCAGGTCACGCGTGTCGCAGCGTTCCAGCAGCAACGCGTACCGGTGCGGGTCCGCCCGCAGCAGCCGGACCGCGCCGGCGCCGTCCCAGTCGCGTAGCGCCAGGTGCTCGTGCTCGGCCTCCCAGTGCGGCCAGCCCACCTTGAGCACCGCGGCCGCGCCGTCGGCGACGACCGGCAGCACCAGCGCGCACTCGCCGTACGTCGCCGCGCCGTCGGCTCGAAGCTCCCACTCGCCGAGGAGGTCCCTGACCAGGCGCGGCAGCACCTCGATCCACGCCGTCCACTCCGGTCCGCGCGCGGCAAACCGTCGTACAGCTTCGGGAAGCTCTATTTCTTGGCCTTCTCGGCCGGTTCGCCGGCCTTGAGGGCGGCGATGAAGGCTTCCTGGGGGACCTCGACGCGGCCGACCATCTTCATCCGCTTCTTGCCCTCCTTCTGCTTCTCCAGCAGCTTGCGCTTCCGGGTGATGTCACCGCCGTAGCATTTGGCGAGGACGTCCTTGCGGATCGCGCGGATGGTCTCGCGGGCGATCACCCGGGACCCGATCGCGGCCTGGATCGGCACCTCGAACTGCTGCCTCGGGATCAGCTCCTTGAGCTTCCCGGCCAGCGCGACGCCGTAGGTGTACGCGTTGTCGCGGTGCACGATCGCGGAGAACGCGTCCACGGTGTCGCCGTGCAACAGGATGTCCACCTTCACCAGCTGCGCGGACTGCTCGCCGGTCGGCTCGTAGTCCAGTGACGCGTACCCCTTGGTGCGCGACTTCAGCTGGTCGAAGAAGTCGAACACGATCTCGGCCAGCGGCAAGGTGTACCGCAGCTCGACCCGGTCCTCGGACAGGTAGTCCATGCCCTGCAGCGCGCCGCGCTTGGTCTGGCAGAGCTCCATGATCGTGCCGATGTAGTCGCTCGGGCTCAGCACGGTCGCCTTCACGACTGGCTCGAACACCTCCTCGACCTTGCCGTCGGGGAACTCGCTCGGGTTCGTGACGGTGTGCTCGGTGCCGTCCTCCATCACGACCCGGTAGACCACGTTCGGCGCGGTCGAGATCAGGTCCAGGTTGAACTCGCGCTCAAGCCGCTCGCGCACGATCTCCATGTGCAGCAGGCCGAGGAAGCCGCAGCGGAAGCCGAATCCGAGCGCGCCGGAGGTCTCCGGCTCGTACTGCAGCGCGGCGTCGTTGAGCTGCAGCTTGTCCAGCGCGTCGCGCAGCGTCGGGTAGTCGTCGCCGTCGATCGGGAACAGCCCGGCGTACACCATCGGCCTGGGGTGCTTGTACCCGCCGAGCGCCTGGGTCGCGCCGTGGACGTTCGAGGTGACCGTGTCGCCGACCCGGGACTGGCGGACGTCCTTCACCCCGGTGATCAGGTAGCCGACCTCGCCCACCCCGATGTACGGCGACTTCACCGGCTCCGGCGAGATCACGCCGACCTCGAGCATCTCGTGCACCGCGCCGGTCGACATCATCTTGATCCGGTCCCGGTGCGTCAGCTGCCCGTCGACCACCCGGACGTAGGTGACCACGCCGCGGTAGGTGTCGTACACCGAGTCGAAGATCAGCGCCCGCGGCGGCGCGTCCGCGACCCCGACCGGCGGGTTGACCTGAGCGACGATCTCGCTGAGCAGCTCCTCGACGCCCTCACCGGTCTTCGCCGACACCCTCAGTACGTCGGAGGCGTCGCAGCCGATGATGTGCGCGAGCTCGGCCGCGTACTTCTCCGGCTGCGCGCTGGGCAGGTCGATCTTGTTCAGCACCGGGATGATGTGCAGG
>WNGA01002680.1_pt1 | contig 26972 bp, 11 predicted proteins | sample 5400061 | NCBI WGS metagenome assembly WNGA01 (sample SAMN13153366, study PRJNA577476) | soil metagenome | isolation source: 100 cm soil or saprolite under grassland replicate 2 | place: USA:California | collected 2016-06-15 | reverse complement strand
TGGCTGCCGAAGCGGCAAATGAAACCGGCGACATTGCTACTTCGGTAAAATGGGTAAATGCTATCAGGGCAAGAGCAAGGGGAACTAATTCTTCCGTTTTACCTGATATTGTCGGGGGAAGCCAGGCTGAAATGCGTACCATAATTCAGAATGAACGCCACATAGAATTCGCAATGGAAGGCGAACGCTTTTTTGATCTTGTACGCTGGGGTCTTGCAGATTCTGTGCTGGCACCTTTGGGGTATGAGCACATAAACCATTATTATCCGTTACCACAGGGGCAGGTGGATGCTTCACATGGTGTACTGGTGCAAAACCCGGATTATCAGTAATAATAATTTTTATTCACATGCTGTATAAATTATTTTCAGCATTAGACAAACAAAAGGGCTGCAAAAATTATGCAGCCCTTTATAGTTATACTTTGCACGATTTGTTGTTTAATCGAAATATTCTTAATCGAAATATTAAAGTCAGATTCCAAAAATAAATACCTTATACATTTGCCCTCTATCTATTGTCTCATAAAATTTATTACATGCTCTTTCTGAAACATTTTATTTTTTACCTGGTTTTTGCTGTATTATTTATCTCTTGTAACAGATCAAAGAATTTGTTTTCTGATTTATCTCCTTCTTCTACCAATATTCATTTTATAAACACTCTTGAAAAACGAGAAGTTTTTGGCATACTTTACTATTTATACTATTACAATGGAGGCGGTGTTTCAATCGGTGATATAAACAACGATGGTCTTCCTGATATTTATTTTACCGCTAATAGTAAAAGCAACAATAAATTGTACTTAAACAAGGGTAATTTTAAATTTGAAGATATTACCGCAAAAGCAGGTGTGGCGGGTATTTCAGACTGGTGCAGCGGCGTAACTATGGCTGATGTGAATGGCGATGGTTATTTAGATATTTATGTATCGGCAGTTGCAAACGATTATGGATTGAAAGGACATAATGAGCTTTTTATTAATAATGGGAATGAAACATTTACAGAAAGCGCTGCAAAATATGGATTAGATTTTTCAGGCTTTACCACACAGGCAGCTTTTTTTGATTATGATCATGATGGCGATCTTGATTGTTATATCCTTAATCAATCGCATCAGCGAAATGAAAATATTCCCGATACAAGCATGCGCAGAAAATTCAGTTCTTATGAAGGAGACAGGCTTTACCGAAATGATTTAAATACCCGGGCAAAAAAGTTTACTGATGTTTCCGCTCAGTCAGGTATTTATCAAAGCAGTCTGGGATATGGATTAGGACTATCTATTGCTGATTTGAATAATGATGGATGGGATGATATCTATGTAGGCAATGATTTTCATGAGAATGACTATTATTATGTGAATAATAAAAATGGAACATTCAGCGAGGAAGGGAAAGATCATTTTCGCCATTATTCGCGGTTCAGCATGGGTAACGATATCGCAGATTATAATAATGACGGGCAATTGGATGTGCTAACAGTAGATATGCTGCCGCCTGATGAAAAAACTTTAAAAACTTATGGCAGCGATGAGAATCTCGATATTTATAAATATAAAATTATACACAACGGGTATCAATACCAATATTCAAGAAATTGTTTACAACGAAATAATGGTGATGGAATAAGTTTTAGTGATGTTGGATTAATGAGTGGAATCTCAGCCACGGATTGGAGTTGGTCTCCTCTTTTCACAGATTTTGATAATGATGGAAATAAAGATATTCTTATATCAAGTGGTATTGTGAAACGTCCCGTTGATCTTGATTATATACGTTTCGTTTCAAATCTCTATGTTCATCAGATCTTGAATAAAACTGATAAGTATGATGATTCTGCTCTTGCAAGAATGCCTGAAGGTAGCTCTCATCCTTTTTTATTTAAGAGTGATGGGAACGGGACATTTAAAGATGTAAGTGATATATGGGGTACCGGCAAAATGAAAGGCTGCTTTAACGGAGCTGCTTATGCTGATCTTGACAAGGATGGGAATATAGATATAGTTATTAATTGCCTTAATGCTCCTGCGCTTGTGTTAAAAAACAATGCACCAAAGAAAAATTATATTTCGATTTCTTTCAAAGGTGATAGTTTAAACACTACGGGCATCGGCGCAAAAGCTTACGTGTTTGCCGGAAATAAATTACAGTACCAGGAGCTGATGTTAACAAGAGGTTTCCAATCATCCTCTGAACCTCGATTACATTTTGGCCTGGATAGTTTAACAAGTATTGATAGTTTATTAATTGTTTGGCCGAATCAAAAATATCAATTGATAAGAAATGTGGCAATCAACAAACAAATATTGGTGGAACAAAAAAATGCAACTGGCGATTTTGAGTACGATACTTTTTTTTCAAAAAGAAAGGAATTGATGGAAGATATAACGGGTAAAATAAAATGTGATTGGAAACATGCAGAGAATGACTTTACAGATTTCAATGTACAATACCTGATACCACATGAGGAAAGCACAAGAGGTCCTAAAATAGCTGTTGCTGATGTAAACAAAGATGGGCTTGATGATTTTTACGTTTGCGGTGCAAAAGGACAACCGGGTTGTTTGATGATGCAAACAAAAGATGGGCATTTTACAAAATCAGACACTCCATTATTTAATAAGAGTGCAGCAAGTGAAGATGTGGATGCAGCTTTCTTTGATGCCAACAATGATTCTTATCCCGATTTTTATGTAGTGAGTGGCGGCAATGAATATGAAGATGGTAATCCTAATCTCGCTGACAGGTTATACTTGAACGATGGTACAGGACATTTTAGGCAGGCTCTCAATTCCATCCCAAAAATTTTATTCAACAAATCCTCTGTTAGCATAGCTGATATTGATCATGACGGTGATAGTGATTTGTTTATCGGGGGACTCGCTAATCCAAAAAAATATGGTTTGCCTCAATCGTCTTACTTATTATTAAATGATGGAAAGGGAAATTTTAAGCAAGCCGATGAATCGGTTTGCCATCTCAAATATATTGGAATGATAACCTCATCTTCATTCGCTGATGTGAACAATGATGGCTGGAAAGATTTAATAGTAACGGGAGAATGGATGCCTCTAAAAATTTATCTCAATAAAAATGGAAAATTTGCTGAAACTGATATTGCAAACTCAACAGGTCTTTGGCAAACAATTTATACAACTGACGTAAACGGAGATGGCTTTCCTGATATACTTGCAGGCAATTGGGGACATAACTCAAAATTATGGGCTGGCAAAAATGGCCCGTTAAAATTGTATGTAAAAGATTTTGACCGCAATGGTTCTATAGATCAGATTATGGCTTACACAATCAATGGCAAAGAATATCCCTTTCTCGCAAAAGATGAACTGGAGCGGTCTTTGCCGGTTCTAAAGAAATACTATTTAAAATACAGCGAAGTGGCAGGCCAAACCGTGCAATATATTTTTTATGATTTGTTCAAAAATTACTTTGAACTAAAAGCAGAAACTTTATCCTCAAGTTGTTTTATAAATGATGGTAAAGGAAACCTGCCTGCCGGCAAGGCAGGTTTTAAAAGAGTTGATTTACCTGAGGAATTGCAGTTGGCACCCATTTTTGCATTTACACCTCTTTCGAATAATAATACTTATATGGCTGCCGGAAATTTTTATGGTGTTATACCTTATGAAGGTCGCTATGATGCGCTACAACCAACAATCTTTTCATTTAATAAGCAACCAAAAGGATTTGATTTGATTTCAAATCTTCCTGCTGTTAGTGGGGAGGTAAGAGATGTTAAATGGTTAAATTATTCGGGAGGCAATAAAATATTAGTGATAGCAAGAAATAATAGTGAATTGGTTTTTTTAAAGCCATTAGGTAACAAATAGCATTGTCATGTCCTAAAAAAAGTACACACTATTATTATTACCTTCTTCTTTTTTTTGTTACTTTTTTTCTTTTTTAGTTTCCACATTTTTTTGTGGGTATCTGAAACCATTGAGTTTATTGATGTTACGCTGCCTTATGTATTTGCTGTCGTGTGCATAAGTTCAATGACCAGTGTGGACGGCGGGTATTAAACTCTCTATTGCTTCTTTCACTGCTTTTACAGCCGAAGCTTTATTTGCAAATTTTTCATCCAGTAAAAATTCTTCTTTTAAAATTCCATTTATCCTTTCTGCCATTGCATTCTCATAGCAATGGTTTTCTTCCGGTGCAGGTAAATTTTGTAGGCGATATTGAAAAGAATTATACATTGATAAAGCAAGAGTTGCTCAGTTCAGGTATCGCAAGTTCCGTTACAAAAGCCATGACGGATTTAGTGCGGGGAGGTTATCATGCATGGGGATTAAGAATAAAGTTCCGCCAACTGTAATTATGGGTCCCGGCGCATGGTTTAATACAATGTATATAAAATTTAATGTGGCACATTCAACAGCCGATAATCTTGCAAAAGCAGAAAAGGTTTTCAAAAAATATAATGCAACTTATCCATTCGACTACAAATTTGTTGATGAACAATATGCGCAGCAATTTGAAAGCGAGCAACGCACAAAAACAATGGCAGGTTTATTTGCAGCATTAGCGATATTCATTTCATGTCTCGGTTTATTTGGCTTATCGGCTTACGTAGCAGAAAGCAGGGTTAAAGAAATTGGTGTAAGAAAAGTATTAGGTGCATCTGTTTTAAACATCACGAAATTATTATCATTTGATTTTGTAAAGCTGGTGATTGTATCAATCATTATCGCCATGCCTGTTGCATCGTACGCCATGAATAAATGGCTGCAGGATTATACTTATAGAATAAATATTGGTTGGGGAATATTTTTAGTTGCAGGATTATTAGCGATTATAATTGTTTTGGCAACGGTAAGCTTTCAATCAATAAAAGCAGCGGTGGCAAATCCAGTAAAGAGTTTAAGAACGGAGTAAAACAGTTACCGGTCTTCAGTTTGCAGTTTACAGCTTAATATTGCTTACTGCCTTTTGTCAATTGCCAACTGATTTTTATGAACTGAATATAGAATATGAATTGAACTTGTTGAATTTAATTGAGAAGGTTGAATGCTGAAGTGATGAATAAAATTAGGCGAGGTTGTACGCCATCGTACAAAAGGTGTTCGTTTTCGTACACCTTTTTTTATAATAGTATTCTAAAAGCCTTATCTCCAAAGCGTTTCAATATTGGCATACGCGTTGGAACAAATTACTAAGGAACTATAAGTGTGCTTAGTTGGGTGGTGAATATTAAAGTAAAGGAAAATTATTTATTGTTTGTTTAATTGCTGTAGTAACAATTAGTTTTCATTCAATAATGTGAAGGGTGCAACAGTGTGTGTGAACAGATAAATCAGACATCACAAAATCATACATCAGAAATTATCTCTCATGTTTAAAAATTATTTCAAAACTGCATGGCGCAACATAGTTCGCAATAAAGCTTTTTCTGTTATTAATGTCATGGGGCTTGCATTAGGATTGACTTGCAGTTTACTCATTATGCTTTGGGTACAGGACGAAAGAAGTGTAGACACCTTTCATGCAAATGGAAAATATTTATACCAGGTATATGAGCGAAATTATTATGATGGCAAAGTTGATGCAGGTTATTCTACGCAAGGTTTATTAGCTGATGAATTGAAAAGAGTGGTTCCTGAAATACAATATGCGAGTGGTTTTGAATATGCTGCGCCGCCCGGCAGTCAAAGTACTTTTGAAGCAGGCAATAAGATTGCTAAAATGAATGGCATGTTTGCCGGTGCTGATTTTTTTAGCATGTTCAGTTATCAATTGTTACCGCGAAAAGCAACAACAGCATTGAGCGAACCTTCCGGAATTGCCATTTCAGAAAGAATGGCTGAATATTTTTTTGGAAGTGCTGAAAAAGCCACAGGAAAAATGATTCGCTTTGAAAACAAAGACGAATTGAAAGTAACTGCAGTATTTGAAAATATCCCTGCCAACTCTTCTCAGCAATTTGATTTTTTAAGAAGCTGGTCAGATTTTGTAAAAGAAAATGATTGGGTACATAACTGGGGAAATACAGATCCGCAAACATTTGTGCAACTGAAGCCGGGTGCAGATGCAGCTCAAGTAGAATCGAAGATCAAAGATTTTATTTACAGGTATAAAGAAAAAGATAAAAGTTTTATCACTGAACTTGCACTACAGCCTTACACTGAAAAATATTTGCACTCGACATTTAAAGACGGATACATTGATGGCGGACGAATTGAATATGTTCGTCTCTTCAGCATCATCGCTGTTTTTATTTTATTGATCGCATGCATCAACTTCATGAATCTTGCAACTGCACGTTCTGCAAAACGTGCCAAAGAAGTAGGTATTCGTAAAGTTGTTGGTGCACTTCGTTCTGCCTTGATCATACAGTTTGTAGGAGAAGCAGTGCTTATCACTTTTTTCTCCATCATCATTGCAATAATACTTGCAGCCCTTCTGCTCCCTGCATTTAATGGGCTTACCGGCAAGCAATTGGTTTTGCCTTTCAATGAGCCAATTTTTTGGACAATAATAGTTGGATTGTTGGTAATTACTGGTTTTGTAGCAGGCAGTTATCCTGCATTGTTCTTGTCTTCACTAAAACCAGTGCGTGTTTTGAAAGGTAGTTTGAAATTTAGCTGGAGAGAAGGCTTTTTCAGAAAAGCGCTTGTGGTTTTTCAATTTACACTTTCCATTTTTTTGATCATCGGTACAATTGTAGTGTACCGGCAAGTGAATTATATACAAACAAAGAATCTTGGGTATGATCGTAATAACCTTGTGTACATTCCTATAGAAGGTGATCTTGTAAAAAACTATGATCTGTTTAAACAGGAAGCAACTGCAAACACAGCCATAGTAAATGTTTCAAAGATGAGGAATTCACCTACTGCAATTTTTCATCATACAACCAGTATAGAATGGCCTGGAAAAGATCCTAACCTGAGTGTTTCATTTGCCGATGGAGTGGTGGGATATGATTTTGTAAAAACGATGAACCTGCAATTACAGTCGGGGAGAGACTTTTCGAAAGATTTCGGAACTGACTCAGCTGGATTTTTATTGAATGAAACAGCAGTAAAAAAAATTGGTTTTAAAAATGCTGTTGGTAAAACAATCACATGGGGTAATCATCGCGGAAGAGTAATTGGCGTGTTGAAAGATTTTCATTTCAATTCAATGCATGAGGCAATAGAACCCCTGATCATGCGTCTTGATGAAAACTGGAACTGGGGAACTATTCTTGTAAGGATAAAAGCAGGCAAGACAAAAGAAGCAATCGCCGACCTGCAAAAAATCTGTAAAGAACTGAATCCAAAATTTCCATTCACTTACCAGTTCTCAGACCTTGAATACGCAAAGCTTTATACAAGTGAAGCAGTAGTCAGCAAGCTTGCAAACATCTTTGCATTCTTAGCCATTTTTATTTCGTGTCTTGGTCTTTTTGGTTTGGCAACTTTCACTGCAGAGCAACGCACAAAAGAAATAGGTGTGCGCAAAGTGTTGGGGGCATCTGTACCAAATATTATTTCATTACTATCAACTAATTTTTTAAAGCCTGTTATTCTCGCATTTTTTATTGCATTTCCTGTTGCGTGGTATGTTATGAGCAATTGGCTGCGGAGTTATGCATATAAAATTGATATCGGGTGGTGGATGTTTGCGCTGGCTGGTTTGCTTACTGTTTGCATTGCCATGTTAACAGTGAGCTATCAAAGCATTAAAGCAGCGGTAGCAAACCCGGTGAAGAGCTTGAGAACGGAATAAAGGCCCCTATCCCCTAAAGGGGGATAAGAAATTAGAGCGAGTATACAGCTCCCCCTTAGGGGCGGGGGCTTATGAACGAAACTAAAGAATATGAATTGATCGTCCCTTGCGTCGCACTCTTGTACTGTTGAAACTTGATGAGCATTTTCAACAACATAAAACTTTAAATCATGGTTAAAAATTATTTAAAAACTGCATGGCGCAATTTGGTTCGCGGAAAAAGTTTTTCCATCATTAATATTGCAGGACTTGCTATCGGAATGGCTGGCGCAATACTTATTTTATTGTGGCTGCAAAATGAAATAAGCTTTGATAAATTTCATGCAAATAAGGACAACTTGTATGAAGTATATGGATTGGCATCTAATGTGGACGGAAAAGCTGTTGCTATCAATGTAACATCGCAACCGCTTGGTCCTTATCTTAAACAAAACTATCCTGAAGTAGAAGCCGCCACACGTGTGAAAGATATCAGCAGTTTTCTTTTCACTGCAAACAATAAAAGCTTTACAGGAATTGAAGGAAGCTTTGTTGATCCTTCTTTCCTTCAAATGTTCAGCTTTCCATTAATTGAAGGAAATAAAAGTGAACAACTTAAAAATGTTTATTCAATTACGATCACAGAAAAGCTTGCAAAAAAATTGTTCGGTAATGAAGAAGCAATCGGAAAAATCATCAGGATAGACAGCATTGATAATTTTACCGTAACAGGTATTTTAAAAGATTTGCCATCAAACACGCGTTTCGATTTTGAATATTTATTGCCCTGGGATTATTTGAAAAAGCTCGGACAAGGATATAGCAATGAAAGCTGGCTCAGCAACAATACACCAACCTATGTACTGCTGAAACCTGATACAAATGTTGCAGCCTTCAATGAAAAGATCAAAAATATTTCAAGGAAGAATGCGGGTCGCAATGATATATGGACACATTTTCTTTTTCCGCTTAGTCAATGGCATTTATATGGTGATTTTGAAAATGGAAAACCTGTTGGCGGATACATAGATACGGTTCGTGTATTTGGCATTATTGCAGCATTTATTTTATTGATCGCTTGTATCAATTTCATAAACTTAAGCACTGCGAGAAGTGAACAACGTGCAAAGGAAGTAGGCATTCGTAAAGTGGCAGGCGCAGGTAAAAGTATATTGATCGGTCAGTTTATTACAGAAGCTTTCCTAACTGCATTCATTGCCGGCGCAATTTCATTACTAATCGTTCAGCTTACATTGCATTCATTTAATACACTCATCAATACACAACTTTCTGTTCCATACAATAGTGAATATTTCTGGCTTTGCGCTTTGGTGTTTATTATACTTACCAGTTTGCTTGCAGGAAGTTATCCTGCATTTTATTTATCCTCTTTCAAACCAATAAGCATATTTAAAAAACAATTCAAAAAAAGCCAGGCAACAGCATCGCCGCGAAAAGTGTTGGTAGTACTGCAGTTCACATTTGCCATCATACTTATTATATCCACCATCGTTATCCGTAACCAGGTAATCCATGCAGAAGACAGGGACAAAGGCTATGCAAACAATAATCTTATACAAGTAGATTTTGTCGGTGATGTTGACAAAAATTATTCTTTAATAAAACAAGAGCTGATCAATGGGGGCATTGCATCTTCTGTAACAAAAACTATGACCGGAATAGCCCATGATGGATATCATTCGTGGGGATTTAGATGGGCGAATGAAATTCCAAAGGACACGAATACAACGATCACTTTATTCAGCACTGACGCTGACCTTGTAAAAACTGCCGGTCTACATTTAATTGATGGAAGAGATATTGATATTAATAAATATCCTGCTGATAGTTTTTCTGTTGTTTTGAATGAAACCGCTGTAAGGTTGATGGGTTTTAAAAATCCTGTTGGGCAAATAATATTTACTCCTTTTGAAAATGTAAAATGGCGTGTAGTAGGTGTAGTAAAAGATTATGTTACAAGTTCACCTTATGAAGAAATACCGCCGATAGTAATTCTGGGACCGGGTGCATGGTTCAATACGATGCATATAAAATTTAACCCGGCACATTCCACTTCAAACAACCTTGCAAAAGCAGAACAGGTATTTAAAAAATACAATCCTGCTTATCCTTTCGATTACCAGTTTGTTGACCAGGAATATGCAAAGCAGTTCGATGACGAACAACGCACTAAAATAATGGCAGGACTATTTGCAGCATTAGCCATATTCATTTCATGTCTTGGTTTATTTGGTTTGTCTGCTTATGTAGCCGAAAGCAGGGTGAAAGAAATTGGTGTACGAAAAGTATTAGGTGCATCCGTTTTAAACATCGCGAAATTGTTATCATTTGATTTTGTAAGGCTGGTGATTGTGTCAATCATTATCGCCACACCTGTTGCATGGTACGCCATGAACAAATGGCTGCAGGATTATACTTATAGAATAAATATTGATTGGGGAATATTTTTAATTGCAGGATTATTAGCGATTATAATTGCGCTGCTAACAGTGAGCTATCAATCAATAAAAGCTGCAGTGGCAAACCCTGTGAATAGTTTGAGAACGGAATGAGGAGTTTACAGTTTGTCCACAGGACTCTGCTAGTAGTTTTCAGTTTGTAGTTGAGCATTGAAAATTGAATATTGAGTGTTGAATATTGAGTGTTGAATATTGAGTGTTGAATATTTTATGAATTAAACTAAAGAATATGAATTGATCGTCCCTTGCGATGAATAGAGTTATACAAATGATCTAATATTACTCTAACAGATAAACAAATAGATTTCATACTGGTTTTCATCTCTCTTTAAGAAGAGACCAGGGGTAATGTTGTACGCCATCGTACAAAAGGTGTTCGTTTTCGTACACCTTTTTTTATAATAGTATTCTAAAAGCCTTATCTCCAAAGAGTTTCAACATTGGCACACACGTTGGAACAAATTACTAAGGAACTATAAGTGTGCTTATGCAGGTAAGGAATGCTAAAGTGAAGAAGAATTATTTATTGTTTGTTGAATTACTGTATTAACAATAAGTTTTCAATCAATAACGTGAAGGTCGTAAACCGTGAATGTGATCAGATAAATCAGACATCATAAAATCATACATCAGAAATTATCTCTCATGTTTAAAAATTATTTCAAAACTGCATGGCGGAACCTGGTAAAAAACAGGTTCTATACAATCATCAATATAAGTGGTCTTGCTGTTGGTTTGGCAGTGGGCATATTGATACTGCTTTGGGTGCAGGATGAATTTAGCTTTGACAGTTTTCACAGCAATGCGCCAAATATTTACAGGATTGAGAACATGGTTGGAACCGGCAGCAGCAGGCAGTTGTGGACTTCCACCGCTTCTGCAATTGGTGTGCCTGCAAAGAAAAATATTCCCGGTGTAAAAGATGAAGTTCGTATTTCATACAATGGTTATTATGGCTTGTATAAATATGCCGATAAAATTTTTACTGAACAGAATAATTTTTTTACAGATCCATCTTTCTTTTCAGTGTTTGATTTTAAAATAATAAAAGGTAATGCCGCCAATCCTTTCCCTGAATATAATTCTGTTGTGCTAACAGAAACCACCGCAAAAAAATATTTTGGTAATGAAAATGCAATAGGCAAAGTCATTACTGCAGATGATAAGTTTAATTTTAAAGTGAGCGGTATTATAAAGGATTTTCCAAAGAACTCAAGCATACAGGGGAATATGTTTTTTTCAATGAACCTGCTGGAAAAAAATATGTACACGGGAAACACTGAAGGCAGGAACCTTTCAAATGATTTTATACAATATAATTACAATACTTATCTTTTATTAGAGCCTGGTTTTTCATTAAGTAGTTTACCAAATAAATTAAGACAATTACATCTTGCAGTTAAAGCAGATGATACAGACATCGGCTATGTATTGTTGCCACTCGAAAAAATACATCTCTACAGAGCAGACGGAAGCGACGGTGGTTTGGCAACTGTAAGAATGTTTATCATCATTGCTATTCTCATTTTAGTTATCGCATGTATCAATTATGTGAATCTTTCTACTGCACGTTCTATGCTTCGTGCAAAAGAAGTAAGCCTTCGTAAAATTGTTGGGGCGGCAAGGCTGCAGTTGTTTATGCAGTTCATTATAGAAACAGCATTGCTGTTTGTTTTTGCAACAGTAATTGCATTGATACTTGTTTATATCTTAATGCCTCTCTTCAATCAAGTCTCCGGTAAAGAACTGGTGGTAAATTTTACAGATTATCATATCTGGCAAGTTATATTGCTCACCATTCTTGGTACACTGATTATATCAAGTATCTATCCTGCCTTACTGCTTTCTTCATTCGAACCACTTAAAGCATTGAAAGGAAAAATTTCTGCGAAGATCAGCGATGCATTATTCAGAAAAGTTTTGGTAGTAATACAGTTTGCATTTTCAGTGATATTAATTACAGGCACAATTATTATAGGCAATCAATTATCCTATATACGTTCAAAACAACTGGGCTATGATAAAGATCATGTGCTGTCTTTTAATATGATCAACATGAGCCAGCATTTCGATGCTGTAAAAGCAGACCTCATGAAACAACCGGGCGTATCAAATGTTACTTATGCCAGTATGAATATTGTTGATTACGGCGGAGAAACAGGCAATAATTCATGGGACGGAAAACTACCTGGAGAAACCTTAATGCTCAGCCCTATGAATGTGGATAAAGATTTTCTTTCCTTCTTTAAAATGCAGATGGTACAAGGTAATTTCTTTACAGGTTCCGTTGCTGATTCAACTCATTTTATATTAAATGAAACTGCTGTAAAAGCAGCACGTCTTAAAGATCCTGTTGGAAAAAAATTCAGGCTTCAACAAACAGAAGGAACGATCATTGGCGTAGTAAAAGATTTTCATTTTACTTCCATGCGGCAAAAGATACAGCCTGCAATATTTTATTATCGCCCCGGTGATTATGGACAGCTCTATATAAAAACAACAGGCAAAGATGCGCCGAAAGCAATTGCTGCTGCAGAAAAAGAGTGGAAAAAATACAATGCCGGTTTTCCTTTTGATTATGCATTTCTTGATGATACTTATAACAGCATGTATAAGGTGGAAGAGCGTACAGGATTGCTCTTTAATATTTTTTCAGCAATCGCCATTTTTATTTCCTGTCTTGGTTTATTTGGTCTTGCAGCATACACTGCGCAAATACGTACACGCGAAATAGGTGTGCGCAAAGTGCTGGGCGCAAGTGTTACAGGTATTATACAATTGCTCGCTGTTGATTTTGTCAAACTGGTTATAATAGCTATTATTATTGCAGTTCCCGTATCGTGGTATGTAATGAATAAATGGCTGCATGATTTTGCTTATAAAATAAATATTGGCTGGACAGTATTTGTCATTGCAGGTTTCATCGCCATTCTGATTGCAGTGCTGACCATCAGTTTTCAATCAATCAAAGCAGCGATTGCAAATCCTGTAAAATCTTTACGAACTGAATGAAGATGGTGAGTGGTCAATGGTGAATGAAGCGAATATTTTTTATGAGCCAAACTGTAGAATAAAAAATTGCTCGTCTCTTGCGTCGCACACTTCAACTGCTACAATTCTGTTGAACAAGTTACGAGCGTCGAAGTAAGTGAGCCTCCGAGGTTTCGGAACGGGTAAGGCGAAGACAACAAGGAACAAAAGAATATCTAAAACTTATTTTTCATTACTTAATAATTCAGCCATGCTCAAAAATTATTTTAAAATAGTAATGCGCAATTTGTGGCGCTATAAAACTTATACATTGATCAATATGATCGGTTTGGGAATTGGCATTGCTGCAATGGTATGGGCATTTCAAAACTATCGGTTTAGTTTTAGCTTCGATAATTTTCATCCCGACAGAGATAACGTTTACAGAGCCCTGACTTATAAAGAAGGCGCGGAGGGAATTAAGGGGATATTTCCAATGCCACTGGTAGCAGCGGCACAAAATGATTTTCCCGGTATTGAAAAAGCAGTACGTTATGATAGCCGCGGGATGAATATAAAGGCAGCACAGAGTGAACCATTTACCGAACAAGTTTATTTTACAGACCCCGCATTTTTCAGTTTATTCAATTTCCCTTTGATAAAGGGAACGAATAATATTGCCGATCTGAATGCAGTTTTACTGACTGAATCAATGGCAAAAAAATATTTTGGCAGTCAAAACCCTCTTGGAAAAACTTTACTTTTTTATGCAGGCGAATCTTATGCAAAACCACTTACGGTAAAAGGTGTATTGAAAGATATACCGATGAATTCTACCATTCGCTTTGGTATTCTTACAAATTTTGAAAATCAACTGAAACCTGACGGAAGTAAAATTCTTCCCGATGACTGGTCATGGTTTGTTGATGCTGCCTTTTTTAAAATCCCTAATCAAACGGACGTAAATGCACTTGCTGAAAAGTTAAAGAAATATGTGCCTCTGCAAAATAAAGCGAGAGAAGACTGGAAAGCATCTGGTTTTAGCCTTATCTCACTCAGAGAACACGCAATTAAAAGTGATTACATTGATTCAAATGGACTTTATGACCGTCCTGAAGATTCTGCTGCGTATGGTCCGGTAGTGCTTGCTTTTCTTATCTTTCTTTCGGCTTGTCTTAATTTTTCAAATACCACCGTTGCCAGATCAAACAGAAGGTTAAAAGAAATTGGAATGCGGAAAGTAATGGGCAGCACTTTTGGTCAACTAATCGCTCAAATGCTTTTGGAATGCGCAGTAATTGTAACAGTGGCAATTGCATTATCTATACTATTTAATCAATGGTGGCTTCCTTTTTTCAACAGCATGTTCAATGGTGTTCATGTGGAAGCAAATTATCTGCACGATTCTTCATTGTTGATATTTCTAACCGTAATGCTGATAGTTACCTCGTTACTTGCAGGTGGCTATCCGGCGTTTTACATAAGTCGTTTCAATCCATCAAGTATATTTCGCGGTAACGTAAAGTTTGGCGGTTCCAATTTATTTTCAAGACTAATGCTGGGGTTGCAGCTTTCAATAGCGATCATCACTGCAATAGCAGGAATTGCTTTTGCGAAGAACGCCGAATTTCAACGAACCTATAATTATGGATACAACCTTGAAAATATAATGGGTGTATCATTTGACAATGAAAAAAAATTTATCGCTCTAAAAAATGAAGTGGAAAAAATACCGGAAGTCACGAGTGTTGCAGGTACAAGGCATCATATAGGATATGGCTACCGTAATGCAATTGCCGAATCACAGGGAATAAAAAAAGAGATCAACTATTTAGAAACGGGAAGAGATTATTTAAAAGTGATGAACCTGAAGTCAATCGAAGGAAGATCATTTGATACGCAAATGGAATCAGATTATGAAAATGCTTTAATGATTAATCAAAAGATGGCAGCAATGTATGGCTGGACAGACAAAGAAGCATTGGGTAAGCAAATACACATTGATTCTGTTAATTACTCTGTTATAGGTGTGCTGAAAGATTTTCATAGTAGTGAATTGTTTGATCCTCTCGAGCCTGCAGCAATGAAGCTTGCAAAAGAAGATCGCTTTCAATTTCTTATTATACAAACGCGTCCACAGGATTTAACTACTGTATTTACTAAAACAAAAAAAGCATGGACAAAACTTTTTCCTTTAATTCCCTTCAATGGATTTTATCAAAATGAAATTACTGCTGAAGGGTATCGCGTAAACAACAGTATTGCTCAAATATTTTTTTGGTTTGCCATTGTATCTATATTATTAACTGCTACAGGGTTATTTGCACTGGTGTCTCTTACCGTGCTGAAAAAAATGAGAGAGTTCGCACTACGAAAAGTTGTAGGAGCAACGCCAAGGCATATTCTTATACTCGTTAACAAAGGCTACTTCTGGATATTTCTTATTTCTGCTGTTCTCGGGTGTTATGGTGGATGGTCATTGACGAAGCTTTTGCTTGATATGATATTCAAGATAAATGCTGGTGTAGACACATCAACATTAACGGCTTCTGTTGCAGCATTATTTATTATAACAGCGATAACAACCGGAATAAAAGTATGGCAGGTAATAAAAACCAATCCGGTGCAATTGCTGAGAACTGAATAATGTGCCTGGTGGATGGTGAATGGGCGATACGAAATACGCACGAAGCAATATACAAGCAATAGAATGATAAATAAAAGATCAGCAATCACAAATCATACAACTTAAAACTATTTCTATGTTTAAAAATTATTTCAAAACTACCTTGCATAATCTTTGGAAAAATAAAACCTACAGCTTCCTCAACATCTTTGGTTTGGCTATCGGCATCGCATGTGCAGCGCTGATCTTTTTATGGGTAGAAGATGAACTGAACTGGGATAATTTTAATACAAAAAAAGACCGGTTGTATTATTTGCGGGAGAATCAAAAATACGATACCTATACCGCAACCTTTAGTTCAACACCGGGTGTAATGGCGCCGGTTATGCAGGCAGAAATACCGGGCATTGCAAATACTTGTCGTACATCAGAAGGTGACATGTCGTTTCTCTTTAACATTGGTGACAAATCTGTTTATGCCTCGGGCAAATATGCAGAACCTTCTTTGTTCAGCATGTTCACATTGCCATTTGTACAAGGCAACGCAAAGACTGCTTTCACTCAATTGTATTCTCTTGTAATTACAGAAAAAACAGCAAAGAAATTTTTTGGCACTGATAAAAATGTTATCGGTAAAACAGTGCGCATGGATAACAAACAGGATTACGTAGTTACCGGCGTTTTAAAAGACATACCCGAAAATTCCAGCATGCAGTTTGAATGGGTTGCACCTTTTGAAATATGGTTTAAGCAAAGTGAATGGTTACACCATTGGGGAAATAATTCGCTTAGCACTTATGTTGAGTTGAAACCCCGCGTAAATCCTGCCTCTGTAAATAAGCTGCTGTATAATTTCATTCAAAAAAGAGAACCTTCTTCTATTGCCCGGCCATTTTTATTCAGTATGAACGACTGGCATTTGTATGACGATTTTGAGAACGGAAAACAAACCGGTGGCGGACAAATAGAGTATGTTCGTTTATTTTCGATTATTGCGTGGATCATTTTATTTATTGCCTGTATCAACTTTATGAACCTTGCTACTGCACGCAGTGAAAAACGTGCAAGAGAAGTTGGCGTAAGAAAAGTATTGGGCGCAGGCAAAAAAAGATTGGTTACACAATTTATTGGTGAAGCATTATTCATGGCATTGCTTGCAGCAATTGGCGCTGTTGTTATTATGTCACTTGCATTATCTGCATTCAGTACACTCGTACAAAAAAATCTTTCTCTTGGTTTGAATAACCCGCTTCACATTACTGCGTTATTGCTTATTACTTTCATCTGCGGCCTGGTTGCGGGAAGTTATCCTTCATTATACTTATCATCGTTCAATCCTGTTTTTGTTTTAAAAGGATTAAAATTAAAAACAGGCAGTGCTGCCTTTATCCGCAAAGGCTTGGTGATACTGCAGTTTAGCATTTCCATTGTTCTTATTGTAAGTACAATTATTGTTTACCGGCAGATACAACATGTAAAAAGCAGAGATCTTGGATTTAATAAAAACAATTTACTCTCAACCGATGTTGTAGGAGATGTAGCTAAAAATTATTCTTCAATAAAACAGGATCTTTTAAATGCCAGAGTTGTTGAAAACCTTGCCTTGTCTGATCACACAACTATTTATGGTGGCAATAATACCTCGGGACTTACGTGGCAAGGCAAATCACCCAGTGCTCAAATTTTGATTTCAACAAGATATGTTACTCCTGAATTTATGAACACTACAGGACTTAAAGTTTTGGAAGGACGCGATTTTCAGTTAAACGATACAAACTATAATAAAACGTACAATGTAATTATCACACAGTCTTTTGAAAAATTAATGGGAAAGGAAAGTGCAGTTGGTAAAATAATACGATATGAAGGTGATACAAGCGGCACTACTGCCACTGTTGTAGGGGTGGTGAATGATTATGTGTATGGCAACATGTACACAAAATCAGATCCTGTAATGTTTATATGCACTACGCCGCAAAATACCACATTGATGTACATACGTCTTAAGCAACAGGCTGAAACACAACAGGCACTCACAAAAATTGAAGCGGTAATGAAAAAAGATAACCCTGCTTATCCGTTCAATTATGTTTTTGTGGATGATCAGTTCAATAAAATGTTTACAAATGAAATGCTGATAAGCAAATTATCACAGGTGTTTGCTGCACTTGCAATTATCATTTCGTGTTTGGGTTTGTTTGGACTTGCAGCATACACAGCAGAACGTCGCACAAAAGAAATTGGCATTCGAAAAGTGCTTGGAGCAAGCGTTTCGGGCATCGCCGGTTTGTTGTCAAAAGACTTTATGAAGTTGGTCTTGATTGCTTCTGTTATCGCTTTTCCCGTTGCCTGGTGGGCAATGCATAACTGGTTGCAGAATTATCAATACCGCATTGAAATAAGCTGGTGGATATTTATTACAGCGGGTGTAGTCGCCCTATTAATCGCATTGATCACGATCAGCTTCCAGGCAATAAAAGCAGCGATGGCAAATCCGGTGAAGAATTTAAGAACGGAATGAATGTGCAAATGTGGAAATGTGCAATGTGCAAATCAAAGAAGAAGAAAGTTTTTATGAGTTGGACTGAAGAATATGAATGAAGCTTTCGTTGCGTCGCACTCTTGTACATGTTGTTCGTTGCTCAACAAAGTTCAGAACGTTGAAGTGAGTGACACAACGGGAGATGAGCGGAAATACAAAGCTTGAAACATAAAACTTCGAACATAAAATTTAAACTTAATAGTTATGTTCAAAATTTTTTTCATCGTTGCATGGCGCAATCTTATTAAAAACAAAATCACTACCATCCTGAATGTTGCAGGTCTTGCGATTGGAGTTGCTGTTTGTTTATTTATCAGTGTATGGTTACAACGCGAATTAAGTTTTGACGATTTTCATCCCAATGCTGACAATATTTTCCGCATAACAAATACTTTCAAAAGTGAAAGTGAAACATTTTCCCAGGCGCCTTCGGGTATTGCTTTGGGTGCACAGTTGCCCAAACAATTATCTTCCCTGAAATCTGCCTGCAGGGTATTCAGTTTTGAGTATAAGTTCAGGGCAGGCAACAACCAATTTTTTGAACCTCACACTTTCGTTGTTGACTCAAATTTTTTCAGCTTCTTCGGATTTCATTTACAACAGGGACAACCAACACAGGCGCTTAGTTCCCCTCATCAAATTGTTCTCTCTGCAAAAACAGCAATAAAATATTTTGGCAGTACACAAGGAGTCATTGGTAAAACAATGATGATGGATGACCAGCCTATGACGGTTGCAGGTGTTGCAGAAAATCCTCCCGCCAATTCACATCTTCAGTTCGATATTGTAATCCCTTATAGCAATTTCAGAAGCTGGGCTATTGCAAACTGGAAGCAAGATCCCGATGAGCAGTGGGTTGGTGGCTGGCCTTATACTTATGTGCAATTAACAGATCCCCGAAAGTTGAAAGAAGTTGAAAAGCAAGTAAACAATGTGGTAGCTAAGTTTTCGGAGAAAGACTGGAAAGAAAATAAAATGTCGTACCAATATTTTCTTCAGCCTGTTCGTGACATTCATTTAAAATCTCATCTGAGATACGATGCTGCGAACAACGGGAGTCTTTCTACAGTAAATATTTTTTCTATTGTCGGAATAATTGTTTTGCTGCTTGCATGTATCAACTATATCAATCTTACAACGGCAGGCGCAATTAAAAGAGCAAAAGAAACTTCTGTAAGAAAAGTAGTGGGTGCTACCAAATTGCAATTAGTAAGACAATTTTTTCTTGAAACATTCATTATATGTGCGCTTGCAGTGATGTTAGGTGTTTTAATATTTAAAACAATATTACCTGCATTTTCCACATGGATCGGTCAACCTTACCTCTTCCCTGTAACACTTGAAAATGTTTTGATCATTTTCGCATTCATCATTTTTATTTCTGGTGTTGCAGGAATTTATCCCGCAATGATCTTATCGTCTTTTAATCCTGCTATTTCATTAAAAGGAAATTTTTCGCAAAGTAAACGGGGAAATATCATCAGGAAAAGTCTTGTCGTATTTCAGTTTACTATAACCATTGCATTGGTCGCTTCTATTTTGATCATCAACCAGCAAATGAATTTCGTCAGGAACAAATCTCTCGGTTTTAACGGCAATGCTGTTCTTGAAGTTAATTTCAACGGCGACCAAAATGTTATTCAACACTATGCTTCCGTGCGAAATGAATTACTGAAAAGTCCTTATATCCTTAATGTCACCAAACACAACGCAAACATTGTGGGTGGTTTGGGGAATGGATGGACAACTACTCAAAATTCAAAAGGGGAAGAAGTTTCAACAAGTATTTATCGTTTATCTGTTGATGCTGATTATTTCGATACGTATGGAATGCAACTTGCTGCCGGCAGGTTCTTCTCAAAAGATATTCCTACCGATACTTTAAAATCAGTTTTGATCAATGAAGCAGCGGTAAAAACGTTTGGCTGGCAAAAACCTGAGAATGCGCTTGGAAAACCATTTGGAAAAGGAGATGATACAAGATATGTGATTGGCATAGTTAAAGATTTCAATTTTGAAAGCCTTCACAAACCTGTCGATGCATTACTAATCGGCTATGCAAAAGGCGGCAACAGCAACAGCATATCTTTAAAAATTGATGCTTCACATATTCATGAGGCAATTAACCATCTTATGAAAACGTGGAAAGATGTTGTTCTGGAAGTGCCTTTACAATATTCTTTTATTGATGAAAGAATTGCAGAGCAGTATGGCAGCGAACAAAAAATGGAAGGCATTTTTTATGGCTTCTCTGGTTTATCATTGCTCATTGCCTGTCTTGGTTTATTTGGTTTATCAACCTTTATCGTAGAACGCAAAATAAAAGAGATAGGCATTCGAAAAGTGCTTGGTGCAAGCGTTCCGGGAATTGTAAGCCTTCTCTCAAAAGATTTCTTAAAGCTGGTTTTGCTATCAATGTTAATTGCTTCACCGCTTGCATGGTATTTCATGAACAAATGGCTGCAGGATTTTGCTTATCGCATTCACATCAGTTGGTCGGTGTTTGTTGCGGCAGGCATTATCGCACTTTTGATTGCGTTGATCACTGTAAGCATACAATCAATAAAAGCAGCGATGGCAAACCCGGTGAAGAATTTGAGAACGGAATGAAGAAGGTGAATGGTCAATGATGAGTGGTGAATAAAAAAATCAACAAAATCTTTTAATCATATAAATCCCCGACAATGTTTAAAAATTATTTCAAAACCGCATTCAGAAATTTTAAGCGCAATAAAAGTTATACGCTTATCAATACATTGGGCCTGGCTGTAGGAATTGCAGCCTGCTTTCTTATTTTTTTGGTGGTGCAATTTGAAAGCAGCTTCGATAATTTTCATCGGAAGAAAAACAGCATTTATCGTGTAGGTACAGAATTTCATAACGAGGATGGAGTAGGTTATTCTTCAGGTATTGCTTTTCCTGTTGCAACAGCTTTGCGTTTGGATTTTCCGCAGATAAAAGAAGTGGCTTCAATTTATCAACAGGGCGGACAAATAACTGTTGAAGATGGAACGACTAAACAGAAAAAATTACAGGAAGATAATTTTTATTATGCGGAGCCACAGTTCTTCAACATATTCAATTTTCCATTTCTTGCAGGTAATGCAAAATCTGCATTGAGCGACCCGAACAGTGCAGTGCTTACACAAGCAACGGCAGAAAAATATTTCGGTAATTGGAGAAATGCGCTTGGCAAAACAATCATGTATCAAAATAAAACCCTTTATACAGTAAGAGGCATTCTAAAAAATATTCCACACAATTCTGATTTTCCGTTAAGTGTTGTGGTCGCTTATTCTGCTCTTCAAAACACTAACGTAAAGAACAATTTAAGCGATTGGGTAAGTACGTATAGTGAGGCTTATACATTCGTTGTGTTGCCGCCAGATTTGCCTGTAAATAAATTTAATGCTGAACTAAAAGCTTTTGCGAAAAAACATAAACCTGCAGAATATGCAAATGATGTTTTCATCGCGCAGCCTTTATCTGAAATTCATTACGACGAAAGATTCGGAAATTTTAATGGACATACGTTTAGTCATTCACTTATAAAGGTATTATCATTAATAGGAATTTTTCTTATCGTGATTGCATGTGTAAACTTCATAAACCTTGCAACGGCACAAGCTGTGAATCGCTCAAAAGAAGTGGGTGTAAGAAAAGTTTTAGGAAGCAATCGTAAGCAACTTGTTATGCAGTTTTTAGGTGAAACTGCGCTGATAGTTTTTATCGCGTTAATACTTGCAATTGGCATTACTGCATTCACTTTACCTTTTTTAAACAAATTGCTTAATATGCAAATGACAATGAGTTTCATTGCAAACCCCATATTGATATTATTTATTCTTGCAACAGGAATCATCGTCACACTTCTCTCAGGCATTTATCCTGCTATTATTTTATCAGGCTTTAACCCAATCACCGCTTTAAAAAGTAAGATAACTGCTAAAATGGTTGGCGGCATTTCCTTGAGAAGAACATTGGTTGTTTTACAATTTGTGATAGCACAGGTTTTAATCATCGGCATGTTTGTCGTAGTTAGCCAAATGAATTTTTTCAGAAACGCATCACTTGGTTTTGATAAAACTGCTATCATCAATGTTCCTGTTCCGGGTGACAGCATTAGTCGCACAAAAATTGATTATATGCGAAACCAATTGCTTCCAAACCCCAACATAAAAAATGTAAGCTTCAGCTTTGCAAGTCCGTCTTCACAAGGCGGCTGGAGAAGTGATTTTAAATACAATCATTCAAATAAAAGCACTGACTTCAACGCGAATTTAAAATGGGCTGACCCTGATTATTTCAAAACATACAATCTTCAATTTGTTGCAGGCAGACCTTATTATCCAAGCGATACGGTTCGGGAGTTTGTAGTGAATGAAACGCTGTTGAGAAAATTAGGTGTTACAAATCCGAAAGACGCTATTGGTAAACAAATTGATTTTTGGGACGGCAAAAAAGTTGGAAATATAGTAGGTGTAATAAAAGATTTCAATTCTTATTCTTTGCGTGAACCCATGGCTCCTGTTGTGTTGAGCACATGGAAAAATTTTTATCAAACCATCAACATAAAAATAAAACCCGGTGCAGAAAAAACTGTGTTGTCTTATGTTGAGAAATTATGGACGAGCCAGTTTCCTGACTATGCTTATGATTATAAATTTCTTGACCAAACAATAGAAAATTTTTATAAACAGGAAAATGAGCTTTCGCAATTATATAAAGTTTTTGCAGGCATCGCGATTTTTATCAGTTGTCTTGGTTTGTATGGATTGGTTTCTTTTATGGCTGCTCAGCGCACAAAAGAAGTAGGCATTCGCAAAGTGCTCGGCGCATCTGCACGCAACATTATTTATTTATTATCGAAAGAATTTACGGTACTCATCATTATTGCATTTGTAATTTCTGCGCCAATAGCCTGGTATGTTATGTATCAATGGCTGCAGAATTATACGTACAGAATTCCATTAACCGCTTCCATATTTATACTTGCAATTGTTAGTTCTGTTGTTATTGCATGGATAACGGTTGCGCATCGTGCAATAAAAGCAGCAATGGCAAATCCGGCGAAGAGTTTGAGAACGGAATAATTTTTTCGTTAGACATGAAACGTCAAACGTGAGAAAGAAAAAACTTTTATCCACAGGAATCCCTTCGGGATGAGCCGAACTGAAGAATATGAATGAGCTTTCGTTGCGTCGCACTTGTACGCTTTGTTCATTAATGATCTAAACAATGAAGTCAGTCCACGACACGTCGAGATAGATGACACAACGGAAGATGAGAAAAAAAACAAAAAGCTGCGTGTACGAAAAATATTACCTAAATACGTACAACATAAAACTACTTTATGCTAAAGAACTATTTCAAAATTGCATTCAGAAACCTTTGGAAAAATAAGAGTTTTTCTGCCATCAATATTGCAGGGCTGGCATTGGGCATTGCTACCTGCATAATTATTATGATGTATGTGAACAATGAACTTAGTTACGACCGCTATAATGAAAAAGCAGACCGTATAGTAACGGTTTATTTCCAGGGAAATGTGCAGGGACAAAAGATGAATGAGGCTTCTGTAATGCCACCGGTTGCGCAAACGTTGAAAAAAGATTATCCTGAAGTGGAGGCTGCTACCCGGCTGCGTGATTATGGAATACCAAAGGTGGTAATAGGTAACAAATCTTTTAAAGAAGATGCTTTTGCATATGTTGATTCTAATTTCTTTCAGGTATTTACGCTACCGCTGATAAAAGGTGACGCCAAAACTGCTTTGCTTGAACCGAATACAATTGTTATTACAAAAGAAGCGGCGCATAAATACTTTGGCAATGGAAATCCGGTAGGTAAAATAATCAGTTTGAAAGATGACAAAAACACTGCGTATAAAGTAACTGGGTTGATTGATAAAGTTCCGGTTAATTCAAATTTTCATTTTGATTTGTTTGCTTCTATGGCAAGTTTGCCGGAATCGAAAGAGCCTACCTGGATGAGTTCAAATTTTTTTACTTATCTGCTACTGGTTAAGGATTATGATTATAAAAAACTGGAAGCGAAATTATCGGAGGTTGTTCAAAAATATATGGCGCCCCAAATGTTGAAGGCTATAGGCATGTCGCTGGCTGATTTCAGAAAGCAGGGAAATGATATCAGCTTTCATCTTGAGCCCATCACTGCCATACATCTTGACCCTGATTTCCCCAATCATCTCAGCACGCCCGGAGATATACATACAGTTTACATTTTCGGCGCTATTGCAGCTTTTATGCTGCTGATTGCCTGTATAAATTTTATGAATCTCTCTACGGCAGGTGCCTCTAAACGTGCAAAAGAAATCGGTGTGCAAAAAGTATTAGGCGCAATAAAGTCGCAGCTTATAAAGCAATTCCTTCTTGAAGCCATTATCATTTCAGCCATTGCATTATTGATTGCGATTGGCTTAATATACCAGGCTTTGCCAGTGTTTTACCAATTAACTGGTGTGAAGCTGAACCTGTCATTTTCTGAATATCCATTGTTGCTGCCGGGTTTGCTTGTATTTGTTTTATTTACAGGTATTGTTGCCGGCAGTTATCCTGCTTTTTATCTTTCTTCTTTCAAGCCCGTAGCTGTTTTAAAAGGAAAATTTATTTCAGGTAAAAGCAGTATTAATTTAAGAAGCGGGCTGATAGTATTTCAATTTTTTATTTCTATTCTTCTTATTGTAAGTACAACGGTTGTTTTTAAACAATTGTACTTTATGAAACATACAGATGTAGGCTACAATAAAGACCAGGTGATGATTATTCAGGATACATGGATGCTTGGCAAAAACCAGAATTATTTTTATGACCAGTTGCATAAAGATCCCCGTATAGCAAGCGTAAGCATGTCAGGTTATATACCTGCAGGTCCAAGCGATAACAATAACTTTTTTGTATCTCCCATGCAAAGCCCGGATAAGCTGATAAAAACACTGCGTTACGATGTGGATGAAAACTACATTGCAACACTCGGTATTCAAATGCAGACAGGCAGAAATTTTTCCAAAGAATTTGCTACTGATTCATCCGCAGTTATCCTGAATGAAACCGCTGCCAGCGCATTTGGCTGGGGTGATAAAGCAGTGGGTCATTACATTATGCATGAAGATCACGGAAAGAAATCTACATACCAGGTTGCAGGCGTGGTGAAAGATTTCAATTTCAGGTCGCTTCATGAAGGCATTTCTCCATTGGTGATGAGGTTTGCACCAAATCCTTCTGTATTAATTGTAAAATTAAAAACGAAAGATGCATCAGCTTTAATCTCAACGCTGTCAAAGCTATGGGCGGCATCCGGCGCAGAAGATGCGATGCCTTATTCTTTTTTAGATGACCGTTTCAACAATACTTATAAAGCAGAACAAAAAGCAGGAACCATACTGGCCATTTTTGCCTGTCTTACCATTTTCGTTGCCTGTCTTGGTTTATTTGGTCTTGCCATGTTTACAGCGCAGCAACGTACCAGGGAAATTGGTATCCGCAAAGTGCTTGGCGCCAGTGTAATGCAGGTATCCAATATGCTTTCAAAAGAGTTTTTAAAACTCGTATTCATTGCCTGTTTTATTGCCTTCCCATTGTCGTACTGGGCAATGACTAAATGGCTGCAGGATTTTGCCTATAGAACAGATATAAGCTGGTGGATATTTTTTATAGCAGGCACTTCGGCAATTATGATTGCATTGATAACAGTAAGTTTCCAGGCAATAAAAGCTGCAATTGCAAATCCTGTGAAGAGTTTAAGAACGGAATAAAGCCCCTATCCCCTAAAGGGGGACAAGGGTTTTTTGTAAAATAAATTTAGTAACTAAAAAAATTGCTCCCCTTCAGGGGGTGGGGGCTTATGTTTAAGAACTATTTCAAAATTGCATGGCGTAATCTTATTAAAAACAAGGTGTATTCTATAATCAATATTCTTGGTCTTGCCGCAGGCATGGCCGTAGCAATGCTGATAGCATTATGGATTTGGGATGAGGTTACTTTCGATAACTATCACACCAATCACAAACAACTGGCGCAGGTAATGACAACATTCTTTGATGATAAGAATGAAGCTAATACAGGCCAGGCTGTTGCCATACCGATAGGAAATGAGTTGAGAACAAAATATGCCAGCGATTTTAAAAATGTTTCAATGGCATCCTGGAATTACGGGCATGTATTGGCTGTAGGAGAAAAAAAAATCAATGGCAGCGGCATGTGGGTCGAATCAAACTTTCCTTCGATGTTCTCATTAAGAATCCTGGAAGGAAATATTAATGCACTAAACGATCCTTCGTCTGTTTTATTAAGTGCTTCCATTGCAAAAGCATTGTTTGGGAATGCAAACCCAGTTAATAAAACTGTAAAGCTTGATAATAAAGAATATTTTAAAGTAGCTGGTGTTTTTGAAGATCTTCCGCACAACACAACCTTGTATGATATGAAATTGTTGCTGCCGTGGAAGAAATATATAACTACTGAAAACTGGTTGAAAGATGCACAAACACAATGGAATAACCACTCTTTTCAGGCTTTTGTACAGGTAAATGAAAACGGAAATATTGATAAGATTTCAAATAAAGCAAAAAACGCAGCAATGGTGCATAAAAATGCAGCTACTGAAGGCAAAGAAGAATTGTT
>WNGA01002679.1_pt1 | contig 26973 bp, 20 predicted proteins | sample 5400061 | NCBI WGS metagenome assembly WNGA01 (sample SAMN13153366, study PRJNA577476) | soil metagenome | isolation source: 100 cm soil or saprolite under grassland replicate 2 | place: USA:California | collected 2016-06-15 | reverse complement strand
TCGGCCGCTACAACGACCTCGTGAAGGAGATGTCCCGCGCCTCCCAGTTCATCCTCATCACGCACAACAAGCGGACGATGGAGGTCGTCGACACGCTGTACGGCGTGACGATGGAGGAGCCGGGCGTCTCGAAGCTCGTCTCGGTGCGGCTCTCCGAGCGGACGCGCGAGTCGGCGGCCGCGTAGCAGGGTCGTCGTCCCACCACACTCATTGACACGGGCGCGCGGCCCTCCCTATATCGTCACGCTTTCCGGAGCCTCCGTGCGCCCCGACACCCTCCCGCTCGCCCTCGCCACGAACGACGCGATCGTCATCGCGGTCGCCGTCGTCCTCCTGCTCCTCGTCGTCGCGGCCGCGGTCCGCATGCTGCGCCGCCGGGGTGCTCCGCCCGCCCCGCCCGCCCCGCCCGAGCGGATCGAGCGCGGCAGGGCGCCAGCGCCCGCGCCGGGACCCCCGCCCCGCCCGGCCGCCGCGCCCCCGTCGCCGCAGGCGCCGCCCGCGCCCGCGCCCGCGCCCGCACCATCGGCCGAGGAGGCGCGGCTCGCGCGCGAAGCCGAGGAGGTCCACAAGCGCGAGGAGTACCGCCAGAAGAAGGAGGCGGAGCGCGAGGAGAGGGAGCGGCGCCGGCAGCAGCGAGAGGAGGAGGAGCGGCGCGCCCGGGCAGAGGCGGAGCTCGCGGCACGCGAAGCCGAGGAGGCGCGCCGGCGCGAGGAGGAGGAGCGGCGGCGCAAGGCGGAGGCCGAGGCGGGCCGCACCCTCGCCGCTGGGCTCGAGAAGACCCGCGGCGGCTTCATGGCCAGGCTGAACGCGCTCTTCTCGGGTGGGAAGCCCGTCGACGAGGCCGTCCTCGCCGATCTGGAGGAGGTGCTCTTCACCGCCGACATCGGCGTGAAGACCGCGACGAAGCTCCTCGAGTCCGCCCGCGACCGACTGAAGCGGAACGAGCTCTCCGACGCCGACCGGCTCAAGGGGGCGCTCCGCGAGGAGATCGCCCGGATCGTCGCCCTCGACGGCGCCGCGGACGGCGCGGGTCGCCCGCTCGCCGTGGGCCCGGCGCGGCCGTGGGTCGTCATGGTCGTCGGCGTGAACGGGTCGGGGAAGACGACCACCATCGGCAAGCTCGCCGCGAAGCTCAAGGCGGCGGGGCACTCGGTCCTGCTCGGCGCCGGCGACACGTTCCGCGCCGCCGCCGGCGAGCAGCTCGAGGTCTGGGCCGAGCGCGTCGGCGCGCCGGTCGTTCGCGGCAAGGAGGGCTCCGACCCGGCGAGCGTCTGCTTTGAGGCGGTCCAGCGCGGCGCCGCGGAAAAGGTCGACGTCGTCATCTGCGACACGGCCGGGCGGCTCCACACGAAGGCGCCGCTCATGGAGGAGCTGAAGAAGGTGAAGCGGGTCATCGGCAAGGCCACCGCGGGCGCGCCGCACGAGGTGCTGCTCGTGCTCGATGCGACGAACGGCCAGAACGCGATCGCCCAGGCGCGCCAGTTCCACGAGTCGCTCGGCGTCACCGGGATCGTCCTCACGAAGCTCGACGGCACCGCCAAGGGCGGCGTCGTCATCGGCATCTGCGACGAGCTCCGGATCCCGGTCCGGTACGTGGGCATCGGCGAGACGGTCGCGGACCTGAAGCCGTTCGCGCCGAAGGAGTTCGTGGAGGCGCTCTTCTCGTGACCCTCCCGTGGGCGGTCTACCTGTTCGACATCGACGGAACGCTCGTGTCCGCGGGCGGCGCCGGGCGGCGCGCCTTCGAGCGGGCGGTCGCGGAGCACTGCGGCGAGGTGAAGGGCGCGCTCCGGGGGCTCCGGCTCGACGGCATGACGGACCGGCTCATCGTGCGCGAGGCGCTGCGGCTCCTCGGGCGGCGGTTCGAGGAGGCGTTCTGCGACGCGCTCCTCGCCCGGTACGTGATGCACCTCGAGACGGAGATCGACGGGCCCGGGTACGCGGTCCTGCCCGGGGTGGTGGACGCGCTCGAGGCCCTCCGCACGCACGGCGCGCTCGTCGCCCTCTGCACGGGCAACGTCGTCGAGGGCGCGCGGCTGAAGCTCGCGCGCGGCGGCCTCGACCGATACTTCGACTGGGGCGCCTCCGCGGTGTGCGGGTTCGCGGCCGACGGCGAGGACCGCGAGCACGTGGTGCGCGCGGCGCTCCGGCGCGCGTCCGAGCGGCTCGGCCGCGCCGTGGCGCCGGCTGAGGCGCTCGTCATCGGCGACACCCCGCGCGATGTCGCCGCCGCCCACGCGGTCGGGATCCCGGTCCTCGGGGTCGCGACCGGCCGGTACGCGGAGGCGGAGCTGCGGGCGGCGGGGGCCGAGCACGTCGTGCCCTCGCTCGCCGGGGAGGGCGCCCGCCGCGTCCTCTTCGGGTGACCGGCGCGGACCGGCTTGACCGGCCGCGCGGCCACGCGCTACTCAGACCGACATGCCGCGCGCACACCCGCCCACGCCGGACGTCCCCGGGACCGAGCTGCCGCCGATCGAGGGCGCGCGCGTCCGCGCGGTCCGCGCCGGCAACGACGCCGCCATGCAGATCCAGGCCTGCTTCGAGGGAGCGCCCGACTACTTCGCGCGGACCGAGGGTGGCCCGCCCGGCCGGGATGCAGCGACGCGGCTCCTTGCCGACGCGGAGGGCGACGACCTGCGGCGCATCTACGCCCTCGTCCCGGTCGTCGGTGGCCCCGCCGTGGGCGTCCTCGACCTCTACCTGCATCACCCGGAGCCCCGCGTCGCGCACGTCGCGCTGCTCCTGTTCCGCGAGTCGTGCCAGGGGCTCGGATACGGCAAGGAGACGACCGCCGCGCTCGAGGACGCGCTCGTCCGCGCGGGCTTCGAGACGCTCCGGCTCTCCGTCGGAGACGAGAACCCCGAGGCGCGCGCCTTCTGGGAGCGGATCGGCTTCGCCGAGATCGGACGGCTCGACCGCGGCGTGTCGGTATTCGAGAAGCGGCTCGGCTGAGCGCTCCTCGAACTCCGCGCGCAGAGCGCTACGCGCCTGCGCGCGTTCGGACATCCTCGCGGCGCAACGCGGCTACGCGAGCCGCGCGCGTACGATCGCGGAACTCGGGCGCCTCCGCGATGCGGCGCCGTCGGCGCCCCGACCGGCTTCGCTGCGAGTCTGCGTGCGCGAGACTGCGCGAACGACTCGAACCGTGCGGTTCACGTTGATGTCGCGGACACGCTCATCGCGACCGTCACTTGCCCGGGCGCGCTCGGCCAGGGAGGGGCGTCGTCCCGCTGCGTAGGGCCGGTCGCTGCGGACGGACCCAGCACACAGTACGGAGCCGGGGTGCACGGACCGGGACGGCCGCCCATCCTCGAGCACCTCACCAGTCGTCGAGCGACCGGCCGGACCGGGCGGACGTGCCCCGGCGGCTGCGCTTCAGCGCCCTCACGACAGTACAGCGCCCGGGCGCGACTGTAGGCCCGGAGCGAGGGCGATGACCCCTCCCCGGGCCAGCGCCCGGGCGGAGACGTTCGTCTCTGAAGTCGCTCTGATCTCGAGACCCGATTGCGTCGCGAGGCGCAGGAGGCCGTCGCATCGCAGGCATCCTGCGCCTCTCCTACTCCGGCGACGGCTGCGGCAGCGGCGACCGCGACCAGCGCAGCACCGTCCCGCGCAGCCCCTCGTACACGCTCGAGAGGCCGACGTAGGCGAAGCCGACCTGGAACAGGACGAGGAACGGCAGGGAGTAATAGACCTCGCGCTCGATGAGATACACGACGCCGTACGTCATGTAGGCCGCGAGCGCGAGCTCGACGATCGGCTGGAACGTCAGCGCCGCCTTGTAGCGCTTGCGCACGACCGACTCGCCCGCGCCCTTGACGCCGTGCTTGGGCGTGCGGGTGAACCCCGTCTCGTAACCCATGAGCGCCTCGACGACGGCGCGCGCCTGGTTCACCGAGAGCCCGATCCCGAGCGCCATGACGAGCGGCAGGTACTTCACGCGCTGCCACCACGTGCGCCCCTGCTCGGCCTGGCTCCCCGCGTAGAACATCACGACGCTGAAGGACGCCGCCGCGAAGAACGGGATGTCGAGGAGGAGCACCTCGTACCAGCCGTGCGACACGCGCACCACCACCGTGATCGGCAGCAGGATGGCGAGCGGGATCATGAGCAGGTAGGCGATGTTCGCGGTCAGGTGGAAGAAGGCCTCGCGCCGGACCTCCTTCGGGAGGTTCGCCTTGCGGATGAGCGGCCAGAGCTTGAGGGCGGTCTGGATCGACCCCTTCGCCCAGCGGTGCTGCTGGCTCTTGAACGAGTTCATCTCCACCGGCACCTCGGCCGGGGTGACGAGGTCGGTCAGGTAGACGAACCGCCAGCCCTTCATCTGGGTGCGGTACGAGAGATCGAGGTCCTCGGTGAGCGTGTCGTGCTGCCAGCCCCCGCCGTCCGCGATCGCCGTCCGCCGCCAGATGCCGGCCGTGCCGTTGAAGTTGAAGAACCGGCCCGAGCGGTTGCGCGCGGTGTGCTCGATGACGAAGTGGCCGTCGAGCAGGATCGCCTGCGCCTGGGTCAGGATCGAGTAGTCGCGGTTCAGGTGGCCCCAGCGCGCCTGGACCATGCCGACGCCCTCGTCCGTGAAGAAGTGGACGCTGCGGCGAAGGAAGTCCGGCTCCGGGATGAAGTCCGCGTCGAAGACCGCGACGAGCTCGCCCTTCGCGAGCGCGAGGCCGTTCTCGAGCGCGCCCGCCTTGAAGCCCTTGCGGTTCGTGCGGTGCACGTACGCGATGTCGAGCCCCTCGGCGCGGAACCGGTCGACGCACGCGCGGGCTATCCCCTGCGTCTCGTCGGTCGAGTCGTCCAGGACCTGGACCTCGAGGAGCTCACGCGGATAGTCGATCTTCGCGACCGCGCCGATGAGCCGCTCGGTCACGTACATCTCGTTGAAGATCGGCAGCTGGACCGTGACGCGCGGGAGCTTCTCGAAGCGCGCCTTCGGGGTGGGCAGCCGGTACTTGTGCCGGTGGTACAGGTACGCCATCGCGTACCTGTGCGACCCGTACACGGAGAGCACGAGAAGGAGAAGCGCGTAGGCGACGACGACCGAAAGCTCGAGAGCGCTCATCTGTCCGAGAGGGTCCGCGGGTGAGAATCCCCCCTGAGGGACCCGCGAAATTGCGGCGGACTATATCGGCACGGTCGGGGAAGTCAACGACGCATGGCGCGCTGCGCCGCGCACCTTGGGGGGACCTCGGGAGGTCACTCCTTCTTCACGGCGACGCCGCGCGGCGGCTCGATGGATGCCTTGAAGATGTCCACCGCCTTCAGGTAGTCGAGCGCGGTCCGGAGCTGGTGGTCCTCGGAGCCGTGTCCGGCGGCGGCGGGCACCGGCGCGTCATTCTTGAGGTGCCGCTTCAGCTCGCGCTCGCCGGGCTGGGCGTCCTCGACCCGCGGCGGCGCGACGTCCGCGACGACGACGTCGGGCGCGATGCCGCGCTCCTGGATCGAGCGGTTCTTCGGCGTGTAGTACCGCGCGACGGTGAGCTTCAGCCCGGAGCCGTCCTCGAGCTCGATGATGGTCTGGACGGAGCCCTTGCCGAAGGTGGACGTCCCCATGATCACCGCGCGCCCGTGATCCTGCAGCGCGCCGGCGACGATCTCGCTCGCGCTCGCGGTCCCCTTGTTGACGAGCACGATGAGCGGGTAGGCGGCCTCGGTGTCCTTCTCGTGCGCGCGCTCGACCTCCATGTTGCGGCGGCCACGCCCGGCGGTCGTCACGATGATGCCGCTCGAGAGGAAGACGTCCGAGACGCGCACCGCCTGGTCGAGCAGGCCGCCCGGGTTGTTGCGGAGATCGAGGACGAGGCCGCGGATCTGTCCCCCAAGCTGGGTGCGCGCGTCGTCGAGGGCCTTCAGGAGGTTGCGGTCGGTCCGCTCCTGGAACGTGCGGATGCGCACGTAGGCGTAGCGCCGATCGGGGTCGAGCACCTTGAGATCCACGCTCTGCGTCCGGATGCGGTCGCGCACGAGCACGAGCTTCTGCGGCGCGGTGAACCCCTCGCGCATGATCTCGAGCGTCACCTTCGTGCCGGCCGGCCCCTTCATCCGCCGGATCGCCTCGGCGAGCGTCATCTCCTTCGTGGACGTCCCGTCGATCGAGAGGACGCGGTCGCCGGGGTGGATGCCCGCGCGCTCGCCGGGCGACTCGACCACGGGCGAGATCACCGTCACCTCGCCGTCCTGCAGGGTGAGCTCGAGGCCGAGCCCGTCGAACTCGCCCGTCGTGTCGTCCCGCATCTGCCGGTAGACGTCCGGCCGCATGAACACGGAGTGCGGATCGAGCCGGGACATCATCCCGTCGATCGCGCCGTAGACGAGCTCCTTCTCGTCCACCTCCTCGACGTAGCTGTTCTCGACGTGCGCGAGCACGTCGGAGAAGACGTCGAGCGGCCGGTAGGGCTGCGCCGTGGCGCGGCGCGCCGCGGTCGCGACGTGGTCCACCGCCAGGCCGGCGAAGAACGCCACGGCGAGGCCGGCGACGAGGACGAGGCGCGCGAGACGGCGGGGGCGTCGCATCGCGCGAATGATACCAGGCTTGGAGTTGGACGTGGACGTGTCCACGTCCACGTCCACGACCGCTCAACGCGCCAGCCAGGGTCGCGGATCCACCGGGCGACCCTTCTCGCGCACCTCGAAGTACAGGTACGCACCCTTGAGCGACCCGGAGTCGCCCACCGTCCCGAGCACGTCCCCGGCGTCGACCTCCTCGCCCATTGCCGTCTGCATGCTCGCGAGGTGGGCGACGAGCGTGTGGTACCCCTCGCCGTGGTCGACGATGACGAGGTTTCCGTACCCCTTGAACCAGCCGGCGTGGACGACGCGGCCGGGGGCCACCGCGCGGACGGGCGCCCCGGCGCGCGCCTCGAGGTCGATCCCGTTCTGCACGGTGACGGTGTTGAACTTCGGGTTCACGACCTTGCCGAAGCCGACGGTGATGGTCCCCTGGGCCGGGAGCGGGAGCTTCCCCTTCCTCGCCCCGAATCCGCCCGGGCCCGAGAGCCCCGCGCGCGGCGGCGGCAGCGTCGCGACGAAGTCGGCGAGCTTGCGCGCCTGCGCGCTCGCCTCGACGGCAGCGCGCTCGTGGAAGACGCGCGCCCCGCGCAGCGCCTGCAGGAGCGTCTCGCGCTCCTCGCGCCGCGCCTCCGCCTGCGCGCGCCGGTCGTCGACCTCGACCGCGAGGACCTGCAGCCGGCCCGCCTCGAGCTCGCGCTCGGCGCGGGCGCGCTCCCGCTCCGCGAGCGCCGCCTTGGCGTCGCCGAGCAGCGAGAGGTCGCGCCCGAGGATCCGGTCGAGCAGGTAGCGCCGCTTCACGAGATCCGCGAGCGAGCGCGACGCGAGCAGGATCTCGAGCTCGCCGGCGCGCCCCATCCGCGCCCGCGCGAGGAGCCGGGGCCGGAGCTCCGCGAGCTTCGCCGCCATCCGGGCCTGCGCGACCGCCTCCGCCTCGCGCGACCGGTGCAGCCGCGCCTCCGCCTCGGCGCGCTCCGCCTCGACCCGCTTCCACTCCGCCCTCGCCTCGGCGAGCGCGGTCTCGGCCTCGGCGAGCGTATCGAGGATCGAGCGCTCCTGCTGCGCGAGCATCCGCGCCGCGGTCTCCTCGGCGCGGCGCCGCGCCTCGAGCGCATCGAGCTGCGCCCGCGGGCTCCCCGCGGCGAGGACGGCGGCGAGGAGGAGCGCGCCCGGCACCGGCTACTCGTGGACGCGCCGGAGCGTGCGCGCGACGGAGAGGGCGCTCCCGAGGAGGCCGACGGCGCCGCCGCCGAGCACGAGCCCGGCGAGGAGCGGCGGCGGGAGCGTGTCGGCGAGCCGCAGGCCGCCCGCGGCGGCGATGGACGCGGCGAGCCTCGGGACGACGAGCGCGTGGAGCGAGACGAGCGCGCCCACCGCGAGACCCGCGCCGATGACCCCCTGCAGGAACCCCTCGATGAGGAAGGGCGCGGAGACGAACGCGTCGGTCGCGCCGACGAGCTTCATGATCTCGATCTCGTCGCGGCGCGCGAACACCGCGAGGCGCAGGGTGTTCGAGACGAGGACCGAGGTCGCGACCGCGAGCGCGCCGAAGAGGACGAGGGCGGCGAGCTGGGCGCGCCGGACGAGCCGTTCGAGCGTCTCGAGCCAGGTGTTCCCGTAGTCCACCTCCGCCGCGCCGGGGACGCCGGCGCGCAGCCGCGCCGCGAGGTCGCGCGCGCCGTCGAGCGAGATGCCGGGAGCGCGCACGTCCACCGCGTCCGGGAGCGCGCCCGGGCCGACCCCCTCGAGCACGCGAGCCTGGTCGCCGAGGTCGTCCTGCAGCCTGCGGAGCGCGGTCGCCGCGGGCACCGCCTCGACCGGGCGCCCGGGCGCGATCGCGCGCGCCGACCGCGCCGCCGCCTCGAGGTCCGAGCCCGGCGCGAGGTAGACCGAGAGCTGGACCTCGCCCGCCCACGCCTGGAGCAGCCGCTCCGCGCCGCCGAGGGCGGCCGCGAACAGGCCCGTCGCGAAGACCGCCACGAAGATGGTGGCGGTCCCGACGAGCGCGACGTACGGGCCGCGCGCCATGGCGCCGAGGGCGCGCCGGGTGGAGTGGACCGGCCGGAAGTTCATGGCGAGGCGCGGCGGATGGAGTCGCCGTCCGAGAGCAGGCGCCCCCGCTCGAGCACGACGACCCGCTTCTTGTACCGCTCGAGGAGCGAGCGATCGTGGGTGGCGACGACGACGGTCGTGCCGCGGGCGTTCGCGCCATAGAGGAGGTCCATCACCTCGAGCGTGCGGTCGGCGTCGAGGTTGCCGGTCGGCTCGTCGGCGAGGAGGAGCGCCGGGTCGGCCGCGAGCGCGCGCACGACCGCGACCCGCTGCTGCTCGCCGCCCGAGAGCGACGCCGGGAACTTGTCCGCGCGGTGCTCGAGCCCGACGGAGCGGAGCAGGATCTTCACCTTCCTGCGGATCTCCTTCTCCGGCAGCGCGCGCACCTCGAGCGGCAGCGCCACGTTCTCCGCGACGGTGCGCAGCGGCAGGAGCTTGAAGTCCTGGAACACGACCCCGATGTTCCTGCGCACGAACGGGATCGCCGACGCGCGGATCTTCGCGACGTTCTTGCCGAACAGGAGCAGCTGCCCGCTCGTCGCCGGCTCCTCGCAGAAGATGAGCTTGAGGAGCGTCGACTTCCCCGCGCCCGACGCGCCGGTCAGGAAGACGAACTCGCCCTTGTCGATCTCGAGCGACACGTCCTGGAGCGCCGGGCCGTCGCCCGGGTACTCCTTCGTGACGTGGAAAAGCTGGATCACGGCGGGACCGGCTACTTCCGCTCGCCGAGATCCTCCGCGAGGTACGAGAGGATCACCTCGTCGAGGCTCTTCTCGCTGATGAGGTCCTCGCCGAAGAGCGTCTCGGCGCCGTCGTTGCGCAGCGTCGGCGCGGGCCCGTGGCGCGCGGCGAGCACCTCGGGCGGGAGCTGGCCCGCGATGGCCGGCGCCGGCAGCGAGACGCCCGGCTTCATCTCGACCTTGCGGCCGTCTGCGTGGATCTGCCCGGGCTGGTAGGAGTGGGCGTGCTGGGCGTACGCGGAGTCGATGTCGTCGTACACGCCGTTGATGAGGTTGCGCAGCATCTCCTTGTGCTGCTCTTCCATCAGCTCGCGGACGACCTGGGCGAGGTTCTCGGCCCCGACGATGTCGGCGTAGGACGTCTTCTTCGACGCGAGGATGTTCCCGCCGACGAAGAGGTGCGTGATGATGTGGGGGTTCTCCAGTCCCGAGTCCTCGGTCTGGATGTGGTACATCTTCCCCTTGTGCTTGATGTTGTGGTTGAACCCCACAACCATCTTCTTCGCTTCGACGCCCATCGGACTCCGAATCTACCGGATCTGCGGGCGCGCGGCGAGCGCAGCGACGCGACGCGAGTGCCCCGCCGCTGAGGCGCCCCGGCTACACATCCACGTGCTCGGCGCTCGTCACCGGGCGGCCGAGGAAGCGCCCTGCCACGGCGAGGAACTTCTCGGGCGCGTCCGTGACGAAGAAACGGTGCTCCGCGTCGCGCGTCGCGCCGCCCCCGAAGCGCTCCCGCACCTCCGCCGCGACCGCCGCCGCGCTGTCGACGAGCGCCACGCCCGGGAGCGCCTCCGCGATCGCCGCGGCGAGGAGCGGGTAGTGCGTGCAGCCGAGGACGAGCGTGTCGATGGCCGCCTCGCGCACCGGCGCGAGGTAGCGGCGGACGATCCCCTGGACGACCTCGTCGCCCGGGTCGGTCCAGCCCTCCTCGGCGAGGGGGACGAAGAGCGGGCAGGCGCACGCGGTGACGAGGGCGTCCGGGCGCTCGCGCCTGATCGCCGCCTGGTACGCGCAGCTCGCGATCGTCCCCTGCGTGCCGATGACGCCGATCCGCCCCGAGCGCGAGGCGCGCACCGCGACGCGCGCGCCGGGCTCGACGACGCCGAGGACCGGCACCGGGAGCTCGGCGCGGAGCGCGGGGAGCGCGACGGCGGAGGCGGTGTTGCACGCGACCACGAGGACGTCGATGCCGTGGCGCGCGAGGAAGCGCGCGTTGCGGAGCGAGTACTGCGTGACGGTCTCCGCCGACTTCGTGCCGTAGGGCACGCGGGCGGTGTCGCCGAGGTAGAGCGTGTCGGCGGCCGGGAGCGCGTCGAGGACGGCGCGCTGCACGGTGAGGCCGCCGACGCCGGAGTCGAAGATGCCGATGCGGGACACGGCGCGGGAGTCTACCCCGAGCGCGCACGCGCCGCTCGCCGTGCCGTGCGCCGGCGGGGCGAGCTGCCGCCCGCCCGCCGGCCCGCCGGTGCTCAGTCGGCGGGGTGGACGCAGGCGGTCGCGGAGTCCGCGATGGCCGGCGTCTCCAGCCTCTGGGCGCCGCCGAGGACGTCGAACACCCGGTCGGTGCAGTCGACGCCGAGCACGACGTTCGACGCGTCGCGCTCCTCCATCCACTCGAGCGTGTAGCGGCCGGCGGGGAGCGGCACGATCACGTCCCCCGGGCACGTGTACCGGTGCGGATCGTTCGCCGCGTCGACGCTCTCCGGGTGGAGGTGGCCGGTCGCGGCGTCGCGGAGCGCGAACCACAGGTACGACGGGGTCGCGCCGCACACGTTCCCCGGGAGCGAGTAGTTGAGGTCGACGGATCCCGCAGCGGGGCGCGTCGCGATGAGCGGGTCGGCGCACGAGCGCGCGTCGAGATCGAACTCCTCTCGGTACCGGATGACGCCGCCCGCGTCGACGCCCTCCACGGTCATGAAGTACAGGCCCGAGGCGACGTCCACGATCGTGGCGCCGCCGTCGGTGCAGAAGAAGCTATCGACCGGCTGGCCGTCCATGAAGACGTCGACGTACGCGACGCCGGCGGCCATGCAGACCGCGTTCACGGTCCCGGTCGGCACGGTGCCGTCCGCGAGCTGGAAGTCCCACTGCAGCGAGACCGTGCCGGTGCAGCGGTCCGGCGTCACGGTGCAGCCGCTCCCGAGGAAGGCGGCGGCGAGGGCGAGGGCGAGGCGCTTCATGGGATCTCCTCCGAGGACGGTCGCACGGCCCGGTCGCGGGCCGTTTCGGGGTGGAGCAACGCGTGTGCCACGCTGGACCTCGGATTCGACTGGCTTTTGTGCGCGTCCCAGAGGGACAACTGGTGAGGGGGTGGCACGGTCGTCGTCTCGCGGTCACACTCCGCCCGCGGCCGAGCGCCCGCTCGCGGGGTACGACATGTCGGGCGCGGCGCCCGGAACGAACCGCGCGCCCGTGCGTTCTCTTCTGGCGAACCCACCCGTGCTAAGACTGCGCACTCCCCGGTCAACCCCATGATGATTCCAGCCGTCCTCACCTCGGCCGTCCCGCTCGCCGCTGCAGGCGAGGGGCTCGACTACCTCGAGATCGCGAGGAACTCGGGCCCCATCGGGATCGGCGTCCTCCTCCTCCTCCTCGGCGCCTCGGCGGTGTCCTGGGCCATCATCCTCAAGAAGTGGGCGCAGATCCGGCGCGCGCAGGACCAGTCGGTGAAGTTCCTCGAGACCTTCTGGCAGTCGAAGCGGCTCGATGCCATCTACGAGTCCGCCGAGTCGCTCGCCGCGTCCCCGATCAGCCAGGTGTTCCGGGCCGGTTACGTCGAGCTCTCCAAGGTGACCGCGCAGCAGAAGGACGCGGAGCCGGGGATGCACGAGGAGCTCGGCGGCATCGAGAACGTCGAGCGCGCGCTGAAGCGCGCCGCCGCCTCGGAGGTGACGCACCTCGAGTCGCTCGTGCCGTTCCTCGGCACGACCGCGAGCGCCGCCCCCTTCGTGGGCCTCTTCGGAACCGTGTGGGGGATCATGCGCGCCTTCCACGACATCTACCGGATGGGTAACGCGAACCTCGCGACGGTCGCGCGGCCGATCTCGGAGGCGCTCATCGCGACGGCGGTCGGCCTGTTCGCCGCCATCCCTGCGGTCGTCGCCTTCAACTTCTTCGTCTCGAAGATCCGGGTTCTCGACTCCGAGATGACGAACTTCTCGAACGACTTCCTGAACATCGTCCGGCGCCATTTCTTCAGCGGCAGGAGCTGAGACCATGGCCGCGTCGGGCGGCTCCGGCCGCCAGTCCCTCTCCGAGATCAACGTCACGCCGCTCGTCGACGTGATGCTCGTCCTCCTCATCATCTTCATGGTGACGGCGCCGCTCATCCAGCAGGGCGTCGAGGTCAAGCTGCCCGAGGCCCACGCGAAGGCGATCGACGCGGAGGAGCAGAAGCTCGTGCTCTCGATCCGCGCCGACCGCACGCTCTATCTCGGCACGGGGGACGACGCGGCGCGCGTCCCCTTCGACCGTCTCGAGGAGAAGCTCCGCGCGAACACGCGGGCGATCAAGGACCGCGAGCTGTACCTCATGGCCGACCGCGCGCTCCCGTACGGCTTCGTCGTCGAGGTGATGGCGACCGTTCAGCGTGCCGGGGTCGTGAACCTCGGGATGATCACGAACCCGGCGCCCGAGAGGATCCGGGAGGTGAAGGGGAACGTGCGGTAGATGGCGCTCCCCGTCGCGAGCGCGCTCTCCCGCCGCGACCGGCTCTGGCCGGCGCTCGGCGCGTCCGTGGCCGCCCACGTGGTGCTCATCCTCTGGGGGCTCACCCGCCAGCCGCCGCCCCCGATCGACCTCGAGCAGAAGGCGATCGTGGCGAAGCTCGTGCGGCTCGGCGAGAAGAAGCCCGAGCAGTGGCTGCCGCGCAGGGAGGAGGCTGCGGCGCCCGCCCCGCCGGCCCCCGTCGCGGTTCCGGTCCCTGCCGCCCCCGTCGCGCCGCGCCCCGCGGCGCCGCGGCCGGGCGCGAAGCCAGCGCCGACCGCGCCGGCGCCCGCCCCCGCCGGAGGGAAGGCGGGCGGGACGAGCCTCGCCTCGATCCTCTCGAAGGTGCAGCGGCAGCAGGACGAGCGCCGTTACGGCGATCCGTCCGGCGATCCCGCCGGCGACTCCGAGTCGGGCTCGGAGGGGGACCGCTACCTCGGGGCCGTCGTCCAGCAGCTGAAGCGCAACTACGACGTGCCGAAGACGATTCCTTCGCAGGACCTCTTGAACCTCAAGGCCACGGTCATCCTCCGGATCGACGCCGCCGGGCGGATCGCCGGCCACGAGTTCGAGCGGCGCTCAGGGAACCCGTCGTACGACGCCGCCCTCGAGCGCGCGATCGCGCGCACACAGCTGCCAGCGCCTCCCCCCGCGCTGCGCGACCACTACGGCCGGCTCGGGCTCGGCGTGAACTTCCACCTCTGACCGGAGTGTCCCCTTGAACCGCATCCTCCTCGCCGCCGCGTTCGCCATCGCCGCCCCCGCGATCGCGGAGGACCGCACGTACGTGGACGTCGGCTCGCCCAATTTCCAGCCGCTCCCCATCGCCGTCGCCGAGTTCCAGAGCGAGGGCGAGGCGCGCGCGGCGAAGGACGCGGCCGAGGTCGTCCGCGGGGATCTCGCGATGTCCGGGCTCTTCGACGTGCTCGACCCGAAGGGCTTCCTCGCCGACCCCGGGGAGGGCTTCGCCGCCTCCTCGATCCGGTTCGCGCGCTGGTCCGACGTCGGCGCGGAGGGGCTCGTCCGGGCGCGCGTGCGCCGCGACGGCGCCGACGTCGTCGGCGACCTCCACGTCTACGAGGTCCGCGCCGGGCGCGAGTCGCTCGCGAAGACCGTCCGCGCGCCGGCCGCGAGCCCGCGCGCGCTCGGACATCGGCTCGCGGACGAGATCGTCCGGCTCTACACGCGCGAGCCGGGCGTCTTCTCGACGCAGCTCGCCGCGATCCGCAAGGCGCGCGGGGTGTTCGAGCTCGTCCTGTTCGACGCCGACGGCCGCAACCCGCGCGTCCTCCTCTCCGAGCGGTCCATCCTCCTCACCCCGTCGTGGCGCCCGGACGGCAAGGAGATCCTCCTCACGAGCTACCGGTCCGGGCGGCCCGAGCTGTGGAGCCTGCGCCTGCAGGACCGCGCGTTCCGGCGGGTCGGGCAGGTGACGAACGCGATGGGCGGCGTCTACTCGCCCGACGGGACGCAGATCGCGTTCACCGCCACGGAGGGCGGCAACAGCGACGTGTGGGTCATGGCGGCGGACGGCGGCGGTGCGCGGCGCCTCACGAAGGAGCCCGCCCTCGACCTCTCACCGACGTGGTCGCCCGACGGGAAGAAGATCGCGTTCGTCTCCGACCGCGCCGGCACGCCGCAGATCTACCTCATGAAGGCGGATGGCTCGGGCGTGCGCCGGCTCACCTTCCAGGGCAACTACAACCAGACCCCGCAGTGGAGCCCGCGCGGCGACCTCGTCGCCTTCACCGCGCGCGACGAGCGGAAGGTGTTCGACGTCTTCGTCGTCTCGCCCGAGTCGGGGAAGATCGATCGGATCACGCAGGACCAGGGGCGCACGAACGAGGAGCCCACCTGGGCGCCGAACGGGCGGCTCGTCGCGTTCCGCAGCGACCGCAAGGGCGTGGCGCAGCTCGTCGTCTCCGACCCGAAGGGCGACCGCCAGACGCCGGTCGCCGGCGGCGTGGGCGAGCTCTCCGCGCCCGCCTGGGGCCCTTTCGCCGAATGAGCGCCGAGCCGGGCATGGGCGAGCGCTGGGCGACGATCGACGTCGGGACGAACACCGTGCTCCTGCTCGTGGCGGAGCGGCGCGGCGCGGCGCTCGCGCCGCTGCTCGAGCGCGCCGAGATCACGAGGCTCGGGCGTGGCGTCGACGCGACCGGGCGCCTCGACCCGGGCGCGATCCGCGACACCGTGGCGGTGCTCGCGGACTACGCCCGCGCGGCCAGAGGGCTCGGCGCGCGCATCGTCGCCTGCGTCGCGACGAGCGCGGCGCGGGACGCGGTGAACGGCGCCGAGTTCTTCGACGCGGCCCGCGCCGCCGCCGGGCTCGCGCCCGAGGTGATCGCGGGGGAGGAGGAGGCGCGGCTCGTCTGGTCGAGCGCGTGGCGCGACTTCGGTCGAGTGGGCGAGCCGCTCGCGGTGCTCGACGTCGGGGGGGGCTCGACCGAGCTCTCCTTCGGAGACGGCCCGGCGCCGCGCGGCCGCGCGAGCCTGCAGGTCGGGGCGGTCCGGCTCACCGAGCGCCACGTGCGGGGCGATCCGCCCTCGGCGGACGAGGTCCAGGCGCTCCGGTCCGCGGCGCGCGAGGCGGTCCGGCCGCTCGCCGCGATGGCGGGCCGCCCCGCCGGCGGCCGGCTCGTCGGGGTCGCCGGGACGGTGACGACGCTCTCGGCCGTCGCGCAGGCGCTGCCGGCCTACGACGCGGAGCGGGTGCACGGCGCCGCCCTCGCGCTCGCCGAGGTGGAGCGGCTCGCGGGCACCCTCGCCGCGCTCACGGTCCGGGAGCGCGCGGCGCTGCGCGGCATGGAGCCGAAGCGGGCCGACGTCATCCTCGCGGGCGCCCTCGTCGTCGCCGAGGCGATGCGCGCGCTCGGCTTCGACCGGCTCACCGTCTCCGACCGCGGCGTCCGCTGGGGGCTCCTCTACGAGCGCGTCGAGCGCGCCTAGCGGAGCGCGCTCCGCGGCGGCCCGGCTCTACGCCCGGTTCGCCTTCGGACGCGCCGCCGCGGTGTACGACCTCCTCACCGATCACGCCGCGTGGCGCGAGGACTGCCGCGCCATGGCGCCGCTCGTGCCGGGCCCCCGCGTCCTCGACCTCGGGATCGGCCCGGGCACGAGCGCGCTCGAGATGTGGCGCGCGGACCCGGCCCGGCGCCACATCGGCCTCGACGTGTCCGCTCCGATGCTGCGGCGCGCCCGCCGCCGCGCCGGCGACCTCGGCCTCGACCTGCCGCTCGTCCGCGCCGACGCGCTCTCGCTCCCCTTCCGCGACGGCGCGCTCGACGGCGCGACCGGGCACAGCTTCCTCTACCTGCTCGACGACGCCCCCTCGGTGCTGCGCGAGGTCCGGCGCGTCCTCCGCCCGGGCGGCGGCGTCGCCTTCCTCGAGCCGCGCGCCGGGCCGGCGCGGCTCGCGACCGCGCTCGGGCGAGGCGGGCCGCGCCACGCGCTCGCGATGGCGCTCTGGCGCGGCATGTCGCGGCTCCACCGCCGCTTCGACGAGGTCACGCTGCCCGCCCTCCTCGCAGGCGCCGGCCTCGAGCGGGCCCGCGCGTGGCCGGTCCTCGACGGCTTCGGCGTGATGGCCGTCGCGTCGAAGGGCGAGGGTTGACGGGGCGCCCCGCGATCGGGCCCGCGGCGGAGGGTGCCGGACCTGGTCGGCTCAGAACAGGCCGATGGTGAAGTGCGGTGCGACGATCGTCTCGTTCAGCCGGTCGTCCGGGGTGACGTTGAAGCCGATGTCGAGCGCCGCCGGGCCGATGGGCGTCACGAACCGGATGCCGAACCCGACGTTCGCGCGCAGGTCCTGGAGCCGGACCAGCTTCGGGTCGAGCCAGAGGTTGCCGACGTCGGCGAAGAGCGCCCCCTCGAGGTTGCCACGCAGGCGCAGCCGCAGCTCGGCCTTGCCGAGCACGAAGACCTCTCCCCCGTCGGACACCGGCCGCAGCCCGCCCGCGATCCGCTTCCCGCTCTCGTGGCACTCGGCGGCGTTCGCGTCCGCCGCGCACACGTGCGCCTCGGCCGCGAGCGCCTCGCGCCGGTCCTCCTGGATCATCTCCTCCTCGCCGTAGCCGCGCATCGTCGTCGCGCCGCCGAGGAAGAAGCGGCGCGGGATGACGGTGCTCGACCGCCCGTCGAGCGGGAACACCCGACCGCCGCGCAGCGACAGCGCTACGACGGTCGCGCCGACCGGGAGGTAAGTGGACGCGGTCCCGGAGAGCTTCACCATGTTCGTGTGGATGTCCGACCCGGGGAGGAGGCGCAGCAGCAGCCGATCGTCCGGGCCGCCGAGGGAGTGCGCCCACTCGATGGCGCCGGTCGCGAACCAGCCGCGGTGGGGGTGGGCGGAGTTGTCGCGGTAGTCGAGCGTGAGCGACGGCCGCAGCGCGTGGATCGTGGTCACGCCCTCGTCGAAGCGGAGCCGCTCCACGTCGGCCTGGGTGAGGAACGCGACGGACTCCGTCTTGTCGATCCGGTCCACCTCCAGCTCGTATTGCAGGGAGAACGACGCGCGTGAGGTGAGCCCGACGTCGACGCCGGTGACGGCGGTGACGCGCCGGAGGTCGTACGCCTTCCGGTGGAGGATCTCGCCGATGAGGTCGGCGCGGGCGCCTGCCGGGAGCTGGAGGACCGGCAGCCCCGGCGCGCGGACGCCGAGATCGGCCCGTCCCTCGAGGCGCTCGCCGACGTCCTTCCCGCGGAGGTCGGGGCGGAACTCGTCGAGCGGGTAGTTCACCTTGCCGCGCGCGGAGAGCTCGAGGGCGCGGCCGAGGAGGTTCGGCTGCCCGTACTCGATGAACGCGCGCGGGCCGTTCGCGATCGAGAACCCGACTCCCTGCGAGAGGCTCGCCCACGGGCGCTCCGCCACCTCGACCGCGAGATCCTTCGTCTCCTGCGGGACCTCCGGCTCCTGCACCCGCAACCCGACCGCGCGGAAGACGCCGAGGCGCAGGAGCGCCGCCTGGCTGTGCGCCACCTGCTCGGGGTCGTAGACGTTCCCCTCCGACACGGACAGCGCGCGCCGCACCACCGCCTCGCGCGTCCGGCGGTTGCCGGTGACGACGATGCGGCCGATCCGGACCTGTGGCCCCTCCTCCACCGCGAAGCGGAGCGCCGCGAGGTGCCTCTCGTGGTCGAGCGTCTCGCGCGCCTCGACCCGCGCGTAGATGCGTCCGCGGGAGAGGTAGAGGCGCAGGATCGCGGCGCGCGTCGCCTCGACCTTCTCGAACTCGAGCGGCGCGCCGGGCGCGACCCTCGCCTCGCGCGCGAGCTCGGCGAGCCCGACCGCGGAGTTCCCCTCGAAGGAGATCGACTCGACGTGGGTGCGCGGCCCCTCGCGGAAGCGGAGCGCCACCTCCGCGGTCCGGCGCCGCGCGTCGAGCGAGACGGACGCGCCGAGGTACACCGCCTCGAGGAAGCCTTGCGCGCGCCACTCGTCGACGAGCCGCTCGGCCGCACGATCCCACGCGGTGTCGTCGAGCGCCTCGTGAGGCGAGAGCGCCTGCGCCGGCGTGCGGGGCGAACGCGCGCCGGGCACCGACAGGATGAGGGCGCGCGCGTCGTCCGCGTCGAGCGTCGCCGGCTCGAGCGCGTCCTCGTCGAGGAACGCGGCGATCCGCTCTCGGAGCCACGCCGCCTCGTGGAACTCGAGCCCCTCGACGCTCACGCCGACGATCCGGTAGCGCAGCCCCTCGTCCACGTGGAAGACGATGGCGAGATCGGGACCGAGCCGGTGCTCCTCGACCTCCACGCGCGCCGCCGCGTGGCCGCGCGCGCGGTAGTAGGCGGCGAGCCGGTCTGCCGCGGCGCCGACCGCAGGCGGGTCCACCGGCATCCCCTCCTCGAGCCCGAGCTCGCGCTCGAGCGCGGCCGAGGGCACCTCCGCGTTCCCGCGGAACACGAGCGCGATCCGCGGCCCCGCCGCGACAGGGAACTCGACCTCGGCGCGGCGGCCCTCGACCCGCACCACCGGGGCGGAAACGCGCGCCCGGCGATGGCCGCCGCCGTAGAGCGCGGAGCGCAGGCGGCGCACGTCCGCTTCGAGTGCGTCCTCGTCGAGCGGCTCGCCCGCACGCGTCGCGAGGCCGGCGGCGAGCCGCCTCGAGACCGGGCCGGCGTCGCCCACGACCCGGACCGCCGCGACGCGGACCGGCTCGCCCGGCGCCACCACGAGCTCGGCCGTCACCTGCCGCTCGCCGCGCGCGCTCCCCTCCACCCGCGCCTCCCGGTACCCGCGCCGCGAGAGCGCCGCCTTCACGCGCGCGACGGCCCCGTCGAGATCGGCCTCGTCGATCGCATCGCCCGGCTCGAGCTTAGCCGCCGCGCGCACCGCATCCTCCCGGATCGCGGCCGATCCCTCGAGCCTCACCTGTACCGCGCCGAGGAGCCGGATCGGCAGGCCCTCGACGACGACCCGCACCCACTCGCCGTGCTCGCCGGGGGGCGGCGCCGCGGGCGAGGTGCGGACCTCGATGTTGCGATAGCGGCCGCCCTGGTAGAGCCGCTGCACCGTCCGCCGGAGCGCCCGACTCGTGAGCGGGTCGCCTGGCGCGATGGCGACGAGCGCGGCCGACGCGGGCGCGTCCTCGCCCGCCGGCAGGCGCAGCTCGACCTCGGCGACGCGCGGCGCAGGCGCGGCGGCGTCCTCGCCGCGCGCCCCCGTCACCGCGACGACCGCGACGGCGATCACGCGAAAGGCTACTCGTCGGTCCATTCCCACCGCAGCTTGAGATCGACCCCGTGATCGCCGGTCACGACGTCGGGGTTGTCGTTGTCCCACTGGTACTGCACGGCGGTGTGACGGCCGAGCTTCATCTCCGCCTGCGCCTTCTGGCCGCGACCGCCCGAGAGCGGCGCCTGGTACCGGAGCCGCAGCCGATCGCGGAGCAGGAACGACTCGAACTCGGCGCGCGGCTCCACCTGGCCGGTCGACTCCGACCACTCGCTCGTGATGCGGACGGAGAGGTCGCGCACCACCTGGCTGCGCGGCAGGAAGCGGCGCACTTGCTCGTCGAGCCCCGAGGCGGAGAAGAGCGCCTGCGCTGCGGCGGCGGTCGCGACCCGCTGCACGCCGGTGCCCGCGGCGGCGTCCCGGCGCGTGAACCCGAGCGACAGCAGCGTGATGATGTCCGGCTGCGAGAGCGAGGGCGTCGAGGTGAGCGTGAGCTGCGGGCCGGAGAGCGGCCCGAAGGCGTGCATGAAGATCTGGTAGTCGCGCACCTGCGACTGGCCGTGGACGTCGAGCGCGATCTCGATCTTGTTGCGATCGGTGAAGTCGAGCACCGCGTGCGAGAGGTTGAACTCGTTCCCGCGGAAGCGCGCGCGGCTCCCCTCCGCCATCGAGAGCGTCCCGATGACGCCGGGCGCGGCGAGCGTCCCGGTGAGGGTGAGCTCGCCCTTCACCGGGCCGCTCACGACGTCGTTCTCGATCCGGACGTCGCCGTCGACGACGAGCTGCAGATCGAAGCGCAGCCACTCGCCGCCCTTGTCGTACGGGCGCGCCGGCGCGGGCGGGCGGCGCCGCACCTCGACGAGGCTCCGCTCGAGGCCGAGGTCGGCGGTGTAGCGGGCCCGCACCACGTGGAGCCGGCCGGTCACCGTGGTGGCGTCGGGGGAGCCGGCCGCCTCGACGCGCCCGGAGATCGTCGCGGGGAGGTACGCGGGGATGGCCACGGGGACCTCGTCGAGCGCCGCCTCGACGCGGAGCCGCACCGGGACGAAGGAGGCGAGCTCGAGCTCGCCCCGCAGCTTCCCCCGCCCGCCGTTCACCGAGCCCGACAGCTCCTCGAAGAGCACGCGGTTCTGCGTGAACGCGAGGGCGCCCTGCAGGTCGGAGAAGAGGATCGAGGTGGTCTTGAGCTGGAACCCCGCGTCGTTCAGCCGCCCCGCGCCGACGAGCACCGGCTCCGCCACCGTCCCGGTGACGCGGGCCTCCACCGCGAGCTGACCGTGAGGCCGCTTGAGATCCGGGACCAGTCCGGCGAGGAGCCGGAGGTCGGCCGTCCCCACCGCGGAGAGGTCGAGCTGGCCGGACGGCGCGCGAGACCCGGACACGGTGAGCTCCGTGTTCTGCCCGACGAGCGTCATCGCCTGCACGTCGACCCGCCCGCGGCTCGCGGTGATCACGACCGGCCCGGCCGCCGACACCTTGAACTCGGCGTGCCCCGCCTGGACCTCGTCGAGGCGCACCCGCGCCCGCGCGAGCTCGAGCGCCTCGAGCTCCCCCTCCGCGGTCGCCTCGCCCTTCACGCGCGCCTTGATCCCACCGGGCGCGCCGCCCGGCAGGAGCCGCGCCACGTCCTCGAGCGCGAGGTCGGCGCGCGCGCGGAACGGGATACGTCCGTCGAGCGTCGCCTCCGCCTCGAAGCGGAGCCCATCCGCGCCGCCGGTGAGGAGGAGCTGCTTCTCCTTCACCGTCCCGGCGCTCTGCACGGATCCGAGCGCGACGCCGCGCACCGAGACGCCGTCCCCATTCGCGGCGAACCGCACGTCCGGGTGGACGAACGAGCCGCGCAGCGTGACGCTGCCGCTCGAAGAGCCCGCCCACCCGTCGCCCCCGGGGAGCCCCGCGTCCTTGAGCGACAGCCCCGCGAAGGAGACGTCGAGGTCCCACGGGAACGGGGACGAGAACCCGTAGCGGCCGGTCATCCGCACGACGCCGCTTCCGCGCCGGATCTCCGCCCGCTCGTAGCGGGCCTCGTCGCCGCGGGAGTACGTGCCGTTCATGCGCGCGGAGTCGAACGGCCGGCCGTAGAACGTCCCGGTGGCCATCCGCGCGTCGAAGGTCCCGTCGAGCAGGCCTGCCGGCCCGCTGCCCGTCCCTGCGACCTCGATCTCGCCGTCGAACACGTCGCGGAACTGGCGGGAGCGCGGGAGCCAGTCCTGCACGGCGTCGAAGAGGTCCTTCACCCTGCCCTTCGCCTCGCCCCGCATCCAGCGGACGAACGCGGGCGACGGCTCGAGGTCCACGACCCCCTCGCCACGCCAGCGCGACTGCCGGTAGACGCCCTCGGCGTCCTTCACGCGCAGGAGGAAGTCCGGACCGTAGTCGAACTCGCAGCTCGCGCTCCCGAGCGCCACGTCGAGGAAGCGGAAGCCCTCCGCGCGCACGCGCCCGACGGCGTGTGGGTTGCCGTACGGCGCCGCGCCGAGCGTGGACTCGAACTCGGCGAGGCCGCCCACCGGGATGCCGGCCACCTTCCCGATGGCGTCGAGGTCCAGCTGCCCGCGCCAGCGGACCTGGTAGCCGCCCTCGTACGACAGCCGCGTCACCGCGTCGAGCGTGGACGTCGCGCGCCCCGCCGTGACCCGCGTCCCCTCGTAGAAGATCGCCTCGTCCGTCACCCGCACCGGCGTCTCGAAGCGTCCGCGCCGCACCTCCGCGACCGGGAGCGTCCCCGGCTTCACCGTCTTCCACGACTGCGTGTACGAGCGCAGATCGCGGAACTCTCCGCCGAACGCGCCTGCGAGCTTGAGCGGCACGACCGTGCCCGCGAGCTTTCCCCTGGCGTCGAGCCGGGCGGTGACCCAGGGCCCCTCGATCCCGACGCTCTCGAAGAGGTCCGCGAGGTCCGCACCGGACGTCTCCACCTCCCACTCGATGGGGACGGCGCGCTGGAATCCGACCTTGCCGCGCGCGAGGACGCTGCCGCCCGGGACCGCCCACTCGATCCGGTCCACGATGAGCCCGTCGAGCTCGGGGGTGAGCCGCAGCTCGCCATGGCCATCGCCCGGGTGGAACCAGCCGACGCGCGCACGCTCGACCCGCACCGCCCCGGAGATCGCCGGGCGGGACGCGGGCCCCGCGATCCGCCCCTCCGCGAAGACCGTCCCGACCGCGGGGGCCGCGGGGTGGACCCGCGTGAGCGCGAGCACCTCGCGCAACGGCCCCTCGCCGGTGGCGTCGAGCTCGAGCTGCGGCGCGCACAGGTCGCGCACCCGCCCGTGCGCGGTGAGCCGGACCCCGTCGACGACCGCCTCCGCCGCCTTCACGTCGAGCACCGAGAGGTCCGCGGCCCCATCGAGCGCGAGCGTGAGGAGCGGGGTCGTGAACGGACGATCGCCGACGCCATCGAGCCGGACCTCCGCCGCCGCGACCTCGAGGTGCGTCCTCGGACGGACGGCGATGGCGCGGAGCGTGCGCGGCGCGGGGCGCGCGTGGAGATCGACCCGCCGGGCGAGGATCCGGACGCCGCCGGGGAACGAGAGGTCGAGGGCCCCTTCGACGATCTCGAGCTCCCGCGCCTCGATGCGGCCGAGGAGGTCCGGAGCGCAGGCGCGGCCCCCGGAGCCGCCCTTCCGGTCGGGGACGCGCAGCGCGAGCCGCGGCCGCACGAGCTCGAGCCGCGCGAGGCGAACGCGCCCGCCGAGCGCCTGCACCGCAGCGAGCCGGGCCTGGACGTGGTCCGCCTCGAAGACGGGCGCCTCCGGCGCGCCGAGGCGCACGCCCTCCACGTTCACGGAGAGCGCGAGCGGCTCGACCCGGCAGGCGCGGAACGAGACCGGGAAGCCCGTCGCCGCCTCGACGCGCCCCGCGGCGAGGGCGCAGATCCGCTCGCCCGCCCACGCCGTGCGCAGGACGAGCAGCGTCGCCGCGACGAGCGCGACGACGACGGCGAGGAACGCGAGCGCGACGGTCCGCTTCTTCAATCGGGCGATTGTCTCGCGGCCGCCGCGGCGCGCCAAGTCCGCGCCTTCGCGCGGACGGAGGCGCGCCGGGCGCCGCTACTTGAGCGAGTCGAGGTAGCGGTCGATCTCGGCGAGATCGAGCCGCGAGCGGTCGCTCGGCCGGCCGCCCGGCGAGACGGCGGGCGCGCTCGCGGGCGGCGGTGCCGCCTCGACGCCGAGGTCGCGCGCCACGCGGTCGAGGAGCCGCTCGTCGATCTCCTTCGCGCGCGCGACGAAGCCCTCGAAGAGCGCGTTGTCGCAGAACGTGTTGATGAGCCGCGGCGTCCCGCGGCTGTGGGCGTGGATCCGGCGCATCGCGCCCTGCGTGAACGGGACGCGCGGAGCGCCGGCGAGGCGGAGGCGGTGGCGAACGTAGGCCTCCGTCGCCTCGCTCGAGAGCGGCTCGAGCCGGTACTTGAGCGCGACCCGCTGGGCGAGCGGCGGGTCGAGCCTCAGGTTCGCCTCGATCTCGGGCAGCCCGAAGAAGACGAAGGAGAGGAGCTTGCGCTCGGGCACCTCGAGGTTCAGCAACCCGCGGAACTCCTCCATGATCTCGCGCGTCGCGAGCATCTGCGCCTCGTCGATGAGGACGACGGCCTTCTTGCCCTGCTCGTAGATCTTCACGAGACGCTGGTAGAGCTGCGAGAGCAACGCGAGCTTCTCCTCGGCCGGGTTCTCGACGCCGAGCTGCAGCGCGATCCGCTTGAGGAGCCAGCTCGCGGTGATGCCCGAATGGATGATGACGAGGAGCGCGGCCTCGTACTCCTCCTCCGGCAGGCTGTCGAGCATCCGGCGCGCGAGCGTCGTCTTGCCCGCGCCGATGTCGCCGACGAGGACCGCGAGCCCCTTCATCCCGGACACCGCGTGCGTGAGGCGCATGAGCGCCTGCGCGTGCTGGGCGGACGAGTAGTAGAAGCGCGAGACCGGCGCGTTCGAGAAGGGCTCCTGGGACAGCTCGTAGAATTCGAGGTAGTTCACGTGGTGTCCTGGTGCCTACAGATACCCGATGTTCTTCTTGGGCGCGCCGGCGGCGGCCGGCCGCGGGGCGGCGGCCCCCCTCGCGGTCGCGCTCTTCTCGTCCGGCGGCGGCCGGCCCGGGCCGCCGCCGAGCGCGGCGACGCACTGCCCGGCGTCGCGGAACGCGGGGTCGATCTTCGCGACGCGCTGGAAGTAGTACAGGGCGGCCTCCCGCTCTCCCGCCTCCTCGTAGGCGGTCGCCAGATCGTAGTGGATCGCCTTCGCGGCGTCCTTCGTGAGGTGGTCCGAGGCGAGCGCGCGGCGATAGGCCTTCACCGCCTCGAGGGGCGCCCCCTTCGCGATGAGGCACAGCCCGATCATCGAGAGGCAGTCGACCTCCTTCTTGCGGTCGTTCCCCGCGAGCGCGGTCTCGAACTCGTGCACGGCGTCGTCGAGGAGGCCCATCTCCTTGTACGCGATGCCGAGATCGTAGTGCGTCGCGCTGTCCTCCTTCTTCACCGTCTGCTCGATGCCCTTCTTGAACTGGTTGAACACGTCCTCGACCGAGTACTGGAACTCGTCCTCGAGCGGTGCGCTCGCGGGCGGGCCGAGCTCGTCGGCGAGCTCGCGGGCGATGTCGAAGGCGGCGTCCTCCGCCGCGCCGTCGCTCGAGAGCGCGGGGGGCCTCGGCGGGGGGGAGCCCGCGGGCCGCGCCTTGCGCTCGACCTCCGCGAGCTTCGCCCCGGCCGCCGCGTGGCCCGGGTAGAACGCGAGCAGGTTCTTGAGCGCGTCGCGCGCCTCGTCGAAGAGCCCCTGCTGCACGAAGAAGTCCGCCTCCTCGATCTCGTCCGAGAGGTCGACCTCCTCCTCCGGCTCGGGCGCCGGCGGCGGCCTCGCCGCGGGTCTCGCGGGCCCGGCCGGCCTCGTCGCACGAGCGGGCGGCGTGGCGCGGGGAGCGGAACGCGGAGGCGGTGGCTCGTCGACGATGTCGTCCGCCGCGTCGGCGGACGCCCTGGCCATCGCGATGACCTCGTCCTCCTCTCCGAGCGGCTCATCGACGAGCGGGGCGCCCTCGCCCTCCTCGTCCACGATCTCCTCGCCGTGCGCCGCGGCGGCCGCGAGCGCGAGCTCGTCCTCGTCGAGGTCCGGGTCCTCCGTCACGTCGGCGGAGGAGAGGACCATCTCCTCCTCGTAGTCCCCCTCGCCGAGCTGGACCTCCTCCGTCCCAGCGATCACGGCGTTGAGGTCGCGCAGCTCCGGGTGCGCCGGCGCGATCTCGCGCAGCCGCGCGAGGGCGTCACGCGCCCGGTCCTGCTGCCCGCGCGCGACGAGGGTCCGGACGGCGGAGACGCCGGCGCGCGCCGCCTCGTCGGGTTGGCCCGCGGCGAGGTAGACCTCCCGCGCGCGCTCGTGTGCCTCCGGGAGCTCCGGATCGACCGAGAGCACCTTGCGGAGGTGGTCGATCGCCTTGTCGTGGAGCCCGTACTTCACGTAGACGTCGGTCTCGCTGAGGAGCTTCGGGATCGCCTCCGGGCCGAGGGGCGCCCGCGAAGGCGGCGGCGAGGCGGGCAGCGGCCGCGCGAGCCCGGGAGGCGGTCCGGGCGCCGGCGCGCGCGGCGCGGCGCCGGCCGTCCGCGCGACGCCGGGGGGCGGTCCCGGACGCGGCGCGGCGGGGCGGGCCGGCGCCGGTGCCGGCTCGTCGTCGAGCGCCTGAGCCGCGTCGTCGTCGTCGGGCGCGAGCTCCTGCACCTTGCGCCAGACCGAGCGCGCCTCCTGCGCGCGCCCGTGCTCCTCGTGGACGTGCGCGAGCTCCTTGTAGACGGAGATCGTCTTCGTCGCCTGGCCGAGGTCGCGGAACGCCTGCGCGAGGAGCTGCAGCGTGTCGACGTCCTTCGGATCGGCCTTGAAGCAGAGCTGGAGCTTCGCGAGGGCGCGCTTCGTGTCGCCCTTCGCGAGATAGATGTGGGCGAGCTCGCGGGTGAGGCTGGCGTCGTTCGGGGAGAGCGCCGCGATCCGCTCCGCGACCTTCAGGTACTCGTCGGCGCGGCTGTGCTTCCTCAGGTACTCGGCGGCGCGCCGGAAGCACTCGAGCGCGGCCTGGCCCTGGTTCGACCGCCCGTAGAGCTCGCCGAGCTTGATCGAGGACGCGATGTTCTCCGGATCGAGCTCGACCATCCGCTTGAGGACGTCGGTGAGCTTCGACCCGTCGCCGGCCTTCTCGTAGGCCGTCGCCATGAACTGGAACTGGCTCATGGCGTCGCTCATGAGCCCGAGCTGCTGGTACAGGGCCGCGAGCCGCTCGTTCACCCGGACGTCGTCCGGGTCGATCTTGACGATCTGC